>Ga0247804_10000580_pt1 | contig 16848 bp, 10 predicted proteins | sample UWRJL029104C1_FD_181142 | JGI IMG/M metagenome (GOLD analysis project Ga0247804, IMG submission 181142) | Plant litter microbial communities from Arlington Agricultural Research Station in Wisconsin, United States - UWRJ-L029-104C-1 | ecosystem: Environmental > Terrestrial > Plant litter >...
AACGAGAACGACGGGCTCTTAAAAGGCATGGCCGTACTGAACGTCAACAAAAAACAATACGCCCGCGCGGGCACCCTGGTGTACCTGGTGCCGGCGACACCTTATTTTGAAGAGTTTAAGCAACGCAATAAAAAGGGCAAAACCAAAACAAAGCAGGAACCACTTTTGCCGGAATTTGCAAAATTGATCAGGGTTGTCGCCATCAGCGACGACAAAGGGAATTACGAGATCAGCGATGTGCCCGAAGGGACCTATTACCTGGTTGTTTCGTTTGGTTACACGCATACACACAGGGGCACCGAAACAGTTGGTCAAACGGACGTTTATGTCAATGGCAACTACCAGGGTTCCAACCCCATCAACAGGATCTATTCCGAATCACAGAATGCAGCAGCTTATATAGAAAAAAAGATCACCGTTGATAAAGGCGAAAAGCGGGTGAAGCAAAACCTAAAGAGAACATTGTAGGTTTTTAGCTGGAGCTTCCACTTACCTGGATCGCTCTTGTGCATCCATCGGCCTGCCCGTATTAAAATACCGGGAAACAGGTAGAAAAGAATACTGATTTAGCTGGATGCTGTAGTAAGGATCGCGCTTTTATTTTTGCTGTTGTTTAACAGCAGGAATTAAAAGCCCATAGCAGGATGATGAGTACGGAAATTTTTCTTTCATATAATCACTATTATTCCTCTTTAAACAATTAAATTTTATGCGTTATTCACTGCTTTTATCCTGTTTTCTTACCTGTTGCTTTTTTGCAACCGCACAAAAAAATGATACGGTCTACATAACATCAAAAAACATCAATACCGCTGTATTGCGGGAAGGTACCCACCGTTATATCGTTTATTTTAAAAAGAGCAAAGACGCTACGCGCACGCAAACCCAGTTCTGGACAAGGAAGATCGAACGCGCTACAGAAAATCAAAAATCTGTAATTATTATAACCCAGGAATGGGAGGACAAAGACACGATTATACATACCGTGAGATCCGTATCCGATGCCAGGACGATGCAGCCATTGTACCACAAGACCTGGTGGAATATACCACAGATGGGCACAACGGCTGTTAATTTTTCCGGCAAGACCGTCGAGCACAATGGCAAAATATTGAGCGATGCGGATACGGCGCGGATGGCAAAACGCATCTGGGAAGCCTACAAATCCACGGGCGATAAATTCCTGCTGAACTGGCACCTCGACATGGAAATATTTCCTGCGCTGCCCTATAAAAACGGTACCACTTTTATGATCCCGTTCTACGACCCCGGTACCAGGGCGCCTTTTGAAGTAGTGGCCTACACGGTAAAAGGTTCCGGCAGCTTAACGGGTTATGATGACCAAAAAATTGATTGCTGGTTGTTGGAACATACAAGCCAGGGCAACAAAGAAGTATTCTGGGTCAGTAAAAAAACAAAGGAAGTATTGAAGCTGGAACAGGAGATCAACGGTAGTTTTTACCGCTATAAAATAAAATTGGGATTCAGTTTATAAGTACCACGTGGCAGGACAATGCAAAGCAGGGAGCAGTGCGCCAGGAAGAACCTAAGTGAATAAAGATTCAAGCATTTAAAAAAAGATACAGATGTATAAATTATCACTTTTAGTAGCCGTGCTGCTTTGTATTGCTTTTCCTGTTTTCAGCCAGACAACTTATTATGTTGATGCTGCGCGTGCTGATAATTCGGGCGCGGGTACAACCTGGGCTACAGCAAAAAAAGACCTGCAGGTGGCTATCAACGGCGCTGCCAGCGGCGATAACATCTGGATCAAAGCGGGAACCTACCTGCCGACGCACGATCCTTTTGGCAGTACGGCGCCCGCCAACAACCGGGACAAAACCTTCAGCCTGAAGAATGGCGTAAAGGTATATGGCGGCTTCGCGGGAACGGAAACACAATTGAGCCAGCGCAACTGGCAAACGAATGTTACTACGCTCAGCGGCGACCTGGGTGTTGTGAACACGCTTACTGATAATGCTTATCATGTAATGATCTCCGTTAATTTAAACAGTGCAACATTGCTGGATGGGGTTACCATTACTAAAGGCTATGCCACGGCAATATCTACTTCGTCTATTACGGTAAGCACCAGGTTGATCGAACGATTTAAAGGTGGCGGGGTTTACAATGCTTATTCAGCTACTACTTTTATCAACGTTACCATTAAAGGCAACAGCGCCGATTGTACGAACCAGGATAACGATGCCTGGGGCGCCGGTATGGTGAATGAAGTATGTACCTCCTCTTTTACCAACTGTAGCTTCGATGGCAATTCCTTTCTTGTGGGCGGCCAGAGCTTCGGTGTTTTCGGGTCGGGTATGATGATCGATCGCGGTGGTTGCAGTATCACCAATTGTGCTTTTGTGAATAATATCAGCGGCTCCGGCTTTTTTGATGCATCCCGGGGCGGGGCGCTGTACATCAACTCCAGTGCAACGACCATTGTAAACAGCGTTTTTTATAATAATTCTGCCAATACCGGTGCTGCTATCGCTGCCGGTGGGGCAGAAAATAACTTGTTTACAGCCACCAACTGTACATTCGCAGGCAATACCTCCAGGGATGTAGGAACAGGTTTTTCCGGTTTTGCCAAAGCCACCTTCAGGAACTGTATTTTTTGGAACAATGCACCAACGGGTACAGGCATAGCCAACAGGGATGAAATTTACAGCTTTGAAACGCGCCCTGCCGCGCAACCCACTTTTTTAAATTGTATCGTACGCGATGCAACGGGCGCTCCTTTGTCGGTGATGAATACCATCATGAGCGGTACGCTTAACAGCAACCCGCTTTTTATAAATCTTGCCGATGGAGATGGCGCCGACAATATACCGATGACCGCCGATGATGGCCTGCGGTTAACCTGTACCTCACCGGCCATCAATGCCGGTACAGGCGCCGCGCCCACCGTGGATATACTGAACCTGCCACGTGTAGGTGCGCTTGACATCGGCGCTTACGAAGGCGGCCACAGCAGCACCGCTTTCAATGCCATACCAACCGTGAATACTACGGTGCAGCTGGCACAAAATCCATCCGGCACCACGCATTATTCCAACTGCAGCAATAAAGTGGCGGAGGTACAATCCGGCGGCGCTTATACCTTAAGCGGTACGGTTACGGCCAAAGTGTGGATCGAAACCGTGCAACCATCAAAGTATGTAAAGCGGCATTATGAGATCACACCGGCTACCAATGCAACTACTGCAACCGGTCGCGTAACACTTTATTTCACGCAGCAGGAATTCACAGATTTCAACGCGGTAAATGCTTACAAATTACCTGCCGGTCCGGGTGATGCGGCGGGTATTGCCAATATCAAGATAGAAAAAAGAGGCGGTACCAGCAGCACGGGGACAGGCTTGCCGAATACTTACCCGGGTACCGGTTCAACCATCAGCAGTGCTGCATTGTCAACGGTATGGAACAGCGCCGCAGCGCGGTGGGAGATCAGTTTCGACGTTGCTGGCTTCAGCGGTTTTTTTGTAAAAACGCAAACCTACCTGTTACCGTTGCGACTGGTTGATTTTTCAGTGACCGCGGCGGCAAACTGTAACAACCTCCAATGGAAAACGGCGGATGAACTCAATACCAGCTCATTTGAAATTGAAAAGAGCATCGACGGTATTACTTACAACCCGGTTGGCACAAGAACAGCCATTGGTAGTGGAAATAATATGTACCGGTTCGACGACTGTTCAGTAAGTGCTGGCAAACTGTTTTACAGGTTGAAGATGGTGGATAGGAGCGGCGACTTTACTTACAGTTCAATTGTAAGCATCGACCGCCGGTCGGGTATATCGCTGAGCATTAGTCCCAACCCGGCGAAAGACATCGTGTGGATAGCTTCAAACAACATTTCTTTAATCAATACCATAGTTAAGGTGACGGATGCAGGCGGAAGGCTGGTGCAACAAGGGGTGGTTACCAGCCTCCCCCATTCGTTAAACGTGCAGGCGTTGCCGCAGGGCCTTTATTATATACATTTTACCAATGGCACTACTTTGAAGATGATCAAATAATGTGATAGCGTTTAACCCCCACGGAAATGAATTCATTTCTAAAAATTAAACATTAAACATTATGAAAAGGAACGTAAAAGTTTTACTGGGGATTTTTTCAATTGTATTTATCGGGGGACTTGCATCCTGTTGTAAAACGTACCAGTGCAGCCCATATAATACAAACTTATTCAGGATATCCAATTTTACTACGCAGGAATCCGACACCATCATTGTACGCGCTTACAAAAAAGGGTCAGGCTTTACACAAAAACTGGATAGTGTATTGTTGGCAAAGGATAAAAACACCGTTTACCTGGATTTGGGTGATGGTATTTCTACCGAGGTTTCGATCAACTTTAGCGAGGAGTTCGAATTCTCATCCCTCTATGACTTTGAATTTTATTTCCCCGCTACGAATACATTGAGAAGGCTGAGTGAAATAACAGACAGGCAAAGTGAGATAAGGCAATGCAACCCGTCACAAAGAAACGAATGTAGAAATCAGCTTGCTTCTTCAAGGCTCGACGGCGTACTGTTTACCACTACTTACCCGGGTTCTTTTCCTTACCTGCTAAAATAACCCGCCGGGATAATTAAAAAAATGAATATTAAACATATACACTATGAAAAGAAACGTAAAAGTTTTATTGGGTATTTTATCAGTTGTAGTTGTGCAGGGGCTTGCATCCTGTTGCAAAACGTATCAATGCGGTCCTTATAATACAAACTCATTCAGGATATCCAATTTTACACCACAGGAGTCCGACACCATCATTGTGCGCGCCTTCAAAAAAGGATCAGGGTTTTCGCAAAAGCTGGATTCGGTATTGTTGGCAAAGGAGAAGAATGCTGATTACCACAGCCAGGAAGATGGCATGTCAACCGAGGTGTCGTTTAGGAATGATACAAAGTTTGAACTCTCATCCCTCTATGACTTTGAATTTTATTTCCCCGCTACCAATACCCTGAGAAGGGTGAGCGAAATGACGGATATACAGGGCGAAATAGAGTGCAGCAGCCCGGCACAAAAAAAGAAGTGCGAGAATGAACTTGGTAGTTTGAGGTTCGACGGTGTACTGATTGGCACTGGCGGTTTTTCTATTGGTTTTCCTTCCCTGGTAAAATAAGCTGCAGGCCAGGTACCGGCTGTAAAATCGGATGAATTACCGGGTATGTTTACAACCCGTGAAAAATAGTTACAGTGATCTCTTTTACGGATGCACATGGAAGGCTGGTGCAACAAGGGGTGGTTACCAGTCTTCCCGCATTCGTACTTCCATACTGCAAGATAATTTTACGAATTGGTATGGGCGGTTTTTAATCTACGGACCTTGGCGGGTTTTGAAACTGGAAAAATAATTGCCGGAATTCCAACTTTTAAACCAAACTGCTTTCTTATCAATAAGAAATATTCATTACAGTAAATATAAAAGCTATGAAACGCTGTGTCTACTATGCATTGTTCTTCATCTTTGCTTGCTTATCCTTCTCATTCATAAGCCAGGCTGGGCAAACAGGTAAATTTTCGATCAAAGGAAAATTAACCGGTTTTGAAAACGGGACCTGGCTATACCTCAACAATTCGGTTGCGGGAAAAACGATGGACTCTGCCCAGGTTGTCAATGGTGTATTTACCATCAACGGAGCATTGCCGGATTCCACAAATGATTTACAGGTAGTGATCCACACCAAAACTTATAGTGACTATCTCTATTTTTGGATTGGGAGAGGAACGACCATTTTTACCGGAGAAAAAGGAAAGTTCAGGGAAGCTAAGATCACCGGGTCAACGGCCCAGCTCATGAACGAAAAGTATATGGAAGTGGTGAAGCCTTACCGTAACCGGCAGGACAGCATCAATAAAATGTACAGGTTGCCCAACCCGGACACAAATAAATTGAAGCTGCTTGTGGAGGAAACAGGAAGAGAAGAACTGGCGGCATCTGAAATATTTATTAAACAACATCCACGTACGATTGTGAGTGCCTATATTTTAAGTATATATGGTACGAAAATGGGCAAAAAAGCCGCTCAGGCATTGTACAAAGCGCTATCCGCGGAAAATCAAAATTCCCTGTACGGCAAAAAAGTAAAGGAATTTATCGACCTGAATAAAGACGTACGCGTTGGAGATCGTTTTGTCGACATCGAACAAATGGACAGCAGTGGTAAGAAGATGCGCCTGTCCGACTTTAAAGGCAAATATGTATTGCTGGAATTCTGGGCTTCCAATTGTGGTCCCTGCCGCAGGGAAAACCCGGACATGGTAAAAATGTACAATGTACTAAAAGGTAAAGGCTTCGAGATATTCGCCGTTTCACTGGATGTAAACAAGCGGATGTGGAAAGCGGCCATCGCAACAGATGGCTTAAACTGGATCAACGTAAGTGAATTGAACGGCCAGGATAATACCGCTGCCTTGGCGTATGGCGTGTATGAAATGCCCACCAATTTTTTAATCAACCGCGAAGGAAAGATCGTGGCGAAAAACCTGCGGGGAAAAGACCTCGAAAAAGAACTGATCAAACTTTTGAATTAAAACAACCTGTTTATAATATAAGAAGGAGCAATGCAGGAAAAACTATTAAGCTGGAAATACAAAGGCGACTATTTTACTTTTAATGGCTACCAGGTTTTTTACATCAAAGAAGGAGTGGGACCAGTATTGACCATTTTTCATGGTTACCCGTACAGCAGCTTCGATTTTGAACCGGTATGGGATGAGTTGACAAAGCATTTCACCGTGGTGATCGTTGATATGCTGGGCATGGGTTTCTCCGATAAGCCGGCAGACCATGAATATAGTTTCGATGAAATGGCCGACCTGTACACCGCTTTGTTAAGGCGGCTGCACATCCCGGGAACGCACATCCTTGCGCACGACCTGGGCAATAGCGTAGTGCAGGAATTACTGGCAAGAAATGAAGCACTTAAAAATCCTTTTACAATAAAAACGATCGCGTTTTTAAACGGGGGTTTGTTTCCGATGCTTACAAACCCCGTTTGATCCAGGTATTGCTTTCCAGGTCACCCAAGCCCATTGGTAGAATACTCAGTCGCTTACTATCGGAAAAAAGTGTTGCCAAAGCCACGTCGGAGGTTTTTGGCGACGAAACAAAACCTTCGGCCGGGCTGTTGCAAAATCTCTGGCAGGTATTGAATTACAACAACGGCAAGCGCATTGCGTACCTCATCGGGCGACTGGTTTTTGAAAAGGAAAAATACCAGCAACGCTGGATCAAGGCTATGCAGCAAACGGAAGTGCCCATGTGTTTTATCAATGGCCCTGCCGATCCCAATTCCGGTTTGCACATGGCAGTCCGCTACAGCCAGTTGATCCCCAAAGCCAACATCAAACTACTCGAAGGCGGCATCGGCCACTGGCCGCAGATCGAAGCACCGCAGGAAACGTTGAAGGCATACCAGGGATTTTTAACGGGGGCTAAGTTGGTGAAGCAGCATTGACACAATACAGGAGAAAAAAAGGGTATGGATTTTTGTTAGTTTTAATATAAATAATAAAGAGCGAAACGCAATGTTTCGCTCTTTATGGTGGAGCTGCAGGGAATCGAACCCTGGTCCAAACATATTCGCCGTAAGCTTTCTACATGTTTATTTACGCATTGATTGTAGGGAAATGGCAGGGGCGCAACGAACCAACTATTTCCTTAGAAGAATGGTCTTAAGTCCCGCTCACTTCATTGCGGAACAGCATCCTGTTTTGTTTTTGAGTCGGCGGCGGAACATGGTAACAGGCGAACCTGTTCGGCGGCCCTAATGGATGTTAATCTATCGATTAAGCAGCCATGGCATACGAAGTATTGCCATTTGAAGTTTTCGTATTCTGATTAAAGTGCTAATTACGCAACGCACTACATGCTTACACTTACAAAGATCTATGCTGTCAAAACCGGTCAGCCCCGGGTGAATCGACGACGAAGTTACGAAAAAATAAAAGCATTGCCATTGGTTTGTTGCCTGGGAAAGATCAATCCAGCGTATATAAATAAGTTTAACTTTTCTTAACAGGAAATGAAAGCTACTTTATCAATAATTACCACAGACCTATTTGTTTTTATTCCTGGCTTGCCGTAATTACTAATGCTAAACTTGCTTACATTTTCATCGTCACCTTCGCTTTACAAGCTGCGATCCCAATGCCGTACGGCGATCGCTGCTGGTGATCGGGTGGTAACGGATGCCAAATTGGTCACAAATAAAAGTGAAGGTTAAACCTTATGCCTTGTTACGGGTCGGAGCGGGAGAGTGTGGTGAACGGAGCAATGCTGCCGGCAGGCAGTTGCAGCGGAAAGCAAGCCAAATATTGGGTAGGAAGATGCACACATCCATACAAGAAACAAGGTTTTTTAAGAACAACAGGCTTACCCGTGAAACGGCAGGTTTATTGATATTATATCCATAACCACTCAACAACACTTTTATGAAATATTGTATTGCCGCCTTATTCGCCCTTTGTACCGCACAATTACAGGCACAGGATTCCGCCACGTACAGGACCGAGATCCGGTCAGGTTTGCTGCTGGATAAGATCAGTAAGAAAACGATCACGCAAGAAGAACAGAAAGAATTAAAACTGATCGCTTTCGACTTCCAGAACCGCGGCCAGCTGCTCGACGAAGGCATGCACGATTACAAAGCCGCCCTGGTGCTCATCAATAAATCCATCGGCTTGTTTGAAGCCCTGCAGGATACATTGAACGAAGCCAACAACCGCAAATACAAAGGTTACCTGTTGGGCAGGTTTGGCGATTTTACCGAAGCCAAGGCAGAGATAGGACAAGCCACCGCGCAATACCGTTCCAAGGAAAAAGACTGGGGTGTTGCCGTTTGCCAGTTCGACCTGGCGCGCGTATATGATTTTGAAAAGAAGACCGATTCGGCGATCCATTATTGCAACGTAGCGTTGGGCTATTGGAAAACAAAAGGTACCGAGTCGCGCATCTTCGGCATACAGAATATGTTGCTGCATTTACTGATGGAATCGAACGACGGCGCCAATGCCCGCCTGCTGCAAAAAGAAGCAGAGAAACTGGCCCTCGGTACCGAACCACACTGGCAGGACCTGCTTGATTTTTATTTCGTATCAGCGCAGCTATTCCACTCATTTAAAGAAACTGAAAGGGCGCAACAATACGAAGCGTTGTATAACCGGAAGGTAAATGAACTGGTAAAAGATGGCCGCAATGCGAAAGCGTATTACGACATTGCAAAAAAATAATCAGCCGCTTGTTTACTGTTATTTTGATCTATCTTCGGCACTCAAAATAAAACCCCTTATGCCGCTTTCCAAAGCAGATTTCTCTGTAAAAGAATCAACATTACCAGGATCAGGAAAAGGATTGTTCACCAACGTGGACATAGAAAAAGATACATTGATCATAGAATATGTAGGCAGGCAAACCACCTGGAAAGAAGTAAAAGATGATGCTGATAATGGTTACATTTATTTCAACAACCGCAACCATGTGATCGATGCAAGAAGGCATCGATCAGCGCTCGCCCGTTACGCAAACGATGCTGCCGGTTTATCAAGAGTAAAAGGCGTGCTCAACAATTGCACGTACAAAGTTTTGAAAGGAAAAGTATACATCAAAGCGATAAAAAATATCCCTGCCGGCTCGGAAATTTTCGTGAGTTATGGTAAGGATTATTGGGATACCGTGAAGCAAAACATGGCGATCGACAAAGCTAATGGTAAATAGCTGTTCAACAGTTTTATGTACAGTTGTGTGGAATTAATTCCACAGCTCCGCCGCGCCTTCATTTTCGTCCCTTATCCACCGGGCATTCCAGCCCTTATAAAACAGGCATAATACTTTCTTTAAATAAGCTGCCGGTAAATGCAGCCACCGAATAGCCAATGCTGCTGCAGGTTTCACCAACGCATTTCCGCCCCCATATTTCGCATGACAGCCAGGAGGTTTTTTAAAAAGTCGGGCAAAATAATGTTATACCTGTTCGCGGGTATTTTGTTGTTGCTGGTCATCGCCTGGATCTTCATCAATACCGATTTTGGAAAACGAAAAGTAAGGGACCAGGTACAGTCCTACCTCACCAAAAAATTGCATACAAAGATCGTGATCGGCGAGATCGATTACAGCCTGCCGAAATGGATCGAACTGAAAAATGTTTACATCGAAGATCAGAAAAAAGACACGTTGCTGTTTGGTGAAAAACTGGCGGTTGACATCAACATGTTGAAACTGATCCAGGGAAATACGTTTATCCGCAAGGTGGAATTTAAGAACATGTATGCGAATGTTTACCGCGACTCAACAGATAGTGTTTTTAATTTCAATTTTATCATCGATGCCTTCTCCGGTAATAAAACTTCCGAACCGGTGATCACCGATACGGCGGAAATGAAACTCACGTTAAAAAGATTGCTGGTAGAAAATGTACGGTTGAAATATGCCGACCGTTATGCCGGTTCGGAAATGAATGCGTACATCAAAAGCCTGGATGCAACGCTTACCCGTTTTCAGCCCGACCGTTTACAATTCGACATTGAAAATATTATTTCCGGCGGGCTGGATTTTTCGATGGTGACTTACAAAGAAGCGCCGGCTACAACAACCCCAACAACCAAAAATATTGCCGATACCACGAAACCGAAATACGAGTTAAAAGTAACCGGCAACCTCATCGACCTGCGCAACCTGAACGTGGTGATCGATAACCGGGTGAACGGCATGTATTACAGCAATAAGATACAACATCTTGCCGGGGATAAAATAAATTTCGACATGGGCGCATTGAGCGCAAAGGCAGGCAAACTGCTGCTCGATAGTTCCGCCATCAAATTCACCAGTCCGAAACCATCGGTTGCAGACATCGTAGTGGATACCCTGTACAATACCGTGGCGGTGCCCGGCTGGAAAATAAATGTTGCGCAACTTTCGCTCAGTAACAACCAGTTTGTATTCGACAACAATGCGATCGCCCCGCAACCCGGCCTCGACTTTGCACACCTCGACATGCAGGCCATTAAAATTAAGGGCGATAATATTTATTATTCCACCGATACCATTTCGGGCAGCATCGGCAATATTGCCTTTAAAGACAAGAGCGGCTTTACCCTGGATACCACGCACGCCAACCTGCTGTACACCAGCCGGGGCATCACGGCGGAAGACCTGTATGTAAAAACGCCCCGCAGCCTGGTGAAACACAAACTGGCCATCCGGTACAACAGCCTGCAGCAACTCACCACGATCCCCGAAAGCAGCACCGTAGATGTAGAGCTCGACAGTTCCACCATTGCCATCAGCGACCTGTACATGCTGGTGCCTTCTACCAAACAATTTTTGGATCCCAACCGTTTCAGCAATGACCTCGTGCGCCTGGGTACCAACATTACCGGTTCGCTGCAAACCATGAACATTCCTTTCCTGCAACTTGCCGGTTTCAATGGAACGGTGATCAATGCCAGGGCCATTTTATACAATGTAGCCGATCCGAAAAAGCTGGGATACGACATCACCATTTTCAACAGCAGCATCCCGCGCAGTGACCTGGCTAAATTCCTGCCCGGTAATAAAGAACTGGCCAAACTCCCGCCGTTGATCAACATCAGCACCAACATCAAAGGCAACTTAACGAATACGACCGGCGCCGTGAACATCAGCAGCCGCTCTTTCCGTTTGAATGCGAACGGCACGGTAAGTAATATCAATAATCCCAAAGCCATCAAATACAACGTATTCATCAAAGACGGCAGCGTTGACAGGGATTTCCTGTACACCGTGTTACCGCCCAATACCATACCGCCCAACATTGAATTGCCAAAGCTGATCACCGTAAGGGGATGTGCGAGGGGTGATGCCAACAACATCAATCCGAACCTTACGCTCGGCGGCAGTTATGGTACCGTGGCAGTAAATGGTTACGTGCGCAATTTCAGCAACCAGCAGTCCGCTACCTACGACCTCGACTTTTCCACCAACAATTTTGCGTTGGGCAAATTAATGAAGCAGGACAGCATGATCGGCAACCTTACCCTGAAGGGAAAAGCCAAAGGCAGGGGTTTCGACGTGAAGACCATGCGCACCGACATCAGCGCTGATGTACAAAGTGCCGGTTTCAATAAATACAATTATCAAAACATATCGCTGACCGCCAACCTCGACAATGGCCGCATCGCCAGCGAGGGCAATGTGAACGATTCTAACCTGCAAATGAAATACACGGTGTCGGCCGACATCAAAGGTGAATATCCTGCCAACCTGGATGCCCTGCTGGAAGTGGATACGGTGCAATTGTACAAACTCAATCTTTTTAAAGACACGTTGAATGCTTCCTTCAAAATGACGGTGAAGGCGCCTTCCACCAGTCCGGATAACCTTGACATTTATGCTTATATAGATACATCGAAAGTTACGGTAAGCGATAAAAGCTATGTGCTCGACAGTATCGTGGCCCGCGCCAACACCGCGAATGGCGTGAACGACATTAGCTTCCGTTCGCCTTTCGCCGACCTTAATGCCAACGGCGCTTTCAAATATGATCAACTGGCGACCTCTGTATCGGAATACATTGATAAATATTACAACATCGCCAAAACAACCACGCCGGTTACGTCGCCGCAGCAAATAACTTTCAACGGCGAAGTAAAAAAGCACCCGCTGATCACCGACCTTGTGCCCGGCCTGCAATACGAGAACATTCCTTTCCGCGGCAGCTATGCTTCCGATGGCGGCGACAGCGCATTGAACCTGAACATGACGATCCCGTACATCGCCTATAATAAAGATGTGATCAGCAATGGAAAGATCGAGATTACTACCATCAACGACCGCATCAGCGGCAACATCAATTTCGATACGTTGCGCTATGCCGGCAACATGTTCTATGCAACGAACATCACGGCCAGCGCTGCCAACGATAGTCTCGGTATTGCCCTCATAACAAAAGACGAAAGGGCGGTTGACCGTTTCGGCATCGGCGCCGATATTAAAATAGACGGTGATACCTATGCGTTCTCGCTTCGACAAAACCTGTTGTTGAATTACAAGACCTGGAGCGTAGCCCCGGCCAACCGCATCCAGTACTCACCCGAAGGCATACTCGTAAATAATTTTTCCATCAGCAGCGACAGTGCCAGCATCTCGGCCAACAGCCAGGGCGCGGTGAACAGCCCGGTGGATGTGAGCATCAAGCGCTTCAACATCCGCGACATTACTTCCATATTGGGAAGGGATACGCTGCTCGCTTCGGGCATCATCGACGGACAATTTGCCATCAGCGACTTTCAAAAAGAGTTGCCTTCCTTCAACGGCAACCTCACCGTTAGTGGATTGGAATACCAGCAGCAACCCATTGGCGACCTGGCCCTGTTTGCCGAAAAGAAAGACGATAATGCGGTTACGGCCAATATCAAATTAACAGGCAATGGCAATGAATTGACCGCCAAAGGAAATTATTACCTCAACAACAAAGAGAACCAGTTTGACGCCGACCTCGACATTAAAAAATTACGGTTGGCTACGCTGCAGGCTTTTTCAGGCGGTGCGATTGTAAATTCTTCCGGCACCATTAATGGCGCACTGGTGGCCAACGGCAAATTCACCGACCCGCGCTGGAAGGGGGAAATTGGTTTTGATACGGCTAAGTTCACCGTGGCGCAACTGGGTACACCATATTATATAGACAAACAAAAATTGTCGCTCGACTATCCTAATATCAGCCTAAACCGTTTTACCATCAAGGATTCGCTGGGGCATAGCCTCGTGCTGAACGGTAGTATCCGCACCATCACGCTTTCCGAATACGACCTTGATGTAGCTGTGCAGGCTGATGATTTTACATTGGTGAACACGCCCAAAGCGCCCAACAGCCAGTTTTACGGCTATGCCGCCATCGATGCCAACCTCGTCATCAAAGGCAACAGTTCTTCACCCGACATACAGGGCGAATTGTCGCTGAATGACAAGACTGATCTAACCATCGTGCTGCCCGAAAGCAACATCAATAAAGATGCGGCGAAGTCCGTGGTGCGGTTTATCGACCGCGATACTTTTGCCTTGCCGGAACAGATTACCTTCAAACCTGCCGCAGAAGTAAGACCTTCCTTCGGCCAATTCTTAAATTATAACCTGAATATAGAAGTTACCAAGAACGCCGCCCTTACCATCGTCATCGACCCATCCACCGGCGATGCGTTGAAAGTACAGGGCGATGCGCAACTCAACGCAGGCGTTAATCCTGCCGGCGACATCATCCTGTCTGGCAATTACGAACTCAACAAAGGTTATTACGACCTGCATTACCAGTTCATCAACCGGCGTTTCGACCTGTTGCCCGGCAGCACAATTGTATTCGGCGGTGAGCCCGCGGATGCCCGCATCGACATTACCGCGATGTACACGGCGAACGCATCGGCCCGCGACCTCATCGGCAACGAAGTAGGAGAGGTGGATACAAAACTCGCCAACAGCTTCAGCCAGAAAGTGCCCTTCCAGGTATTGCTGAAATTAAAAGGCTCTATCAAAAAACCGGAGATCAGTTTCGACATACAATTACCAGAGGACAATACACAACTGAGCAGCCAGTTGCGCACCACCATTGAGAATAAACTGCAGCAACTGCGCGCGGATGAATCGGCCACCAATAAACAGGTATTTTCCTTGCTGTTGCTCAACCGTTTCGTAGGCGAACAAAGCAGCGACTTCTTCAAGAGCAATACCAGCTTCGACCAATTGGCGCGCGAAAGCGTAAGTAAATTCCTTTCGTCGGCCCTCGACCAGGTAGCCGGCGACCTTATTAAAGGCGTGGATGTGGACCTCAACCTCAACAGCTATGAAGATTACAGCACCGGCGATGCCCAGCAAAAGACCGACCTGAACGTAGCCGTAAGCAAGAGTTTTTTGAATGATCGTTTAAGCATTACCGTTGGTAAGAACTTCGGTATAGAAGGCAGCGATGCCGGCGCTAAAGCCTCGCAAAAGCCCAGCAACATACCGGATGTGACCATCAATTATAAACTAACGAAAGATGGAAAATATGCGCTGAAAGCTTACAAGAAAAACCAGTTTGAAGTGATCATGGATGGTTACGTAGTGGAAACCGGCGTTGCCTTTACCCTTACGATGGATTACGATAAGTTCCGTGAATTATTCCAGCGCAAAAGAAAATAAGAACGTTGATGAAGACTTTGTTTAAAATTATTTTTCCTTTGGTATTGATCGCTGCCATCAGCGGTTGCAGTGTGCAGCGTTTCCTGCCGCCCGGCGAACGTTTGTACCGTGGCGCCTCGGTGAAAGTGAATAAATCGCCGCTGGTGAAGACAAGCGCTTCCAGTTTGAGATCATCCCTTAAATCCGCCACGCGGCCCAAAAAAAATAAGTTCTTCTTAAACCAGCCCTGGAAGGTTTGGTGGTACTACGTGATCGGCGAACCCAAAAGGCAAACGGGTTTGAAGGCTTTCCTGCGCAACCGCCTCGGCGAACCGCCCGTATTGAGCAGCCGGGTAAATCCTAAAACCACCGCGGAAAATTTGCAGTCGTACCTGGAGAACAACGGTTATTTCCATTCCAAAGTAAGCGGCGATACCGCCGCGGAAAAATCTTACCTGCGCGCTACCTACACCGCCGAAGTAATGCCGCGTTATACGATCCGTAACATTACCTGGGTAAGCGACAGTTCGCCCATTTCCAAAGAACTCATCGGCAATGAAAGGCAGCAACGGGGCAGCCTGTTGAAGAAAGGAGATTTTTACCAGTTGAGCGTGATACAGGCCGAACGCGACCGGCTGGACCAAAGATTAAAACTGCGCGGTTATTATTTTTTTAATCCTGATTATTTAATGGCTTACGCCGACAGCACGATCGGTAATTATGAGACTGACCTATACCTTAATATTAAGAATACCACGCCCGAAATGGCGAAGCATGCGTACAAGATCAACGACATCGTTGTATTCCCGAATTACAGTTTGCTGAACCCGCCACCGGATACATCCCGCCGCGGCATGTTTATGGTGGACAGTATTTATGTACGCGATACAGTGAAAAATTTTAAACCCTTTATTTTCAGTCGCGCCATTACCTATCGCCCCGGCGACCTCTACAGCAGCCGCGACCAGAACAATACACTCAACCGTTTCATCAACCTCGGCGTTTTTAAATTTGTAAAGAACCGCTTTGAACCCGTTGCCGATACGAGCAAACATTTATTGAACGCTTTCTATTATTTAACACCGGCAAAGAAGAAATCGATACAGGCGGAACTCGATGGTTTTTACAAAGACAGTCGCTATGTAGGTACGCAGTTAAGCGTGAACTGGAAGAACCGCAATGCCTTTAAAGGAGCGGAACTTTTAATGGTAAAGGCTTACGGCGGGCTTGAAGTTTCGCTGGGCGATTCGCTCAAAGGCAACAATAATTTCAGGCTCGGCGGCGAAGCCTCGCTCACCATTCCGCGGTTCGTAACGCCTTTCTTCCGCATAAAAGAAAACGCGCTGTACCCGCCCAATACGCGCTTCCTGCTGGGCTATGAGTATTTTATCAAGCAAAGCCTGTACGCGAAGAATATTTTTCGAGCGCAATACGAGTACAACTGGAAACAGGCCAGCAACGTACAACATACGCTGGCACCCGTTGCCATCAGTTACCTGCGGGCCAGCCAGATCACCGATAGTTTTTACAAAGCCGCCATAGCGCAACCGGCGCTGCTGCTGAATGTTTATAATGAAGCCATTCTCGGTACTTTTTATTCCTACACTTACAATACACGCCGGCCCATGGCGCGGAACCAATGGTACTTCAACGGCAGCATCGACCTGTCGGGCAACATTGCCGGCCTGGTAACCGGTGCCAAAGGT
>Ga0247804_10000583_pt1 | contig 16802 bp, 12 predicted proteins | sample UWRJL029104C1_FD_181142 | JGI IMG/M metagenome (GOLD analysis project Ga0247804, IMG submission 181142) | Plant litter microbial communities from Arlington Agricultural Research Station in Wisconsin, United States - UWRJ-L029-104C-1 | ecosystem: Environmental > Terrestrial > Plant litter >...
GTTGTTTTATAATAATAGTTTGGCATATTGGAAATTATTGAGCCATTTATATTTTCGGTTACAGCATTTAAATTTGCTGGCTCTATTTGTGGTTGTAAAATTGGGAAAATAAAATGTGTAAACTCCATTACTCCGGGTCCGATAAAAATAAACCAGGCAATAAATCCCGCAAGTGGAATCCGGTAATACAAACCCAAAGTTGTCAAGGTATAAATTGTTGGTCCAATTAAAGCAAATACCATTAGAAATCCTTTTTCACTCCAGGGAATACTGAATAATCTACTCATAGCAGGACCAAAACCTGTTAAATATTCTTCTGTAATATGTATTTGTAAACAAGCAACAGTCAATACAAAAAGCGGAAGCATTAATTTAGGGTCAGTTGGATTTTTCAGGTAGGTAAAATACCAAAATATAAAACCGATAATGGCGGAACCCCCAACAATAATAACTGGTGGAAGGCCTATTTTAATGTAGCCCATTGTTGTTGCAATAATACAAGCAGCAATTGCTACTGTTACGCTAATAATTTGTGTTTGTTTAGATGTTTGCATTTTCTTATATATTTTAATGCAAAACTCAGTAAACAGGTATTCAAATCTTTTTACAAATGATAAAAAATCATTTCTTAGCTCTGATTCTACTTAATGATACTTGTGTAATCCCGAGATAGTTTGCCAAATCACCCAAGCTTATTCTTTGAAGAAGTTGACTATTCTCATTTACAAAATGATTATATCGTTCTGTAGCATTTTCTTCAAGCATTTCACTTATTCGTTTCATCATATTTATTGAGGCATAAGAAACTAATTTTCTGAAAAATGTTTCAATTGAATGGTATTTTATACAAAGTTCTTCCAAATCGGATTTATAGATAAAAGTGATGGTTGTCGTTTCCAAAGCCAAAATCATATAATTTGAAGTGGTTTGTTGTATGTAACTATCCAGAACTGTAAACATGGAGTTTTCCGGGAAAAACTTCATAATAAACTCCTTATCTTTTCCATTAAAATAGGTTTTCGCAAGACCCCGGTCTATGAAAAATATTTTTCGGCACTGTGCTCCGTTTTTTAATAGATATGCTCCCTTTTGAATTGTTGTAGTATGTAATTTATTTGTTAATTCATCAGTTGCTTGTTTGTCGAGTTTTGAAAGTTCGTTTACGAATTGGATAAAGTTAGCCATTGTATTATTGTTTGAGGGTTCTCGCTATGGTTGCCGCTATTTTTTTGGCTATGAATTTAGGGGTTAGAGATAAACTTCTTTGCAAAGACAGTTAAAAGTAGTTGACGAAAAATTATTCCGATAGATGCTAAAAACCTTAAACCCATCATTGATTAAATCTACTAAACTTTTTAAAGATATATGTTTAACTCCGACTAACTAAAATTTAATTCCCATCCTTATAGTGCGACAAATGTTAGAGAAATCTAGCTAATTAATTTTATTTACAATATCCCAGGTGATCCGGTGAAAGTCCGGCCTTATTCTTTCAAAATGCGACAAACGAAAAATCAAAATGACTTGTGCACAGTCCCTACAGCTAAAATCATCCAAGAGCTCCAACCAAACAAACCTGTATATGCAGTAAGTGTGAGCCAAGAAAGCCTAAACGAGCAGATGGAAAGCGTCGGCTTAAAGTTTCACCGCATTTAGTTGTGAGTTAACGCGCATGGGTCAAAGAAGGCTGTGTTTATGATTATGTGCCGCAAATCTACTAATAGGGCCGTGGCTGAGAGGCACGGGTTTTGAAAGTGGGTGATATGTTATTGTTTCAACTAAAAAAGGGAAACTTATAATTTAGATTGAGAATGATTAATTAGGGAAGGCCTGTCGGCAACATTGTCGGCTAGTTGCCTTTTAAATTTTGTGGGTTCGCGCAATGTTGGTTATGCGTCCTGAGTTGCAACTAATGCCCAAGTGGCTTGGCGAAGTTGTCGGCTGGAGATAATTTATTAAAAGACTGAAAAAGATCAAGAAGAACTCCCGCCAATTTACTTTTTAGCTTTCGACTTGCAGCTTAGGTTTCTATGCCGCTGTTAGCTGAGTAGCGCTTCTTTTTAGTCGCTGTTAGCGGTAGCTTGATTAGTTCCCTATGACTTTTTTAACTAATTTGCAACTTTAGAAATTATGGAAGAGATTACATTGCATCAAGGTAAATATGAAGGCTTAAATTGGAATCTTTTTCAAGGGGATGCGTTAAAATCTTTAAAGAAAATTGAAAGTGAATCTGTTGATTGTATTGTTACTTCCCCTCCGTACTTTTGGTTGAGAGATTATGGCGATATTGAGCAAATTGGTTTGGAAGAGACCGTTAGTGGTTATGTTGATGCCTTAAACGCGGTTATGGCTGAGTGTTTTCGAGTTTTGAAAAAAGAGGGAACTTTTTTTTTAAATATTGGCGATACTTACTACTCTGGCAAAGGGGCATCTCAAGGAAAGGATGCTAAAAGTAAAAAGCGTAGATTTGGTCTTCGTGCTGTTGATAAAAGCGGTGGACTCGATATCGGATATCAGCGAAAATCGTTAATTGGAATTCCTTGGCGAATTGCTATGAAATTATGTGAAAACAGCTGGGTTCTAAGGAGTTCAATTATTTGGCATAGAGATAAGTGTTTGCCGGAAGCAGTAAAAGATCGTCCAAGAAGGAGTTATGAATTTATCTTTATGTTCGCAAAAAGCAGACATTATTTCTTTGATAGAAAACCTCTTATTGATAAAAATGTTGATGAAGACGTTTGGACTATTGCACCTAAAACCGGTAAAAACGGTAAGTTAAATACGGCACCATTTCCGGATGAATTGGTTGAACGGTGCATAAGTATTGGATGTCCCAAGGGTGGAACTGTCTTAGATCCGTTTGTTGGCTCGGGAACGACAATGAGAGTAAGTTTAAATAATGGATATAATTCGATAGGAATTGAACTAAATAGCTCATTTTGCAATTATATAATTACCAGTTTACAGAAATGAAATATATCAGTGGACTTCAAATAAAAGAATCCTTACTAAAAATTGAGAGTATAAATCAGTTTTTTGGATTTACTTTTTTAGCTGGTAAAAGTGCGCAGTTGCCAGTTGGTGAAACGGTTTCTATAAGCCTTGATTCGATCAATCAGCAACATTTAGAGGGATATTACAGAATTGATCCAAGATCGCAATACTATTTTAGAGTTTTCAAATACAACAATACTGAACATTTGTGGCTGAGACCAGACTATTCTGGTAAAGGATTGCAAAAATTAAACACAACCACATTTAAACCTGCCTTTATACACACTCCCGGCTCAAGGGACTGGGGTTGGGATTCTAACTATGTTAGATTCTTGCAATCAAAATTGAATAATAATGAGCCGATCTCAGCATTTCATATGGCTGTATGGTTATTTAGAAACAAGCCTTTTGATAGTTTAGCAACTAGGGAAAATATAATTGAAGCATTCTTTACGGAATTTAATATTTCAACCGAGGAAAAAAAACTGTTATTTACTACTGAAGTTAACACAGCTATTGACACGAGTGACGTATTTGCTGAAGAGCCAGTATCATGGGAGGAAATTATTAGAGATATAAATTTCGCTCCCGATGTTGAACCTGCTAATGGTGGAATACTATCCCTACTTGAAATGGACGGTATTGGTCCTGTTACCCCTTTACTTTTTGAGCCTGCAAGCCGATTGAATATAATAACTGGTGACAACGGGTTAGGAAAGACATTTATTTTAGAAACGGCATGGTGGGCTTTAACTGGAACGTGGGCAGGAATCGCCGCATATCCCAATAGGCAACATTCGAAGGTTCCCAAAATTAAATACAGTATTGCAGGAAAAAATGGGGGGAAAGTCCAATCAGTTACTTATTCCCAGAAGGAAAACGCCTGGTCTCAACCGGATAAAAGGTCAACCATTTCGGGATTAGTGGTTTATGCCCGAGTAGATGGCTCTTTTGCTGTTTGGGACCCTGCGGCTGTTGAAGGTAATCTCGATAATGGAGCGGTGATTTTTGATAAAAGTGACGTGTGGGACGGTAACTATCGGATTGAGGGATTGGTTAGAGATTGGACAAAATGGCAAGACAAACCGGAGAAATACCCGTTTAATATTTTTGAGAAAGTAATTGCAAAAATGTCTCCTCCGGAAATGGCAACACTAAGGACGGGGCAGCCGGTTCGAATATTAGGAGATAGACGAGAAATTCCAACATTAGTTCATACATATGGAGATGTTCCAATTGTTCATGAATCAGCCGGAATCAAGAGAATTATTACATTGGCATATTTAATCGTTTGGGTGTGGAATGAACATAAAATTATCTCTTCCCAATTTGGAAAAAAAATGGAGAAAAGGATGGTTATTCTAATTGATGAATTGGAAGCCCATCTTCATCCTAAATGGCAGAGAGCGATCTTGCCTGCATTATTAGATGTAGCAAAAATTCTTAGTGCCGACCTTGAACTGCAGTTAATTGTTGCTTCACATTCTCCTCTAGTTCTTGCTTCTTCGGAAGCGGTTTTCAATATTGAAACGGATAAATTATTTCATTTGGAGACTAAACAAAATGGTAAAATATCCTTTAAAAACCTCGATTTCGTTAAGTATGGGCATATCAATTCTTGGTTAGAGTCAGATGTATTCGATTTAAAGGAAGCACGGTCAAACGATTCACAAATAGTTTTACGAAGAGCTATTGAAATCCAAAAAAAAGAAAACGCATCTGTAGATGAGATTAGAGAGATAACAAATGATCTCTTAGAAGTTTTATCAACTGAAGATAAATTTTGGAACAGATGGATTTTCTACGCTAAAAAACATGGAATTGAAGTATGATCAGAGTTCCCCAATTTAATCCTCCACATGATTTTGTCCCTAGAGTTAACAGCCCTGGTCGAATATTTTTGGCGCGTAATCCTAATCCAACTTCTAGAGAGTTTAAGCCTCATAGCTATTGGAAGAGAATTCACGACGATATTTATAATTTATATGATGGAATATGTTCTTACTGCGCCTCTTGGACCCCAAGAAATGCTCAACCAACGAATCCAAATTATACTTCTGTAGATCATTTTATCCCCAAAGCCGTTTCCCCAGCGTTGGCTTATGAATGGTCCAACTACAGACTATGTAGAGCCAGATTAAATGCGAATAAAGATAGTAATTTGGATATAGTCGATCCATTTCATGTGCAAAATGGCTGGTTCATCATTGATTTTACTTCATTTCTTATTATTCCAAATAGCAACATTCAAAATATTACTCGGACAAGAGTTGTACAATCAATAGATATTCTTGGATTGAATGATAATGACATGTTGGAACAACGCCTTGATGTAATTTACAAATATTCTATTGACGAAATAAATATGAACGAATTACTTACGACATATCCTTTCATAGCTGCTGAAATTATGAGACAAGATTTCGATGTTGTTTACAAAGATGCGATTCGAACGCTTCCCATCTAACGCGATTTTAAGCAACTTACCGCTAATACCCCATGGCTTTGCGAATGGAAGTTATCTCAAAAAACTGTCGGCAGTTTGCGTAGAAAAAATGAACGGCTTGCACTATGACGAGTATGCGCCCAATGTTACGCCTAACCCTCAACAATACGCAACTCATTTAAATTTAAAAATCATTGAAACCCTTTAAAAATTCAATGAATTGCATTTTACTCAAAAATTCACTTATGTTTTTGAGTACACTTTTCCTAAAAGCCTAATCAAAATACACAGGTTTTTTACCACTTAATTTTATCCGACCGACTAACAATTGCTTTTACATCTTCCTTATACACTTGCGCATAAATCAGTGTCGTTTTATTGGTATGCCGTGATAGTTATTGTATATAACTAATATCGGTACCTTGCTCAAGCAAATGAGTAGCAAAACTATGGTGTAAGCTATGTATACCAACATCCTTATTTATGTTGGCCCTCGTCAAGCTTTGTTTGAAAACTTGTTGGGCACTTCTGGTGCTATATTTTTCACTAAATTGACCTTAAATAAATATTTTTTAGGCTTAAATTCAATATAATAGGCCCTTAAAATGGTTAAAATAGCCTGGGGCGAGTGCGCATACCGATCCTTTTTTGCCCTTAGCTGTTCTTATGTGTACCTGCATACTTTTGCTGTCTATATCTCTAATGGTTATATTTACTATTTCGCTAACCCTTAGCCACATTCCATAAGCCAGCATTAATATTGTTTTATTTTTTAAATTGTGGGTTTGGTTATCATTTTTACAATATCCTCGGCGTGTATCACTGTTGGCAAAAGGTTCGGCCTTTTTGGATTACGTATTTCTATAACAACTTGCGGTTGCTTTAAAACCTTTTCAAGATAAAATTTAATGGCATTGATTTGATTTTGTATTTGGTTTTCACTCGGTTTAAGTTCTTGTAAACAGTATAAAATTGTAATGCTTAACTAATTTTGCTTCCCATTTTATGCCTGTATCGCTCATTTCTCCTCCCTTTTCACCAGTAAAAATTCATCATCACCCAAATTCAGGAAACCATGTTCGTAGCAGAAAGTATAGGTTTTGCCGGTTTGAGTTTGGTATACAGAGGTGAAATAATCTAAATTGAAACCTTCATAAAGCAGCTTTTTCCGGCTAACCTTTTTGGTCTTTCCTTCCGGATTTAGTTTGGAAAGGATGCTGCGGTTTCGTTTCAGGATGCAGTTTACTTTCTTAACCACTAGGTTATCTTCAGTTTTAAGATGGTTGTTGTAGTTGTTGCGGCATAAATCATCGCAATATTTTTTGTCGGATCTGCCTTTAACAGGCGCACCGCAATCGAGGCAAAAGCGTTCCATAATAATTTCTGTTTGTTTATTATGGGATGATGACTAAAAATAGGGATAATTCTTTCCATTTCAAAACAGGCGTTGGTGCTGTCTGGTGTCAGGTAAATTAAGATGAAATCAGGAGCACCTGAATGGCGGATTTGTATTTCTGCCATAGGAATGGGCCTGAGGCAACTATTTAAGCAAATCAACTTATGCCTAAACAATGAGTGGTCTGGGCGGGTTACGGCCTTAACTTTCGGGTTAAACGTTTATAAACGATTATAAATATTTAATGTACGGATAAGTTTTATGCCTGTTGCAACTTTGTTCTGTCGGTAGCCATGGTGGTTACTGTTCGTTAATATTAAAAAATAATTTATAAGATCATGGAAAATGTAACAAACAAGGTTGTATTGGGCGGTTTTGCAGGTGCTGATGCGGAAGTAAAAAAAATATCATCAACACAAAAAGTAGCGAAGGTGCGATTGGCTGTAAATGACTATTATAAAAATGCTTCCGGGGAAGAAGTCAAAAACACGCAATGGTTTAACCTGACGTTCTGGAATGCCAAGGCAGATGTTGCGGAGGAGAAAATTAAAAAGGGAACTTATCTGACGATTGAAGGCCGGTTGCTGAATAATTTTTATGAAGCTAAAGATGGCAGCAAGCGTTACACCACGGAAATCGTAGTAATGGAAGTTTCCGTTAAAGAAGCAGAAGTTATGAATTGAGATTATATAAATTTAAAGCGCTTCGTTATTCTAAGTAAGAGATAGAATCCTTTTATATTAATACTTGTGGCCGCAAGAATAACGAGCGCTTTTCGATGATTACAATGCCCTGATGCCGTTTTTATAACCTAGAATTATGATAATAATAATTACGTAATTATGCTCTAGATAGTACAATCCCACGATTCCTAATAACGTTGGCAAAGTGTAGAAAATAGGGTAGGTGTCCGTGCATGTCCAATGAAGCAATTTAGCAATTCGACAATCTTCCCTGCCCCTCTTCAAGTAGGGGAGCTCCCCTCAGAGTTTTTTTAAAAAAACATCTATTATGCAAGTCTCTGCGCCATGCTATCTGCTCCATGCTATCTGGCATAGCAGATTTTCTCAGGAAAAAGCACGGGAATCTTTGCAGTCCATTCATTAAACCACAACCCAAGGCAGAATCAAGCGGCCGTGTTGGGATAAGCAAGGGTAAGAGCCTAGAGGCTGCCGCAATCAAGATTTACGTAGCTTTTTACAAGAATTGCGCAGCAATCTTTTATACCTATAAAAACAATATTATCACATAAAAAACGATGCAAGCCTTGAATTTTGGTTACCTTTTTATCAAGAAACCTGCGAAGCAAACTTAAAGGCCTATAAAAAAATAAATGCGCCTGAAAAAAGGTAAGAGCCCTCGGAGGCGGCGAGCCGAGGCAAGCCAGAGCGAAGGGAAGAACCTCCCCCTAAGCCCCTCCTGAAGGAGGGGAGCTCCCCTCAGAGTTTAAAAAAAAACATCTATTTATGCAAGTCTCTGCGCCATACTATCTGCCCCATGCTATCCGGCATAGCAGATTTTCGCAGGAAAAAGCACGGAAATCTTTGCAGTCCATTCATTAAACCACAACCCAAGGCAGAATCAAGCGGGTGTGTTGGGATAAGCAAGGGTAAGAGCCTGGAGGCTGCCGCTATCAAGATTTCCGTAGCTTTTTACAAGTAAAGATGCAAGCCTTGATTGTTTGTTTCTTTATCATCAAGGATAAAGAAAGAGCCCCTTCGGCGGCGGTGAGCCGAGGCAAGACCGAGCGAAAGAAGGAATAAGAATAATGTTTCAACCACAACCCAACCCCTCCTTGAAAATGGAGAGGGGAGTTTAACTCAATTTCAACAATTAGCAATTCACTTGCGAAATTGAATTACCTGTATTCCCGACACTGAAAGAGTTGGATATGGACCGGACGTACCATTTACTAAGCTTCAATAAAACAATTTAACACTTCAACAATTCAGCAATTCTCTTGTGGAATTGATAGACCTGCCTTCCCCGACTTTCTAAGGGTTAAATATGGACCGGACGAACGATTTAAGCTTTACAATTTCGCCGAAAGTCCTGTATAGAAATTTCTTCCTGCCGCCGGGTTAAAATATCGGTTATTTGCCGCATTCAAATCATTACCCAAACTGTAACTTTCGTTTAACAGGTTATTAACACCAGCAAATATTTCCAGCTGTACTTTGCCGATTTTTAAATTTCTCAGGCCTGCCTTTGCCTCAATTAAATTGTAGCGTTTTGCAAAGACTGTATTTGCATCATTTAAAGGAATGGTAGCGGTGTAATTATGTTGTCCGAATAAGTAGAAACCTTTCGTAAATTGAAATTCCAGGCTGCTCACCAACACATTTTCCGGTACACCGGTTAGCTTGTTGCCTGAATAATCGGAATTTCCGTTTACAAAACTTTCAAAGCGGTAATGGCTGTAACTATAATTGCTTCTCAAACGCAAGGCATTTAAAAAGCCTTTGTCATCCTGTATCAACCAGAATTCAGTTTCGATTTCGATGCCTTTTTGCCTGGTGCCGCCAGCATTGATAAAATACTCCGCATCGTTGGCATTCAGACGCCTTACAATAGCATCTTTAAGCTGGTACTGGAATGCATTGAGGTTGGCATAAAAGCGATTATTTGTCGTTTTATACCGCAAACCCATTTCGTAATTCCAGCCATTTTCTGCCTGTAGAGAATTGTTTATATTATTATCTGAGGAGCGGACTTCGGCCAGTGTAGGCGGGGAGTATCCCTTGCTTGCCGATGCACGAACAGCAAATGATGAATTTAACAAATAAGAAACAGCGAGTTTTGGCATCAGCTGCGTTTTAAACTTTCTTTTTTGTTCGCTAATAACTACGGGAAAGAAACTTTCGTAATGGTAGTTGAAAAAGTTAAGGCTCGAAGCCAGTTCGATAAGCAATTTACTGTCGATGTCGAAGTTAAAACGCAGGAAAGCAAAATTCTGATTGGCTTTTAAATCATCATAAGCAATCATGGCTGCTTCAGTACCTGCATTATTTCCGAAGTTTTTAACCTGGGTTCTCGTGCCGGAGCTTTCCATGCCACCTTGCGCATTCCATTTAAAATTCTCGCTGCTGCGGGCATATTCTAAAAATGTCCTTAAACCCAACGTGCTTTCATAACGCTTTTCATAATTGGTTATGAAGGGATTTTTGAAATCGGTATAAGAGGTAAACAAGGCAATGACATGCCTGAAGTTTTTATCGATTTGGTAAGTGTTCGACAGTCCGGCAAATATCGTTTTGTTATATATCGCTGCTTGCTGGGTAATTGCTCCGGGAATGGTTGCTGTAGCTGGTCTGGCCAACCGTGGATCTTGCTCCATTTGTGCAGCAGTTAATCCGCCTGGTGTTTTGTATGCCAGGTCACTGTAAAAAACAAATGCCTTTAAAAACCCTGAAGGATTATAATTCCATTGCTGCGTGGTCTGAAGGTATTTCCGGTCCATCGCACTATTTTGCCTGTAACCATCGCTTTTCTGGTAACCCTGGGTAATGCTGAAACTGTAATTTTTTAACTGATGCTGGAAATTTGCCGTTTGGTGAAATAAACCATACGAGCCGGCACTTACCGAAGCTTCAACTTTATTCTGAATAAGCGGGGTATTTATCAAAATGGCTCCGCCTGTATTGGCACCAAAAATACTTGCATCCGGACCTTTGTAAATTTCCATGGAACCCACCGAGGACACATCTAAAAGGTTCAAATAAGTATTTCCCCCTGCATCTGTTAAAGGAAAATCATCAAGGTAAATTTTGATGTTGCGGATACCAAAAGGTGATCGTAATAAACTTCCTCGGAGCGATAAGCGGTAACTTCCGGGCGATCGTTCTTCCATTCTAACCCCTGCAACTGCATTAAATGTGCTTACTAAGGAACTGTTCTGCTGGTTTCTGATTAAATTGCTGTCTACTAAACTTACTGCCGATACCGAACGGATAATCGGCTGGGAATTGTAATAGCCTTTCACCACAACTTCGTTAAGCTTTTGGGTTGAATCCGTTTTAGAATTTTGAGCGGTGGCAGTTAAAGTTAAAATTACGCAAAGGAAGGTAAGGGATAATCTCAATTGATTAATATTAGGACGGTAAATAAAAAAGCATCGCGGACTATGCGATAAAATTACACATAACCCGCGATGCTACAAAGTTTGAAGAATTATTTAGCTGCAACTTTCCAGATGATGCCGCTAACATCATCGGCAACCAATAAGGCCCCATCCGGAGTAAGTGTAACGCCAACCGGGCGGCCATACACTTCGCCTTTATCGGCATTGGCGATGAAACCGGTTAAGAAATCTTCGGGTTTGCCAGTCGGTTTGCCATTTTTAAATGGAACAAAAGCCACTTTATAACCGGATAATGCAGAGCGGTTCCAGGAACCGTGCTGACCTATAAATGCACCACCCTGGTATTTCGCAGGAAATTTGGTTGCCTTGTAAAATGCCAGGCCTAACGATGCGGTATGCGCACCAACAGGAACATCAGGCACTATGGCTTTTTTTACCAGTTCAGGATTTTTACCTTTCATGCGTGGATCTTCATTCTGTCCGTAATAAGAATATGGCCATCCATAAAAAGCATCTTGCTTTACACTGGTAATATAATCAGGGACAAGTTCGTCGCCCAGGCCGTCGCGTTCGTTTACAGCAGTCCAAAGCATATTGGTTGCCGGTGCCCAGTCTACACCAACGGGATTACGTAATCCGCTGGCATAAATTTTCTCTCCCGTTCCATCCAAATTAACCTCTAAAATGTTTGCCCTGCGAACTTCGTGTTCCATGCCGTTTTCACCAACATTACTGCCTGAACCAACAGTAATGTAAATTTTGCTTTTGTCGGCATTTGTTATCAGGTTCCTGGTCCAGTGGTTGTTGTAGCCACCAGCCGGCAATTCTAAAATCTTTTTGCCATTGCCTGTAATTTTAGTTTCGCCGGCTTTATATGGGTATTGCAAAAGGCCGTCGGTATTGGCCACATAAAATTTGTCGCCAATAATCAGCATACCATAGGGTTGATTTAATCCTCCAAGAAATGTGGTCACTATTTCTGCTTTACCATCTTTGTCCGCATCGCGGTATAATAAAATGGTGTTCGCGCTTTCGCCTTTTACTTCAGACTTTGATTTGCCTGAAATTGCGCCTGCTACGGCTTCAACAGTCGTTCGTTCTGAATTGCTCAACACAACCAATACATCTCCATTTGGAGCTATGTAAGTATTTCTTGGACTTTTAATGCCAGAAGCAAATTTAGTTACCTCAAAGCCTTCCGGCGCTACCGGTGTTTTTCCTTCAGGCCAGCCAATAACCTTACTGAATTTGTTTTTGGCTGCGGTTGTGTCGGCAGCTGGCAGATTTAATTCTGCTGTATAGGTTTCTACGGTATCGCCGCTAAGACTATCGTTTCCCTTTTGAGAAGTTGAATTGGATTGACAGCCTGTTAACCAAGCGGATGAGCATAGTACAGCGTATAAAATTTCTTTTTTCATAGGAATGATTAATGGTAATAGTTGAGTAATCAGCAATTACAACACCCTAAGCTAGAAATATGTTTTCGCCTGTGCATATTGTTACGCTAGCTAACCTTTCAGAATTTTCGTTTTTTCGAGATCGAATTCTTCCTGTGATAGTATGCCTGCATCAAAAAGCGCTTTCAAATCCAGCAAGGCCTGTTTTTTTGAGCTGATGTCATTTTTAGCAGGTGCTGTGACGATTTCTGACGGTATTTTAACGGACTTCGCCGGATTTGCCGGACCGGCTGTTAAAAGCAATTCTGTGATTTCGTTAAAACCTTTAATGTTTGAATAATCGATGGCTTTCTGTTCTTTAACATTTACGATAGATGTATCAGCAGATTTTTCAAGCAGAAATTTTACAATATCCTTCTTCCCATTAGCGGCCGTATAATGTAAGGCGGTATTGCCACTCTCGTCCTGAATATTCACATCTGCACCTTTTTCTAAGAGTAACTTCAGCATGCTTAAATGACCGCTTTTAGCGGCCAGGTGCAACAGGCTTTCACCGCCATAGTTATAAGCGGTATCTAAAGAAAAACCAGCGGAAACAGAAATATTAGCGGCTGTTTCTACCCATTCCAGGTAAGAATACATGGAGTCGTCATTTCCCGATAGCGGTTTGGCGTAATTTGCATCAACCCCATGTTCCAGAAACAGTTCAACAATTTCTTTCTGGTTATGGCTACAGGCATACCAAACCGGCGATAATCCGTTTTTTGAAGACACAAATACATCCGCGCCTTTTTCTACCAATATTTTGGTGAGCATGCGGTTGGCATCATAACAGGCAAACAACAGGGCTGATTCCCCATTGTGGTTCACATGGTTGATGAGCCCGCCATTCGCCAGGACGAGTTCGACCATTGGTGTGTTTTTAGATTTTGCTGCAATTAACAGCGGCGAATCACCTTGCTTATTGGTGGTATTTACATTAGCTCCATTCTCAATTAGTTTTTGAACAATTTCTTTGTTTCTCCATCCCGATGCAACTAAAAGCGGCGTTTCAGCTTCGTTATTTTCAACGTCAACCGGTAACCCAGCTTCGATAAGCTTTTCCAAAACCTCCATTTGCCCGCTTCGCGCGGTTAAATGGAGTAAGCTGTTTCCTTTGGTATCTTTGATCTGAACGTTTGCACCCTGTTCAATTAAATAAAGGGCTGTTTGTTTCTGTTTTTGTAAACAGGCGAAGTAAAGCGGTGTTTCTCCTGAATGATCTTCATAATCAATTTCGGCACCTGCATTAACCAACAGTTGAACCAAATCAAGGTAACCCTGATGTGCGGCATAATGTAAAGCTGTTCTGCCTTTCTCATCCGTATATTTTACATCTACTTCCTGGTTTGCCAGTAACAGTTCTGCTATTTTCCGTTTGCCGCTTTCGCAGGCAATTATAAAGGACATTGACATACTATTAAATTTTAAGACTGTTTCATTAACAATTCGACTGTTTTGATTTTCAGGTTATCATCAGAAGCAAGCATCATTGCCGTTTTATCCTGATCGTTCGTTAGCGAAATGTCGGCACCATTTTCTATCAGAAGCTTAACTTTACGATAGGTTTCCTTTGCTTTTTCTGCTTCGTAATTTACATTATAAGCGCAGACTTTATGAAGTAGCGTGTTGCCCTGACTATCCCTTTGATTTACATCGACTTTTCCCGTAGCGAGGGCGGTCTCCAAAATAGCTGAAGATTTTTCGGCAATTAAATCTAGAGGGGTTGTTTCCCTATTGTAATACCGGTTGGTTTGATATAAATCCCCGCCATCATCTAATAGTTTTCGAAACAGTTCCAGGCCTTTCTCAGAGCTGTAAAACATTCTTATATATTCAAATAATAAGCTCACCCCATCTTTATTTAGAATATCAAAACCAGGACTTGCATATTCCCTTAGTTTATTGTAGAGTTCTAAATCCATTTTATGGGCCACCGCGTAAAAGAAAGCGGAATTGCCGTCTTTATCCAAATCGTTGGGATTAGCTCCGTTTTCCAGCAGCAGATCCAAATACTCTTTTTTATTAAATTCAACAGCCGTAATTAATGGTGTTTTCTTTACAATATTTGCTGCATTTACATCTAAACCTTCATTTATTAAAAGTTTAAGGTAGGAAACAGAAAGTTCCGGTTTCATTAAATTGGTTTTAATTACCTGGTGAATGAGACTTTCCTCCGCATTATTTTTAAAATTTACATTGCAGCCGGCATCTGTTAAAACCTTAATTTTTTCGATACTGGCGCCTTTCTCAAAAAAGTAACCCAGTAAAGTGGTGGCAGCTGCTTCATCATTAAGGTTTTTAAAATGTGAGATGAAATGACTGAAGAATTGAATGTCATCTTCATCATTTCCAAGATTTCTGATAAGGCTCGGGAAAATACTTTTATCAAAACTGTCGAATTCATAAATATCGGTTTCGATGGGTTTGTCTTTTGCCATCATATGCAGGATTTCGTACTGTTTTCCCCTGAATAGGTTGTCGAAAATTTGTGTTTTTTGATGTTCCTGTATGTCTACGGAAAGTTTTGCACCTTCTGAAATTAACTTGCTGGCTTCTGTATAATTTTTACTGTTTAAAATCTGTTCTAAGTTTTGTCCGCTCATAATTTACACGCTTTGTACTGATGTAATGATTGATCTGCTTGCTTTTGTAAACGTAAAAAGGAAAGAGATGTTTATTAGCGCCTGAAAAAATATATTTTAAAAACGTCTAAAACCATAAATAACAATGCGATGTTCCTTAATTCAAACCATTGTTTTATCTTTAGGCGATTTTAAAAAAGAAGGGTTTTTAATCAGAAATCCGATTGTTTCATTAAATAATTAGTAAAAAATCAAATATAATATGTCAAATACATCAAAAATCATCTATACAAAAACAGATGAAGCGCCAATGCTGGCTACTTATTCGTTGTTACCTATTGTGCAGGCTTTTACCGCATCAGCAGGTATTGATGTAGAAACCAGAGATATTTCGTTAGCGGGAAGAATTTTGGCAAACTTTCCGGAGTATTTAAACGATGACCAGAAAATCGGTGATGCTTTGGCAGAACTTGGAGGTTTAGCGACCACGCCGGAAGCGAACATTATAAAATTACCAAACATCTCGGCTTCCATCCCGCAATTGGTTGATGCCATTACCGAGTTACAATCTCAAGGTTTTGAAATTCCAAATTACCCGGATAATGCACAGAGTGATGAAGAGAAAGCGATTAAAGCTAAATATTCAAAGGTTTTAGGTTCGGCGGTAAACCCGGTTCTACGCGAAGGTAACTCAGATAGAAGAGCACCTAAAGCCGTTAAGAATTATGCTAAAACAAACCCGCACTCTATGGGTAAATGGTCTGCAGATTCTAAAACCAAAGTAGCCAGCATGACTGAAGGCGACTTTTATGGTTCAGAAAAATCAGTAACTGTTGCTGATGCAAGTCAGTTCAAAATAGAATTTGTCGCTGAAGATGGTTCGGTAAAAGAACTAAAAGGTTTAGCACCTTTAAAAGCAGGCGAAGTTATAGACAGTTCTGCATTAAGCTTATCTGCTTTAAAAACGTTCGTTGCTAAAGAAATTGAAGAAGCAAAGGCGGCCGGCGTTTTACTGTCAGCGCACTTAAAGGCAACGATGATGAAAGTGTCTGACCCGCTTATTTTCGGTGCAATAGTAGAAGTTTACTTTGCAGATGTTTTTGCAAAATATGCTGATTTATTCAAAGAGTTAAACGTTGAAACCAGCAACGGTTTAGGTGATGTTTATGCAAAAATTGCAGGTAACCCTAAACAAGCTGAGGTTGAGGCCGCATTAGCCGAAGCGATTGCAAGTGGTCCTGCTTTGGCCATGGTTAACTCCGATAAAGGAATTACAAATTTACACGTGCCTTCTGATGTGATTGTTGATGCTTCTATGCCGGCAATGATTCGTACTTCAGGACAGATGTGGAATAAAGAAGGTAAACCTCAGGATACAATCGCCTTAATTCCGGACCGTTCATATGCCGGCGTTTACACTGCAACAATTGAAGACTGTAAAGCACATGGCGCTTTTGATGTAACCACAATGGGCTCAGTACCTAATGTTGGTTTAATGGCTCAGAAAGCGGAAGAATACGGATCGCATGATAAAACCTTTCAGGCTGCGGCCAGCGGAACAATCCGTGTAACAGATGCTGATGGTCAGGTTTTCTTCGACCAGAAAGTTGAAAAAGGCGATATCTTCCGCATGTGTCAGACTAAAGATGCTCCAATTCAGGATTGGGTTAAGCTTGCGGTAACCAGGGCCCGGTTATCGGAAACACCAGCGGTTTTCTGGTTAGATGAAAACAGAGCACATGACAGGGAAATCATCGCAAAAGTTAATAAATACCTGAAAGACTACGATACAACAGGGTTGGATATCCGTATTCTTGCGCCAATTGAAGCGACTAAATTTACTTTAGAGCGTATCCGTAAAGGC
>Ga0247804_10000585_pt1 | contig 16785 bp, 16 predicted proteins | sample UWRJL029104C1_FD_181142 | JGI IMG/M metagenome (GOLD analysis project Ga0247804, IMG submission 181142) | Plant litter microbial communities from Arlington Agricultural Research Station in Wisconsin, United States - UWRJ-L029-104C-1 | ecosystem: Environmental > Terrestrial > Plant litter >...
CCGAATATAACGATCCAAGCTCGGGTGCCGCCCTCGGGGAAAGTGTAATCGGCCCTGGAGCGAGATGTTGCTGTAGGTTCGAGCTGGGGGTGTGATATTATGTCTAGTGCCAGCGAGTTGCGCGTCGAAGGGGATGCGACGGGTAGGAGCTCGTGAGAAGCTGGGGCATTTGCGACTCGTGCCATTGAAGCTATTGTAAAGAAGGAAAAATGAAATAAAGCTATTAGACTAGAAGATGTCGAGAGAAGCAAAGATAAATACCATGATTTTACTGAGCTTGGTCGTCTGTACTCCGAGGTCTATCATCGCACTAGATTGACTTTCAATAGTGGGGGATCAGTTGAAGAGTCATACTTCAGCATGGACGTCAAAATAACGTGCAGTAGTGACAAACGGTGCATATTATCTATCAAGTCACACTCCACTCTATACCGACTACGGTGTTGAGGTCTTGGTGGATGTAAAGCTCAAATGTATACTAGCTCATGTTGTCCAACCACCCACCACATCGTATGTATTTAGCCAGTGAGATTCGGCATTGAATGCCGCTTGGTCGCTTGATCGTAACCTAGATCCCGTGGAACGATGTCAATCAAGGGCGTAAGGGAAACATTTGGGTAGCCTTTATCGGTGAATACGTGGGGCTCGTAAATAGCTATTGTTTTTAGGCCCATGGGTTGAAAACTTAAGTGTTAGAAGAGCGCTATTTAGCTGGCATCAGGGATTCTGATCTGTGAATACAAGCGAATTTGTTCTCTCGAACCAGAATTTTCTCTCCATCTCTGGAGGGTTAGTAGTTGACCTGTGGTTGAGAGTCTTTAATACATCTTGGTAAGGCTCCCCATTTAGCCGGGGGGACGTGCGGGATGAAGAATCTGAACCACAGTTGAACTACCCATGAATAACACAAACGTTGTCTAAGTGTATGCTGTTGAAAAAACAACAAGCTTGTAAATAAGCCACTGTAATAGCTGACAAAGGTTGTTTTTTATCCTACATATCTGAGATTCAGGAGAGTGTGTGCAATATCTTCTGCTGCGGCACTGGATGTTTCTGTATGGTGAATGTCTGGATTAGGGATTAAATAGAGCGATCCACTGTTTTGATCCTGTTTTGAGGTTGCTAACAGGAATGAGTGAACAGCAAGTTGTAACTTTAGTCACACTGTCAAACTAATCTTCTGAAAAAACCAACGATTATATGCTATCTTAACCATGACAGGGAGGCCACCATGCTAGGATAAATAAAGTCAATCTCCTTTTCCCCACCCCAAAGAAGATAAAACAAGGCCCCTCGAAGCAGCAATGCCGTCCCATTTTCCTTGTCGAATATGGTACAATGAGCCTGGCAAAGGCAGAATAAGACTGTAAAGGCGGGAATGACCTAATCTGTCCGAGAGTGTGGTCTGGTAGAATCAACCCCAGGTGGCTTTTCATACTGTTATTGCCAGGATGATTAGCGGGCTTTGATTCAAACCGCCAAGACAACAATGAAGTTTCCCTTCAGCTGTGTTGCTTTTGGGCCTTTTGGATGCCTAAAGGTTTCGAGGAGGAAGTATTCATAACGCCACCTCCATTCAGGCTTACACGCTCGTGCTTAGAGCGGCGGCCCATCCCTGTATGGCATCTCATTGTTTCTCGATAAATGCTGTCAGGAGGAGCTGCGGCATTCGACCTTGATTCTCATCACTCTTCAATCCGTATTTCACCTCCTTGTATTTTCCATGTCGTATGATTCTTCACGGTGACTATACAAGCTTAGTGAACTCGACATGGAAGTCGAAAGTTGGTCAATTGATTGAGTCGTTATTTGACTCGAGCGTTTCGTAGCCGTATCCGTTTTGGTCATCTTCTGCCGAATTCGATCTCTCAGATTCCGGAAAGATGAAAGATCTGACGAGGCCATTGAAGATGCCATCGTCTGCGCTGCGATTGTTTGCGGCCTCGAAGAATTAGGAGGGTTAGATAACATCAATGACAACGGCCTGCTTTTATCGGCAGTTCCTTCAGGTGGGGTACTAAGTGCAAGAATTTCGTCACCATCCGTGTCTAAAAGCCATCTGTAACGACGGCAAAAGGTGTCTAGATATTGGAAACAGAGGTCTTCATCTATTTTCCTGCGCAGGATGTTTATTCCGAGTCGCGCTCCCTGAGAGTAGTCGGTTTTGGCGGGTGCAGCCTTTAGAATCATTGGACAGATAACAACGAGATGTTCTGCTGCGGGTATCCCCCTAACATGTAAAAGAAAAGTCAGCCTTATAATGCAAGTTTAATACACAAATAATCTTCGAGGAAGGGCTTGAGGTTGGATGATATGGCTGCTAATGAACCTTTCGATACCATACACGAATCTAACCTCAAGGTATCATGATTGAAATCATTTGTTAGGCTGAACTTACATGAGTGTTTCAGCTTGTGTCCAAGTATCGAGATCTTGACTTATCTGGCTTAGTGGAGTAGTGTGCCAGCGTTGCCAGAGATAACAGTATAGTCTGGTGGAATCCGATTTGTCTTCATTCAACTGCGAAGTGTCGTGATTAGTCTGCACCGAGTCCCAAAGACCAGGTATGATGGCTCTGCGCTCAAGTATACTAGCGCACCAGTCGAGACATGATCTGATACATAAATTCTTCATCGTCCCATGCTCCAGCTCGAATGGGCCAGGTATACGTCGCGTAATTTGATCCTCAACTTGGCCTTTCTCCATGGAGAAGTAGTCGAGAGGAATGGGTTCATCAGAGCTGCGAAGTTTGGTACGATTGATACCATCCACTATGAAGTAATAGGTCACGAAATCTAAGGACCGATAATTGTGGGGAAGATCCTCGATGAGACTTTCTTCAAAAGGATTTGACTGCATAGCGTTTCGAATGTGATTACCTGCAGTGGTGAATTCGCGGAAGCGCTTATATGTATCGGCTAAAAGTAGCTGGAAAGTGAACCTTTCCATCATTGTAGTGTCCGGCAGATCCAGCTGCTGCTGAAGAAGACTTCGAGCAATAGCAGCTTGGTTTGGTAGTACAGCAGATCGCACACACGCAACTAGAGCCGAAGACGTAGCACCCACATGTTTTCGAGAAGACATTTTAAGTCTCTTCAAGATCAGAACATATAATGGGAAGGCATCCTTACGAAAATTCAGAGCAAAGAGAAAGTCGGCTGCAAGGTGCATACTATCCATCTCCTCCGAGGAGAATGTGTCGATGGGGCGGTTGATATCAAAGAGAGCATCGCTCTGAGATTTGCGGCGATCAGAATCTTGTCTGTTAGCCCACCGCTGAAAGATTTCCTGGATTAAAGTATTGTGGCTGGGCTCCGGGCTTGACTGTGCTTCCATCCTCTTGTTCTCACTACTATCAGCTGGAGCAGGCCCAACGCTATCATTTTTCAAAAAGAATGCAGCATCGAAGTTTTCGAATTCCAGAGGATTATCGTCCGTAATGGTTGTAGCAGGACTACGATATATCGTGTCTATAGTGCCTGCCGGGGAAAGAAAGTCCCCTGTCACTGAGTTTGCATTTGGGGTTGCTTGCGATTCATCCTCAGACTGAGTTACTGATACATCCGGAGACCTATAATCTGATAGGACTTGGCGTTTGGCTGGGATTAGCGCCGAATCATGTAAGCTACGTTGCCTTTTCGTAAAGGGAATAGCAGGGCTGACTGCGTCTGGTTCGGTGGAACTGCTCTTGATTTGGGAAGCCTCTAGAACTTGGACTTGTTGAGCTTGCTGACCCGGAGATGGCTGCGTAGTATCCTTGGTAGAGACTTTGTATTTGTGGGTTCCCCACCTCTCGAACTGCGAGACATACTGCCGCCGACTTGGGTAGATTAGGAGTAGTTCCTCATCAAGCCTTATGCAGGGCGGGCTAACGGTGTGTGGGGGAGGGGGAGTGTACATACGAAGCATGGAAGTTATGAGTTACTTTCATCATAGCCATCAAATTGTCTAAGGTGTAGTTCTGGTACATTGCACACAACTCCTCTCTGTGCGTTTCCCATATCTCTTGTGGAATTGGCTTTGCACGAGGAGCCGGTGGACCTTTCCATTGCAATGGCGGCATACCGTACTTCAGAATCGTAGGTATTGAAGTCACCTATGCAGTGCAACAGAAAGCATCCTATGTAGACTCGCACCGAGCCTGTGATAAGCTGATGATCTTAACCTGAAGCTGTTCAAAAGCAGAGTACGCTAACGGCACGAGAATTGGCGGACATAAGTCGGAAACAGTAGAGCAAACAAAGCGTATATCTCGTTCACAGAACGATCAAACAGCTGCAGCTGGACGTTGCTCGCTCGCTTATTTCGGTTAAAGACAACACATCTTGAGGGTATGCGAAGGAAATTCCCATTTCCGAAAGTAGTCTAGCACGGCCAAGTTCCACAATACCAATTAAATTGAGCCATGACCGGTCGCATAGCAAAATCGTATGTTCAACTTTGTGAGTTTCGACTTTCACTCGGAAACACCGCAGCGTTGCAGATATTTGCTGGGTGCAAATATCCCTTGTATCCCTCTGACCCTTCCAAGAGTACTAACTTTGCTGGTACGAACGGGTTCTCGGAGATTAGAGGATCTACTAGTGCCAAAGTCGTTACCCGATCATGTCACTAGAACTCATGGGATTTGGACCCCAAACGCCCTCATTGAGTACGTGCCCTGGTCTGGGATTGAGGCGCAGATCCGGTAAATTGCAGCCAGACCTGGAAATTGAACGACGGAACCAGCTTCTCGGGTTTTACAACTCCCTGGCCTATTTTCTCGCTTACTAGTACGAGTATAAGTAAGTATTAGGGTCAAGGTTACCAAGCTAACTAGTTTTGAGGTGCACTAGTGAATGTTGCTTAATGCTTGTCCATACAATGCTCTTCTTACACTGGCCCAAATATTGTAAACTCTCAGAATATTTGCGTATTTGGACTCCATGACTTACTTTCTAATATCAAGTCTAAGTCAAGTTTCATAACATTTCAATCCTGATCAAACTGGAGCTTGTTGACTCAACACTGCTAATTGCTACCGGGTCTGAGGGGAGGCGAATTGTCGTGACAAGCTTCAATCATATTTATTTAGTGCTCTCAGCCATCTAACCATCCCATTAACTCCACACTCTAAGCCAAACAATGCTGCCGCCAATATCTACAATGGTACATAAGTCTGCAAACTACTACGGTTGCATGCTAAACAATTATGCTCTTTACCTTCCAAAGAGGCCGGGGAAGAATCGACCAGAAGTTCTCCTGAACTTATACAAAGCAAGCAATGACCCAATAAACACTGGTCCGGCAACAAGAGCTGCCAAGCCCATCAACAGTACATCTGTCTGCCTTTTGCCCTTCTCGATAACCTGCGCGTATGGTTCATTTCCAAAACTGACCCGAGAATACTGGGTCTGCCACCCTAGGCTTGGAGCATATACGCTCAGTGTTTCCTCTAGCCATTTCCGAAGCTTGTACACAGGTGAAGTGACAGATGCTCGCATCTCAACGTAATTCTGTAGCGCCAGATCATTGATGGAGTGAGCATCTGGTGCTCTGATGGTCGAATACTCATTCAGTGCTGCAGTCCGGATAGACTTGCCGCCTGATGCAACAATTGATGTTTGCTTATCGAGTATCTCAAAGAGGACATTTACATCTTCAAGACCAGCATTCATTCCTTGCCCATAAAATGGCACCATGGCATGAGCAGCATCTCCTACTATAACAGCACAATCTTTGTAATGATATGGGCTACATTTAATGCTTATCAGAGGAAGATGAGGATTGGTCAAAAACGAGTTAACTAGCGCATCTGGCTCGATCACAGAGGTGACGCCAGGGAAGTGTTTGTCGAAGAATGTCGGAACAGTGGTCGGTTCGCCTTCAAGTTGCTCAAATAGAGCTGAAGGGAGGAAAAGGGTGCACGTAAAGGAACCATCTGAGCTAGGAATGGCAATAAACATGAAGTCTTTTGCCGGCCAGATATGAAGGTGGTTGGGTGATATTGCCCACTTGGAGGATTCTATTTCGACCGTTCCAGGATTTACTTCGCGGGCTTTCGGTGGAATGGTGAATTCACACCATAGCGTATCGATGTACTCTTGTTGGTAGTCCTACGTTGATAAAGATCAGCTCATAATTAAGTGCTGCAAAAGGTGTCGTATTAAAGCATCAAGCCTATGAAGAATAATGTTTATCGAACAACGTACCATTCTTACATACTTCATGAGGTGATAGCGAGTGGCTGAATGTGCACCATCCGCTCCAATCATGAAGTCGAAATCTATCTCCACTTCCTTATTCCTGCCTTCTTTTGGGCTCTTTTTTGGTGTCTTGGATAAGTTTGTATCCTTGGCATCAGATACTTCGAACCACGCCCTTCTGAGTTTGAAATCGGCGCCCTATAATGGGATTACTTAGTATCTGTCTTTAAAATTGAGATCGTCATTGAATTTACTGACCGTAAGTTTGTGATTGAAGTACAGTTTTACATTAGGAAACTGTTCTAACGCATCTAGTAGGGTTTTATTGAGCTCTCCCCGGTCAGCCGCCAAGAGAGCTCTCCCATTGACATCTGACTTGAATATTAGGATATGGACCAACAAGTAAGATGCTGCTTGCACAGTCAGTCTTACCATAAGCTTGAGCCTTGTCTGTGAGCTCGCCCAATGTATCCTTCCCGTGAATCATGCGGCCGCCCATGGGCACCGTTTCTCGGACGACTGATGCTAACAGATCTTTTCCGCGAGCACCTGATCTATATATTGCATTGGTCCCTCTTTCGGAGAGTGCAAGATTAATAGATTTGGTGAAGTTTAATGGAATAGTAGAGGCATCACGAAGGTCTGTCATAGATCAGGGCTAGTCGTTGAGATGAACACTTGCTTTGAAACCCAAAACATACCTGCTCTTAACTCATACACTTCCACATTGTGACCTCTTTGGGCAGCATACAACGCCGCAAGAGCACCCACAGGACCAGCCCCAATAACAATGGTCTTGGTGCTATCTATGCGCTGTTTGCCCGCGCTAGCACTAGTGTCGTTCTCCATTCAGCCGATGAGGTCTTGCTTAAAATGGCGAGCCGAAGAAGAAATAGTGAAAGATAGCGTACGCAGATGGACGGCAAATTTAAAAGAAAACAAAATGAAAAGTCAACCTCGTCATGAGTTACCTAGTAATACCATTAAATAACTCACGTGTATCACCAGATTTATCATCTTTCCAGAGACCGGCCGGGATCGGGAAGTTCTGGATTTTCTTGGCGGTGCTCGCCCATCAATTGTTTATAGCCACACTCCTGTCGATCCATAATCCACATTTTGTTAGAAAAGGCCTCGGACCACATTCCTCTGGAAATCTGCCACCAAGGCTGACGAGATACACCACATTAAATTTTCACCTCTGCTTCTGCTATTCCACAGAAACTATGGACGTGGAGCCACCTGCTAAACGGAAATGTATGGGGGACGACTGTGACAAAGATGCTGGGACCCTACAATGTCCGACATGTTTGAAGCTGGGCATGAAAGAGAGTTACTTCTGCTCGCAGGACTGCTTTAAGAGAAATTGGGCAAGTTTGTCCTTTACCTATTATTTGACAAAATACACTGTCATATTTGCTTTTTGATCCTCCTTGGAAATAAGTATTCACAGACAACTAACAATTTCCCAGGGTACACATAAAGCGCTCCATAAGAAGGGTAACTTCCTCAGCAGTTTCCTTACCCCCAAAGTCGTTTCTGAACCTGATCCAGTTACCGGGTTATACAACCCATACCCAACCTATCCATATACAGGCTCTTTAAGACCGGTTTACCCTTTATCAACCCGAAGAGATGTACCGAAATCGATACAACACCCCGATTATGCATTAGATGGTGTACCTAGGAGTGAGATGACAATGCGTGGACGAAATAAGATTGATATTTTAGACAAAAAGGGTCAGGAAGCCATGAGGAAAGTCTGCAGACTAGGAAGAGAAGTTCTGGATATTGCTGCGGCTGCCTGCAAACCAGGAGTGACTACAGATTATCTCGACGAGATTGTCCATAAGGCCTGTCTGGAAAGAGATGTACGTTTCCCATCCCGGTTAATACTTTAACTTATAATTTGCAGTCATACCCTTCCCCTCTGAATTATCACAACTTTCCAAAATCAGTGTGCACTTCACCTAATGAAGTGATATGTCACGGTATTCCGGACCAGAGGGTGCTCCAGGACGGAGATATCCTGAACATTGATATCACCTTATATCACGGTGGTTACCATGGAGATTTAAATGAGACATACTATGTTGGTGACAAAGCAAAGGCTGATCCCGATGCAGTCCGCGTTGTAGAAGCTGCAAGAGAATGCCTTGATGAAGCCATCAAGCTTGTTAAGCCTGGGGGTCTCTTTAGAGAGTACGGAAACGTCATTGAGAAGCATGCCAAGTCCAAGGGATGTAGCGTTATTAAGACATACTGTGGCCATGGTATCAATACTTTGTTTCATTGCTCGCCAAATATTCCTCACTATGCTAAGAATAAAGCTGTGGGCGAAGCAAAGGAGGGCATGTGCTTCACGATTGAGCCTATGATTGCGTTGGGAACGCACAAGGACAAGACGTGGCCAGATGACTGGACCAGTGTGACGCAAGATGGGAAAAAAACTGCCCAGTTCGGTAAATCAGCCTTGAGATTTCTCCTTCCTACCGGACTTTTACTAACCATAAATAGAGCACACTCTTTTGGTTACCGCTGATGGAGTCGAAATTCTTACTGCACGAACTGCAACTTCTCCTGGTGGGCCAGAACCAATGCCAGAAGTCAAGGCTGTAGCAGATGCAAAGAGCTGATAAGAACATAATATACCCTAAGCCTTCTACTTTTTGGTTTATAAAAATAAATGGAATAGTCTTTTGGTGAGCTTTCCTTAGACAATTTCCGCGACCCTCGTCCGTTAAACCTCGTGTAAAGGAAGTGAACATGTCTATAGTTGTAATATGTCTTCATCACCTACAAAAAACCATGCTGTTGATGCCTACAGATCAGGATTCACTAGGGGTGGTAGGAAATTTTACCAGATTCGATTTTACATTTTCCATTTGATTTTCACATGTGCCACTATATATCAAAAGCCTTTTTTTCAGCAACAGAAATTACAAGCTGTTAATCCCAATAACTCATCTAATTTGCCTTAATTTTTGATAGAAAATTGAGTACCTGTTAGATTGATTAGTTATATATTCTACTCCTTCCACGTGGTCCTCACAAGGGGGTAGCTTTATGAAGCTGTGGTGTATTAAGCGAACCAATGATAGCTTCAAAAAGTCGTGTCCGAAATCAAGCTCTCTGTTTTCGAGCCTCGCATTTCATCATTCCGCTTTCCTTTCCCCCAACTTCAAAAGTTCAATACTCCACGACACCACTCCAACCTCTGTACAGTCGTCGAACACTTCGCCAGACCTTCCTCAGCGCTTGCTATTCGCACAGCCTATCAGTCGCAGATCCTCGACATCTATCAGACTCGGTTTTTTAATCCAGCCCCTCAACTTATCTAAGCTCGCACGAATCTCCCGCCACGAGATACTTTGTTCTTCGTTACCAAAGGCAATAACCGTATTAGTTCTTATCGAAACGCGTATTTGCGCGATCTAATCTGCGCCAAACATGATGTCCGGCGAGGCTTGGTTGTACCTGTTGGCGGTTTTGATAAATGCCGTCAATTTGTTCCTACAGGTCTTTTTCACGATCATGTATAGCGATCTCGAATGGTAAGCTTTCGTCTTGATTTCTATGCAGATTCCTCTCTGGCGCAAGTTTTGAAGCTACTTTGTGCCGAATATTACGATAACGGCGAGCTATCGGATGAGGGCACAAACTTGGGCTACTTGAATGGTAAATAACTAACCTTATCGAATAGTGACTACATTAATCCTATCGACCTCTGCAACCGTCTAAACACATACATCATTCCTGAGGCCGCCGTCCATGGCTTTTTGACTATCTTATTCCTTATCAACGGGTATTGGATTGCCTTGATATTGAATCTGCCACTTGTTGCATTCAACGTAAAGAAGTACGTACCCCCAAAAAGATACGGAGGCAAATTGGGCCTCTACTGGCTCTCTTGACGCTCCACTGGCTCTCTTGACGTGATCAGTTGGCAAAGGTGTTTCTCCAGATATGTGCTGATGATTTTGCAGAATTTTGGATAACACGCATCTCCTTGATGCCACGGAGATTTTCAGGAAGCTGAATGTACACAAGAAGGTAATCTTCCCACAAGATCTATTCTACCATGCTCGATACTTTGCTAATCATTACGCGTTTAGGAATCCTTTATCAAACTTGGTTTCCATTTGATCATGTTCTTCTTCTACTGTAAGACTGCATTGTTCGCTTAAAGTGTATAAAACTAACCTCGAAAATAGTGTACTCAATGATCGTGGCTCTAATTCGTGACGAGTCTCACTGACTTGCCTCCTCGATTGACGAGAAGTATAAAGAAAGATTGTGAGACGGAGCTAGGTATGATAAGGAGGGTGAAGATACGGGCTTTAAGGTGTCCGTAATGGATTATGAGAGGGCAGTTATATATACGGGAGTGAGGATAATACGGACTTGTGGAATCTTCAGCGATTAGACATGGTTGATGAAGGTGTCTCGGAGTTTGTGCTTGCTTCGTGTTGGTGCGGGCAGGTTGCATATTCTATTGGTGACCTCATATTGAAGTCACGCGTGGATAGATACTTTAGGTATGCTGACGGTAGCATGCAATGAATAATTCTGATTTTCAAACACTTCTATTAACTGCAAGATATTCTTGAAGTCTAACAGTAATGGCATCTCGTGCTCAGCAAATCATAAAATATTGCCTCAGGCCATAAGGCCATAAGGCTAACAGCGCAAGGCTGAAAACCCAACATTCATGACTGGGAAGGAAACAGGGCCATTATTTCGATTTATAGACCACATCTAGCATTTTCTAACCAACAATCAAGATGGCAGACTTTGGCGCATATCCGCCGAATATGGCACCTCAGAATGCTTTGATCGTGCGACAAGCGGCCGGAGCGGACCATTCTGTTGTCCCGTACACGGCAGAGGTTCTCTCCAGACCAGCTCAGGGCCCGACCAACCCTTTCAAGGATGAAACATCGAGTCTGAAGCGCAAAAATGTGCCTACTGGATATGCCGAGGAGATGTATCTGAGTGAGCACACATTTCGAACCCAACATAGAAGTATAGAGCGTGGTCCAGAAAAGGCATATCTTGGAGGACAGGCTGCAAAGGATGAAGCTGCTCGGATACGAGCGAAGCGACAGAAGAAGGGCGATGCGACTGTTGCCGAGGGAGACGATGCTTACGTGGGACCGTGGGCGAAGTACAAGCAAATTGAGTATGAAGAAGTGGCCGAGGATGAAGAGTTAGCAAGCGATGAGGAGTACGAAGAGGTTGAGGAAGAAGAGACTATCGAAAGTGGTACTCTAATACCGGCAGCGCCACAGGCCCTAGAGCGACGTAAAGAAGCTGAGAATGAGGGCTCGGAAACCACGGTGTTTGAGGGGAGTGAGCAGTACGATTACCAAGGACGAACATACATGCATGTTCCCCAGGATCTCAATATCGATTTGCGGAAAGAGCCTGGAAGCGTGAAAAATTACGTGCCCAAAAAGCAAGTACATACCTGGAAAGGTCATACCAAGCAAATTACAGCCTTACGATTCTTTCCTGGATCCGGACATTTGTTGCTCTCTGGTAGCACAGACACAACAATCAAAATTTGGGATGTCTATCATAAGAGAGAGTTATTACGAACGTATTCTGGCCATAACAAAGCGCTATCGGATGTTACATTCAATACCAGTGGTACACAGTTTCTTTCTGCTTCCTATGATCGCAAGATGAAGCTCTGGGATACAGAAACAGGGCAATGTATAAATCGATTCGAAACCGGCGCCATACCTCACGTTGTCCGCTTCAATCCATCCATCGAACATGCTAACGAATTCCTGGCTGGTATGTCTGATAAGAAAATCGTACAATTTGATATTCGTACCAGGGAAAAGGTCCAAGAATACGATCACCACCTTGCCGCAGTCAATACCATTACCTTCGTTGATGAAAATCGTCGTTTTATGACCACCTCCGACGATAAATCTTTGCGAGCGTGGGACTACAATATTCCCGTCCCTATCAAATATATCGCGGAACCATATATGTACCCAATGACACGTGCCTCAGCCCACCCTTCTGGGAAATATGTCGCATATCAATCCTCCGACAACAACATATTTGTCTACGGTGCCACGGATAAGTTCCGCCAAAACCGCAAGAAGGTGTTCAAAGGACATAATAATGCTGGATATTCGATTGATGTGTCGTGTAGTCCAGACGGTCAATTTGTGGCCTCTGGCGATAGTGGTGGATATGTCTGTTTCTGGGACTGGAAGACCTGTAAAATGTATCATAAATTTCAGGCGGCGGATGGAGCGGTTACTTGTTTGGAGTGGCATCCACAGGAAAATAGCAAGGTTGCTACGGCAGGGTTGGATGGAGCAATCAAATACTGGGATTAAATAAGCCACCTAGAATGCAATAATATTAGGCAGGAAACACCATGCGCTGAGAGCTTATGTTTGTTTGATCAGAGTCAACAAGTCTGCATTGTGAAAATTTCAGATATTTCAGGCTCTAGACACACTGAATCTGGAAAGTGACGTTAGCTGGACGCGGAAGTAAATATCACTTGTTCCCAGACTGGGACACAGTGGTACATAGGATTTGCAAGTGAAATGAGCCCGGGATTTTTGAATATGTATCGTGGCAAGTTAATCTCTGGAGAGTGTCAGGAAACTACATTGAATCAGTTCCTCTCGGCTTAGTTGGAGATAAATGGTTCTTCAAGCCAAACAATCAGGCAAAAGTGCTATGTTTCCTATGTAGGATGGTTGCATCTCACTTGATACCTCAGCATTCCCACAGGGGGAGTCAGTCACTAGATTCACTTACAGGCCACTTCTTCCAGACATTAATGGCGTAACCATTTATCACGTAAAGTCAATTTGGCTAGAAGCTACAGATGGAGAGACATCAAGAGCTTCAACTTGAATCTCATCATAAGGCAAGGATATTGAAACACTTAGTCAGAAAATTCTTTAATTACGTTCTTATTTAGCTTGTAAATGGTATGATTCAGCTCCCGAATGAGTAGGTGCGTCCCTTTCTCTAGCATTCACTGAACCATTCACTTGATAGAGACCTTGAAGATTTCATCTTTGGATTTGTCTCGGCTGGAGCTTGTCTACAAAATTTAACAGCTTGGCCAAGCACGAGAGAGTTTGACGTAGGTTCCTATTACACCAAGTTACAATTCTCTTTCTCAGGGGCAAGAATTCACTAAGGTGATGACCCACAGACGCGTTTATAGATTGAATTCACTTATGTTTCGCCTTCTCTAACCTCCGAGCTGCAGACAGGTTCTATAAATTATCCTATATAATCAGCAAGTCCCCCTCTTCCCCGAACTCATCCTTTCTTCTTACACGCCACAATCTCTCATTATTCTTCACTTTGTATCACACCCTCTCCTTCTCCATTAGCACAAAGCAACAAGACACCAATTACTGCATCACAAACATCACTCAACCCGAATCATGAAGCTCCAACTTCTCTGCCACTTTGTTACTTTCTTCACACTCCTCGGCCTTGTCGTCGCAGCACCAGCTGTGATGGCCACGAAGGATGTCAGTCTTAACAAGGGTGACTGTAGCAAGGTCTGGTGGCTTTGCTTTAAGCAAGCCAAGACTCCAACCATCAAACCTGTCCCAGCTCTCAATGGATTTCTAGCTTCGACTCAACCAAACTCTGGCGTTGTGGTCACAAAGGATATCGACTCTTCCACCACATCAAAGACCCCACTGATTCGATTCAATGCCACCACTTCCAAGGATATTGATATTGCTAATCGTGACTGCGCCAAGGTTTGGTGGTTGTGCTTCAAGACTTCTGATCACATCTGCAATATCGCTCCATGGCTCTGCAACCGCAATGCTCAACCCGCACCTGGAAATGATTCTACCTCGTTCAAATCATCCATCTCTAAGGCCGCTGAGTCTGGTAATGCTTGCAACAAAGTCTGGTGGCTGTGCTTCAAGGAAGCTCTGACGTCTACACTCGCTCTACTTCCTGTAGACGCCAAGGCTACAGTTGGACCAACCGCACACGTAGTAGTTGCAAAGGAGATCTCCTCTTCAAATCGTGACTGTGCGAAGGTTTGGTGGCTGTGCTTCAAGAAAGCCCCTAATACCAATTTTGGCATATCCTCCAGTGATGTTGCTGTCCCAGCTCAGCTCAATTCGGATATCATCGTCAAAGAGCTGCAACCAGCCTCCCATGTCGTCGTCTCCAAGAACGTAGACTCTGCCAATCGTGACTGTGCGAAGGTCTGGTGGTTGTGTTTCAAGGAAGCTCCGCACTCAACCCTCATCCCGGCCCCAACTGGTATTGCCGCACCAGCTCAGCCAGCTTTCGACCTTGTGGCATCTGCTCGCGACATCACCTCCAAGAAGCCCGCAGCTGGAGAAGTTTCAATTACTCCATACAGTCCAAGCATCGATCTTGGTGCATGCGGTTATCAGAACGATGATCATGAACTGGTTGTCGCTCTTGCTACACCTGCCTGGAACCCAGCTTAGTGAGTTCATCCTTGCATCTTTCCCTCCCTCCAATGTGTCATTAATTGCTAACGTTGCTGAACTGTAGCTGCAGCCAGCGCATCATCGTCAAGGCCAATGGTCGTCAAGTTGAGGCTACTGTCGTAGACCATTGCCCTGAATGTGGTGGTTCTAATCTTAATGCCGCCTTGGGACTTTATCATGCATTGGGTAAGTACCATACCTCATCGTCTGGTGGTTTTACCTTGCTCTTACTGACAATCTGATAGGTGGAAGTGATTCTACTGACCAAATCGATCATGTTGAATGGTGGTGGAAATGAGTGACTAACAAGTTGATAGGCCCGTTATCAACCAGCTCTGTCTCATAGATGGTTTTCATTAAGGTATAAGGTCTGGGGGCTAAGGGTCCCGAGCGTTTGCAACTTGGAATGAGTTGAGCCGTGCAGTGCAGCCTTTGCTTCTTTTCCAAAACTAGAAAATGAAATCTCCCATTTTCTAAATATTCTTTCTGAAGGTGTCCAAGTGCCTACTTTCATAACTTCTAAATCCATACGCAATACTTGACAGATCTGGAGAACCATGTGAATGCTCGCTTATTCCAGGGGCCGCGTAAGTCATGTGACATTTTCTCAAGCGGTTACTATTAATCTCAACAGGGTGCATTCATACATACATGCTGGAGCATGTAAGATACTTCTGGCGAGAGCGAAAGCGAGGCATGAACTAATTTAGTAGATGAACTCGGGGTTTACAAATATCTCGGCCGGTGACTTCAATATACTAAAGGATTTCAAACATAAGGAGCAGACTCAAAAGATGAACCAGAAGAGTAGTTTCATGATGTTACGTCTATAAGACAAACAGAGATTCGTTATTGTTCACACCGTCAACTCCCCATAAAATATCATACAAAAAAGATCTCGTTACAAAATGATCAACACGTCGAATGTCCCCACCACCCATAGCCATCTATGTGTGACCGACCAACCCGGCTTGAGGAGCGTTGTCAGGGTTGATGTCAGTTCCAGCAAAGCCAAGCGCGGAGTTCCATGCATCGGCCGTGGTAGCATCTCTGGTTCCAAGAGCCAAGATTTGAGCCTTTGCGTCGTCGCAAGCAGCCAGGGCCTCGTCAGAAGCACCGCAAACGTTGCCAAGCTGATCGCAGATACGGGTGGTGATGATGTTAGGGTTCAAGGCCTCCTGTTGGCCTTTGTTGACAACGGGGTCGATGGCCTGGAAGGTGAGCTCGGTCTCCTTGCGACCGTTGAGTCCAGCCTCGAACTTGATGGTTGGGGTGCAGGTTCCGAAGTCAAGACCGAGAGATGAAACTTGTTGTCCTGGGTCGACTCCCTCGGGGGCTACGGCACCGCCTCCAGTTGCTGGGGCTGCTGAAGCAGCTGGGGCTTGGACGGCAACAGCTGAGCTGGCAACTGCAGTGTTCTCTGCAGCAGCACCACGGGTGACGGTTACAAATGAGGTGGCCTGGTGAGAAAGTCAGCTTGGAACTTCAAATTTGCAGTTTTTTCTTTAAAAGTAGTTTTTGATGTCTCAATGATTGATTAAGTTTGTGAGGAGAATAACTTACAACGCAGTTTGCACCTCCGGCTGCGGCACTGCTTTGGACAGCAGCTGCAGTGGTTTGGACGGCCGCAGCACTTGTGGCCTGAAGGAATTAGTTGGAGTTGCGCAAAAACATTTCACTGCAACTTACAGCATTTCCATTTCCGTTGCCATTTCCATTCGCGTTACCATTTCCATTGCCGTTGGCATTGCCATTTCCGTTGGCGTTGCCATTTCCATTGGCGTTACCATTTCCATTGCCGTTGCCAGCTCCTGCAGCAGGTACAGCACCAGCAGCTCCTGAAGCATCCTTGGTGGAGAAGTTGGTGAAGCCGTTAGCAGCCATAACCTCGGCGACACTAAGTCCGGTGGCATCGAATGGGGTGTTGAGAGATGCGGCTGCATTTGCGTTCTGAACATCTGATCCATCGACAGCGGGGTCTACGAGAGGAACGACACCGCGGAGAAGCTCGTTGGTTGGTAGGGTAGGGTCGGAGCAGATGGCTGGGATGGAGACGGCAAAGGGATTGAAGTTCTGCTCGGCACCTACGAGGCCTCTTGCGGCAGCAACAGCATCGT
>Ga0247804_10000586_pt1 | contig 16784 bp, 18 predicted proteins | sample UWRJL029104C1_FD_181142 | JGI IMG/M metagenome (GOLD analysis project Ga0247804, IMG submission 181142) | Plant litter microbial communities from Arlington Agricultural Research Station in Wisconsin, United States - UWRJ-L029-104C-1 | ecosystem: Environmental > Terrestrial > Plant litter >...
CGGCGTCGGTGATCTTGCCCGCAGGTACAAGCATCATAATGCGGCGGGGCTGTTCGAGGCAATCAATGAGTTCCTGCATGGAAGCGGCGGCCTGTACGGGTTTGTCTTTCCCTTCTTCCAATAATCTTTTTTGCTGGTCTGTGTTCCTGTCGTACCCGCAAACCCTAAAGCCATGATCGGCCATATTCAATACCAGGTTACGGCCCATCGTTCCGAGGCCGATCATTCCAAATTGCGCTTTTCCCATCCTGCTGATTTATATAATTGAAAGATTAAAATTAGTACATTAATTGCCAATTAATATTAATCGGCGGTTAAGGATGGAGGGAACAAATCGGTAGCTTTATAAAAAAATGAAATATGGAATTCGGACGTGTAACGGAAGAAGAATTAAATGAAATAGATTTCAGCCTCCCCAAAGAACCCGCGTATAATAAGAAGGTGTTGCCGGGTAAGGCTTTGAAGCATCCGAAGGTTTACATCGGCTGTGCCAAATGGGGACGCACGGAATGGGTAGGTAAACTATATCCACCGAAGACAAAGGAAAAGGATTTCCTGCAGCATTATGTACAGCATTACAACAGCATAGAACTGAACGCCACGCATTATAAAATATACGGCGCCGAAGGGATAAAGAAATGGGCAGCCAATGCGAAAGGGAAAGATTTTAAATTCTGTCCCAAGATGTACCAGGGCATTACGCACCGCGGCAGTTTGAAAGGAAAGGATTTTTTGCTGAACGAATTCTTCCGGGGCATCGTTGCATTTGAAGAACACCTGGGACCAACCTTCATACAGGTAAGCGAAAGCTTTTCACCAAAAAGGAAAGAAGAATTGTTTGACTTTTTAAGAACGTTACCGACCGACCTGCAATTTTTCGTGGAAGTGCGGCACGCGGACTGGTTTGCAAAGCCGGGTATCGGCAAAGAATTATATGATACTTTAAATGAACTGAAGATGGGCATTGTAATAACGGATGCGAGTGGACGAAGGGATTGTGCGCACATGCATTTAACGGTGCCCAAAGCGTTCATCCGCTACGTGGGCAACAGCCTGCACCCAACGGATTATACGAGGATCGACGCGTGGATCAAACGGATGAAATACTGGCTGGATCACGGGTTGAAGGAATTATATTTTTTCATGCACATGCACGATGAAGCGACCTCGCCGGAATTGACTGTTTACCTGGTGGATGCATTTAATAAGGCGACAGGCATGAAACTGGAGAAGCCGGTTTTTATTGGCCAGGTGCCTACTTTGTTTTGATTTTTTTTACACGAATTTTTAGCCACGAACTTGCCTGTCGGCAGACAGGTTACACGAATTGAAATGCAGGTTTATTACACGGATTTGGCGGACCTGCCTGCCGGTAGGCAAGTTACACGGATTAGGAACGAAATGCTGCAAACTCCCCTCTCTGCAGGAGGGGGGGATGGGGGTGAGGTTCACCTCACTTCAAACAACTCCTCCCACCGCGTCGTGTGCCGCGGGCTGCGCATTTCCATCCTCATTTTCCAGTCGCGGGTAGTGCCGGAGGCGGCGAATTTCACGAGGTCGTCGCGCATGGCGAAGTTTACATTGTCGATCATCGACATCAGCATGCGGTTGTCTTTTTTACCGCTTCCGGCAAACAGGCTGCCCTGTATGGTTTCGTCGGGCACCAACCCGCTGAGCATGACGCCCGCTTTTTTGTACCAGGTGCCTTTCACAAATAATTGCTCCACCAGTTTTACCGCCGGTTTTATCAGCTCCTGCGTTGCCGAGGTAGCCAATGGAAGGGTAAAGCTGGCGGAAAGGCTGGGGCCGCGCGTGAAATCGATGTTGTGATCCTGCCCGCGGGCTACTAGGAATATGCTGATGGTATTGGCGGCGCTGAATTGCCGGCGTAATTTTTCCGCGGCTTTGGAAGTGTAGGTGGCAACGGCTTCCTTGATGTCGCCGATCTCTTTTACGGCGCTGCCGAACATGCGCGTGGTCGCGATCATTTTTTTCACCGTGAGTTCTTTTTCCATCGTATGTACGGCTTCCCCCTTCAGTTCTTTTACGAGCCGTACGCCCACCACGCCGCCGAGGTAAGTATGCGCCCAGGCCTCGGTTTTCCGGCTGAGGTCGAATGCCGTGTAAACCGCGTTCATGTCCTGCAGTTTTTTAGCGTACTGCCTGCCTACGCCCCATACTTCTTTTACGGGCGTGTTCTGCAGGGCTTCGTCGATCTTTTCCTTTGTATCCAGCACCACCACGCATTGGGTGGCGATCTTGTTTTTCTTGGCGAGGTGGTTGGCTACTTTCGACAACACCCTGCTGGGCGCAATACCGATGGACACTTTGATGCCGGTCCATTGCTCCACCGTTTCGCGGATGTGCAAACCCAAGGCCGTATAATCCGTACTGTTCAGATGATCGAGGTTGAGGAAAGCCTCATCCACGGAATATACTTCTACATTATCCGCTCCCAGCATAATGCGCAGGGTTTCCATTACGCGCCAGCTCATGTCGCCGTATAAATTGTAATTGGAGGAAAAGCAGGCTACATCGTTGGCTTCGATCATCGGCTTGGCCAAAAAATAAGGACCGGCCATGCCGATACCCAATGCCTTGGCCTCATCGCTCCTCGAAACAATGCAGCCATCGTTGTTGCTCAATACCACCACGGGTTTTTGGTCGAGCCGCGGATGGAACAAACGCTCGCAGGAGCAATAGAAGCTGTTACAATCTATGATGGCCTGCATAATGCAAATTGGTTTTGCTAACAAATTTAGCTAAATTTTTCGAAGGGCGGAAAGTTGTGAATAAGTGAAGAACAGGCAGGTTGCGCTTTGCGCCCGGCACCGCATTTGTATATTTTCCGTTCTTCGACAACCGGGAAGGAGTTGGTTCGTAAAACTGGATTTATCTTTGCGGCGTTTAGCGTACCGCATGTATTATATATTGTATCCATTATTATATGTCCTTTCGTTGCTCCCGTTCTTTATATTGTACGGGCTGAGTGATCTTGTCGCTTTTTTCCTTTACCGCGTATCCGGTTACCGGCGCAAAGTAGTGCTGGCCAACCTCGCCGTCGCCTTCCCCGGAAAAACGGAAGCTGAAAGAAAAAAAATAGCCCACAAATCTTACCAGTATTTTACAGATACGTTCGTGGAAATGCTGAAGATGTTCTCTATCTCCAGGAAGCAGTTGCTGAAACGAAATGAGAGCAGTTTTGAACTGATCAATAAACTCGTTGCCGAAGGAAAAAATTTGAACCTGCTGTGCGGTCACCAATACAACTGGGAATACGCCAACCTGCTGTACTCGGCCGCATTGAAAATCCCTTTTGTAACTGTTTATCACCCGCTGGAAAATAAAACATTCGACAGGATCATGCTGAAAATGCGCAGCCGGTTTGGTGCGGTAATGGTAAGTACCGATGCGTTCGGCACCAAGATGCACAACGTTTTTAAATCGCAGTACGCTTTGGTATTGGCGGCCGATCAATCGCCTTCGAATCCAAAGAAAGGATACTGGCTCAACTTCTTCGGCAGGCCAACGCCTTTTTTGGTGGGGCCTGAAAGAACGGCGATGCGCAACAAAGTGCCCGTTGTGTTCTTCGCTTTTAAAAGAGTGAAAAGAGGGCATTACCGGTACGACCCGGTGCTCATTACGGAGAACGGCGCCCTTACGGAGAAAGGCGAGATCACCCGCAAATACCGCGATGAACTGGAGAAAGCGATCATCGCCGATGAACCAAATTATTTGTGGACGCACCGGCGTTACAAGTTTGAATGGCAACCGGGATACGGCGCGCTCATCGGCTAGTTACACCATATTTATGCTTTAAACAATTATCTTTAAAGCATGTACTACCTCGTTTACGGCTTCCTATATTTAGTTTCTTTACTGCCTGGTTTTATCCTTTACCGCATTGCCGATTTTGGCTATTTCATTATCTATTACGTGATCGGTTACCGCAAAGCAGTAGTTGCGTCCAACCTGGCCATCGCCTTCCCGGGGAAGACAGAAGCCGAAAGAAAACGCATTGCCAAACAGTTCTATAAAAACTTCATCGACACTTTTGTTGAAACGATTGAAATGCTCAGCATGACGGAAAAGCGTTTCCGGGAAAAATGCACGTTCGATTTTTCCGCTTCCAATGCCATTGCGGCAAAGGGGTTGAATATACATTTCGTGGGTGGGCACCAGATGAACTGGGAATATGCTACCTGGGGCGCGGTAATGGGTTTTCATTACCCGCTGATGGCCGTGTATTCGCCGATCGGGAATAAGCTGGTAAACAGGATATTTTTAAAACTGCGCAGTAAGTACCACCTCATCCTCGTGGCGGGAACGGATTTTAAAAACCAGACCAACGCTGCCTTTCAGCAACAATACGCGATCGGCATGATCGGCGATCAAACGCCTTCCAATCCTGCCGTGGCTTACTGGCTCAATTTTTTTGGCCGGCCTTCCGCTTTTTTGACCGGCCCGGATAAAGGCATGATCACCCGTAACCCGGCGGTTATTTTTGTAACGGTAGAAAAAAAGAAAAGAGGGCATTACCACCTGGCCGAACAGGTGATCACCGAACAGGGCGCTTCTTTGCAACCCGGGGAGTTCACCAATATTTACCGCGATATGCTGGAAGCGGCTTTGCAAAAAGATCCTACCTGTTACCTGTGGAGCCATAGAAGGTGGAAGTATGAATACAAGGCAGCGTATGAAACGTTGTGGATCGATGCTAAAAATCCGCCCCCCGAAGTAAGAATTACTAATGACTAATTACTAATGGCTTTTATCGGAGCGGGAACAAAGCAGGAATTACCAATGACTTTTATCGAAGCAATTGTTTGGAAATTTAAAAAGGGTAAGTAGAATATAATCTGTACTTCCACTTACCCCAAAGTAATTAGTCATTCGTATTTAGTAATTAATTCAAAACGCTTACGTCTTTCTCCACCTTGATGTCTTTAATCTCTTTGATCTTACCCCAGCCGCCCAATACATTCCGGAGGTTGTGAATGCCTTCGCGCTTGAGCAGGGAAGCCGCGATCACGCTGCGGTAGCCGCCCGCGCAATGCACGTATAAATTCTGGCTGTCTTCAAACTGCGATAGTCTTAAAATATCTGTCATGTCGATGAGCGGGAAGTTCTCGGCGCCTTTTACATGCCCGTCTGCATATTCCGTTTCTTTCCTCACATCCAGTACCAGCATATTGGGATCATGCGGCAGGTCCATCGCCAGTTCATCGGCCTCAATGTCGATGATCATGTCCACCCTTTCGCCGGCCTGCTGCCAGGCCTCGAAACCGCCTTTTAAATAACCTTTCATGTTGGCGAATCCTACCCGCGACAAACGCACTACGGTTTCTTCCTCTTTGCCGGCGGGCGTAACAAGTATCATCGGTTTGTCGAACGACAACAGGCTGCCGGCCCATTCTGCAAACCTGCCTTCCAGCCCGATGAAAATGCTGCCCGGTACAAAGCCCTGCGTAAATACGGATGCATGGCGGGTATCGAGTACCACGGCTTCTTCACATAATTTTTTAAATGCTTCCACGCTCAAAGGCGTTAGCCCGGCTTCTTTCACTTCCTCCAGGCTGTCGTACCCTTTTTGATTGATGGCCGCGTTGATGGCGAAATATTTTGGCGCATCTGTCAATCCATCCGTCACCGCTTTCACAAAAGCTTCCCTGGTTTGCGGTTGCAGGGCGTAGTTGGTTTGCTTTTGTTCGCCGATGGTGCTGAAGGTTTCCGGTCCCATGTTCTTACCGCAACTGCTGCCCGCACCATGTGCAGGGTAAACGATCACGTCATCTGCCAGGGGCAAAATTTTATGTTGTAGGGTATCGTACATGATGGAAGCCAGTTCTTCGCGCGTCATGTTGCCACTGCTCAGGTCGGGGCGGCCTACATCGCCTACAAACAACGTGTCGCCGGTAAAAAGCGCGTGCGGCTTGTCATTTTCATCCCTCAATAAATAACAGGAGCTTTCCAGCGTATGGCCGGGCGTATGCAATACTTCAAAACTGATCTTACCGAGTTTGAAAATTTCGCCGTCTTTGCTTTTGTGCACTTTAAAATTCGTTTCTGCACCGGGGCCGTAAATAATGGGCGCGCCGGTCTTCTTTGACAGGTCGAGGTGGCCGCTTACAAAATCGGCATGGAAATGCGTTTCAAAAATATATTTAATGGAAGCCTTGTTCTCTTCCGCCATGCGCAGGTACTCGTCCGTATCCCTCAATGGGTCGATGATGGCCACTTCCCCTTCACTTTCTATGTAATACGCGGCTTCACTGAGGCAGCCGGTGTATAATTGTTTAATGTACATACGCTTGTTTTTAAAGATCAAAGGACAAATTTAAAAATAAAAAAGCGGATGCATTACACATCCGCATAGGAATTATATCATTTCTAACAATCTTAACCCACCAGGTCTTTCACGAATTGGCTGATCTCGTCGATGCGTTTGTAGTTAACCGTGTAGTAAATAAATTTACCATCGCGCTCCGTGTTCACGATGCCGGCCTTACGCAGGATGGCAAGGTGTTGTGAAGCGACAGATTGCTCCAGGCGCAGGCGCACATAGATCTCTGTAACGGTTATCTTTTTTTCTTCTTCGATCAGCTTCAACAATTGTTGACGCAGTTTGTGGTTAAGGGCCCTTAATACCAATGCGGCTTTCTTTAAAGCATGGTAATCTACATTGACGGTAGGGTTTTCGGAAAATTTTGCAGAAACGGGAGCCTGCTCACGTGATTGAGTCGCAACCATCATAGACTAGAGGTTTAATATGCTTGAACAATGTTTGAACACGCAAATATACCGATAATTGTTTATGCAACCTTTAAATGTATGTTAATGCATGTAAATTATGACCAGCGGTAAGAATGGGAGGGCCGGTTTTATTTTGAAACGAATGCCTGGAATTCTTTGATGTAGAAAGGTTCGCTGTAGGAAAGATCGGCAAACTGTTTTTTTTCAAAACGCGCACCTGCCATGGCGCCCATTGCCGCGGGCATGATCCCGGTATTTTCGAAACATGCATTTGGATGGGAAAAGATAGTTTTAAATTTTCCGGAACCGTTCCCGAAGAAGAACATGCGCTGGTTTTCGCATTGTTCCTTGAAACTATTTTCATCCAGTATCATGGCGCAGGGCTGCAGGATCGTTTTCATTTCAGCATCATATACAGCGGTAAAAACCTCCATCCGCCGCGCATCGATCATGGGGCAGAACAAATCGGTTGCGGTAATGCCGGTGAACTGGTTTTTCAAAGATGCTGTCAGCAATTCAAGCCCGTTTAATGTGATGAGCGGGATACCAAGGGCATAACACAATCCTTTAGCGCTGGCCATCCCTACCCGTAAACCGGTATAAGATCCGGGCCCTGCGTTCACGGCTACCGCATTAATTTCTTTTATGTTGACGCCCGCTTCTTTTAACAATTGTTGCAAAGCCGGTTGCAAAAAAGCAGCATGATCTTTTTGTGCATCGTTGTACAAGGCATGCAATACCGATCCATCGCGCCAGGCGGATACCTGTGCTTTTCCTGTTGCCGTATCGATGCTGAGGAGGGTTGCCATTATTTATTTTCTTTTGCTTCGCCGGCCAGTAAGGGTGCCGGCGTGTAGCGTTTATCCGTTACCGTTAATTTTTCCAGCAGGGAATAAATAGGTTGTATGCCGATGATGGACGCCCATTCAAAAGGGCCGTAAGGATAGTTGGTACCTAGTTTCATGGCCGTATCCGTTTCGGCTTTGCCGCTGATGCCATCGCCTACCGTAAAATAAGCTTCGTTGATGATCATGGCTACGATGCGACCCGCTACCAGACCGGGTTCGTCGGCCACGGGCAGTAATTTTTTATTGAGCGCAGCGGCAATGGGTTGCAGGTCCATCGTTGCATCGCCGGCAATCTCCCAGGAAGTCCTTTTTAAAAAACCATTCCACCCGTTTACCCGGAATACATTGTTGGCCGCGTTTATTCCTGCAAGCGGGGTATTCACATTATTAATAAAAACGGGTTGTGTTATAGCCGGGTTGTTAAAGACTGCATTGTCCTCCAGGATAAAAAACGCCGCTGCCGAAGCATAGTTTTGCAGGTCGTCTTTTTCTTTAGCCCTTGTCCACGAAATCCCGGGCGCATCCGCCGTCAACTCCGCCCATTGAGCATCCGAACCAATGACTACAAACTCCATCGCTTTTTTAGCAAAAATACGTGGTTGAGAAAAGATATATTTGCAATTCGATAAATAAAGATAAAAATGAGCAAAACCATCATCCATACGCCCAATGCACCGGCACCCATCGGGCCTTATAACCAGGCGGTGTTAACCGGCGACCTGCTTTTTATTTCGGGACAAATACCATTGGTGCCCGGCAGCGGCGAACTGGTAAGCGGTACCATTGAAGAAGAAGCCATCCAGGTGATGAAAAACCTGGACGCGATCTTAACGGCAGCCGGTATGGATTTTTCAAACGTGGTAAAGACGACGATCTTTTTAAGCGATATGAACCTGTTTGTACCGGTAAACGAAGTGTATGGAAAATACTTTGAATCGGATTACCCGGCCCGGGAAACCGTGGCGGTAAAAGGCCTTCCTAAAAATGTGAATGTAGAGATCAGCATGATCGCTTCAAAATAAATCCTGATGCCCGGTCAAGCCAAACTCATCATCATTACCGCCAAAGCGCACGACTATCTTTTAGCCAGACTGGAGCAGCAAGGTTATGAGATCCTGTACGAACCGGAGATCAGCTATGAAGCTTTATCCGCATTGGTAGGTACAGCGCACGGGCTCGTGATCACGACAAGGATAAAGATCGATAAGGCCTTAATCGACAAAGCCGTTAACCTGCAATGGATCGGCCGCCTCGGCAGCGGCATGGAACTGGTGGATGTGCCTTATGCTACTTCGAAAGGCATTCAATGTGTAAGCAGCCCCGAAGGCAACCGCAATGCCGTGGCAGAACACGCGCTGGGTTTATTGCTGGGCCTGTTGAATAAAATACCATCAAGTTTCGAAGAAATAAAAAGAGGCCAGTGGATCAGGGAAGCCAACCGGGGTGCCGAATTAAGCGGTAAAACGGTAGGTGTGATCGGCTATGGCAATACCGGTATGGCATTTACCAGACTGCTGTCGGCCTTCGACGTAACCGTACTGGCTTACGATAAATACAAATTCGGTTTTGGCGGCGGTTACATCAAGGAAGCCAACCTGGACCAGCTTTGCCGGTATGCGGATGTGATCAGCTGGCACCTGCCGCTGACGGAAGAAACGCGCTACATGGCCGATGAGAATTTTTTCGCCGCCCTGCGCCGCCGCCCTTACCTGCTGAACACCTGCCGGGGGCCGGTTGTAAAAACATCTGCCCTGGTAACGGCGCTGCAACAAAATTTAATTGCGGGCGCTGCACTGGATGTTTTGGAAAATGAAAAGCTGGAAACCCTGGCAGCAGCCCAACAGGCCGATCTTAATTTCCTGTGTGCACAGCAAAATGTGATCCTTACGCCGCACATTGCCGGTTACTCAACCGAGGCTTTTTATAAAATGAGCCAGGTTTTACTGGAAAAGATCGGGATTTAAAATTTTTGTATATTTGTACTACATGCAACGCCTTGGGCAAACCCGGGGCGTTGTATTTTTTTCTATACGCTAAAAAGAATGCTATGAGCGAAACAAATTACGTAACACAGGATACTTTTGAAAAAATGAAAGAGGAACTCCACCAGATGAAAAGCGTGGACAGGCCCGCGGCCAGCAAGGCCATCGGCGAAGCGAGGGAAAAAGGTGACCTGAAGGAAAATGCCGAATACGATGCGGCCAAAGAAGCGCAGGGCATGCTGGAAGCAAAGATCAAATACCTCGAAGGGGTGATCGCCACCGCGCGCATACTCGACGAAACGAACATCGATACCAGCAAGGTCAGCATCCTCACCAAAGTATCATTGACCAACCTGGGCACCAAAAAACAGGTGACCTACCAGATCGTTTCAGAAAAAGAAGCCGATCTTAAGCTGGGCAAGATATCCGTAACCTCCCCGATCGGTAAAGGCCTTTTGGGCAAAGCCGTAGGCGAAGAAGTGGAAGTACAGGTACCGGCCGGCGTACTTAAGTTCAGGATTGAGAACATCACGACCTGATGTTATAAAAATATTTAAGCAACAGCCCATTCCCCCGAATGGGTTTTTTTGTACCTTCTCTTTAATAAAAAAAGACCATGACCATTTTTTCAAAAATCATCGCCGGGGACATCCCTTCGTTTAAGATCGCGGAAAATGAACGCTTCTTTGCCTTCCTCGACATTGAACCGCAGGTACCCGGGCATGTGCTGGTGGTACCCAAACTGGAAACCGATAAACTATTCGACCTGCCGGATGATCACCTGGCTGAAATATTGGTGTTTGCAAAACCGATCGCTGCCGCCATTGAAAAAACCTTCGACTGTAACCGCTGCGGCATCAGCGTGGTTGGACTGGAAGTGCCGCATGCGCACGTGCATTTAATGCCGATCAATACCGCTGATGATCTGAATTTTACGAGGGGTAAGCAGAAAGCTACGAATGAAGAACTTGCTGAAGTGCAAGAAAAAATACTTACTAATTTGAGAATATGAAGATGTGAAAATATGAAAATGGCTCAATGAAAATGCAGCGCCTTCCTGCATTTTGAAGTCTGCTATCAAGTATCAAGTATCAAGTATCAAGTATCAAGTATCAAGTATCAAGTATCAAGTATCAAGTATCAAGTATCAAGTATCAATTTCAATAAAAGGCCATTGGTCAGGAGACCAAACGGCGGAAGATTTCACAACTTTCAACCATCAACTTTCAACCATCAACTTTCAACCTTAATTGATATACAGCCTGAACCCCACCCCGTGTATCGTTTCCAGTACAATGGAAGGGTCGGCTTTAAAATGTTTGCGCAGCTTGGTGATGAACACGTCCATGCTGCGGCCTAAAAAATAGTCGTCTTTTCCCCATACGTTCAGCAATACTTCTTCGCGCTTCAATACCTTGTTGGTATGCTGTGCTAAAAATCGGAGCAGGTCCGACTCGCGTTGGGTAAGGGAAATAACTTCCGTGCCGTTGTATATTTTCAGTTCGTTGAATACGAACCTGAGTTTACCTACCTGGTATTCTTCCACGGCATCGGCCTGCAATTTTTTGGTGCGGCGCAGGAACACTTCCATGCGCATCAGTAATTCCTGTATGCTGAAGGGTTTGGTAATGTAATCGTCGGCGCCGGTTTCAAAACCTTTGATCTTGTCTTCCTGTAAACTTTTAGCCGTTAAAAAAATGATGGGCACCACGTCGCTCAACTGCCGGATCTTTTTAGCCAAAGAAAAACCGTCGCGTACCGGCATGTTTACGTCGAGCAAACAAATATCAAATTCTCTTTTTTGGAACTGTTGCCAGGCCACTTCTCCATCCGGGCAATGCGTTACTTCGTAGCCCTCATCCTGCAGGTTGTCTTTGATAACGAACCCCAGTGAAAGATCATCTTCTGCCAATAGAACTTTTGCTTTACTCATGCTGCCAGTTTTTTACCTGCGTGGTATTTTAATAATAAATGTGCTGCCCGATCCCGGTTTGCTCACTACTTCGATCCTGCCATTGTGGGCGTCAATCACCTTCTTTACAAAATTCAGTCCAAGTCCGAATCCCTTGGCGGTGTGCAGTTCTCCCGTGGGTACGCGGTAAAAACGGTCGAATATTTTTTTGTGCTGCGAGGGCTCTATGCCGATGCCGTTGTCGGTAAAGGAAATGCTGTAATCATTTTCTTCGGCCTCCAGCCTGATGTTGATCTCCGGTTGCTGGTGCACGTATTTGATCGCGTTCTCGATCAGGTTCACGAAGGCAAGCGACAGGTAAGCTTTATCGGCCTTCACCACAAAAGGATGCGGTGCCGGTTCAATGTTGAGCAACACATTTTTTTGTTCTATCAGCGGCTGCAGGTTGTTGATGGCTTCCTGTACCAGCTGGTTGAGGTCGGCGTTCTCTTTTTTCAGCGGGAGGGAAGTACGGTCGGTGTAAGCGATCTCCAGCAGGCGTTGTATCTGTCCCTGCAGGTGCGCCGTTTGTTCCGCGATGATGTTGGCGTAGTTCTCCAGTTTGTCGGGCTTCTCTACAATATCCCGCTGTTTGATCACGTCCGCAGCGATCCTGATCACGGCCAGCGGCGTTTTAAATTCATGCGTGAAATTGTTCACGAAATCTTTTTGCGTTTCGTTCAAGAACTTTTGCCGGTACAGGTAAAAAATGCAGGCGCCCAAACCGGTAAGCACCAGCAACAGCAGGATGCTCGACGCGATCCAGAAGAACATTTGTTTTAAAATATATTGCCCGCGGTGCGGGAAGAACATGGCGATGTACGAATAATCCCTTTTGTATTCCGGCAGGGCAATGTCGCGCGCGCCGGAATGATAAGCATCGGGAAGATCTACATATTTTTCCGCGACGTAATTGTTTTTTTCATGGCTGTAAATGCCCGCCTTGCAATCGGTATAAACATCGAAGTCGGTGAGCTCGGCCTTCATCGTTTCCCAAAGGTCATCGAGGTTGGGGGTACAGTCGATGCGCACCAGGTAAAGATCGGGCTTGGGATTTTCAATTACTTTCTGCACATTGTCCGACACATCGTTCACCAGTTCCATATCGGCATAAATGCTGCGGATGGTTTTGGACACGTTGATGTTGAACTGCTTTTCTTCGTAACGGTATACTTTCTGCAGCCAGAAAAGCTGGATGCCAATGATGATGGTAACCAGTACGATGCTGGTGAGGATAGCGAAACGAATTGTTTTGGAACGTAATACCATGATAGATGGCTGCAAAGTTTTTTTAATTGGGCCGAACCGCTTGTTAACCGGCAGTTAATCAGCAGCCCTGCAGCTGCCCTTATTTCTTTAAGCGTTCCGGGTTGTTCTTTATAAAATCCTCCCAGCCTTTTGCTTTGCCGGCCGTACCGGTTAACAAGATACTGCCCATTTGCAGGTGGTGGCACATCGCTACCGCCAAAGCATCCGTGGCATCGAATTTAGGGTTGTTGTCTTTAAAGCTGAGGATCTGTTCCAGCATTTTCATAACCTGTTCCTTGGAAGCGTTGCCATTGCCGGTAACGGATTGCTTCACTTTTTTGGGTGAGTATTCCGTTACTTCCATGCCGTGCCGCATGGCTGCTGCAATGGCTACACCCTGCGCCCTGCCCAGTTTCAGCATACTCTGCACGTTCTTGCCAAAAAAGGGCGCTTCAATGGCGAAGGAATCGGGTTGGTACTTGGTAATGAGGCCACTTACGGTGTTGAAGATGAGTTGCAGTTTTTGATAATGGTCTTTTACCTTACCAGGCTGCAGGATGCCCATCTCCAGCAGGGAAGCTTTTTTATTTTCTACGATGATCAGTCCATAGCCCATGACGATGGTGCCGGGGTCGATGCCCAATATCACGGAAGTTTTTTTTTGCACGGCTGGAATTAAATTTTTCTGATCGTTTGCAGTAACATTGCTTATTGAACAAAAGTATTAAAATATTCTTCAAGTGGTTTGCGGTACCGGTTTTGGCAGGCTGGCTGTTCTGGTCGTTGTACCGCCAGGTGCAGGAGCAGGCGGACCTTGATAAAGCCATCGACCTTATCAAAGCCGCACCTTCGGGAAGCCAGGCCTGGAAATTCTGGCTGGTTATTTTTCTTGTTTTCGTGAACTGGGGCATCGAGGCGCGGAAGTGGCAGTGGCTGATGCGACCTGTTCAGCGCCTTCATTTTTTTAAGGCTTTTAAATCGGTGCTGGCGGGCGTTACCCTTTCGCTCAACATGCCCAACCGCATCGGTGAATATGCCGGCAGGATGCTCTTTGTAAAAGAAGGGTCGAGGTTGCAAACCATACCGCTTTCCATAGCGGGCAGCCTGGCGCAACTCATCGTTACGGTGATCATGGGTTGCGGTGGGCTGGCCTACCTGTTGCTGCAGCCCGGAAATATTTTAACGGGGATGGAATTGTCTTCTTTCTGGTTGAAAATATTCCTGTCCGGCAGTTGCCTTGTTGCGCTGCTCATGTTGCTGTTCTATTTCCGGTTGGGTTGGCTCACCAGGCTGGTAGAGCGCTTGCCGTACGCGCACCGCTTCGCCGTGTATCTTTCCGTCCTTGAAAACTTCGATGCGAAAATTTTGTTAAGGTTGCTTTCTCTCTCATTGTTTCGCTATCTTGTTTTCGTTATACAATATGGAATGATGCTTCAACTGATGGAAGTGGAGCAGGATTGGGGGAAGATCGTATGGCTGGTGGCGGTGATGTTCTGGATATTGGCCATCGTACCTTCTTTCGCCATTGCCGACCTGGGTATCAGGGGAACCGTAGCAAAAACGTTATTTTTTTACAGCGCCAATATGCTGGGCGTACTGGCTGTAACCTTTGGCATCTGGTTTGTAAACCTGTTTATACCCGCGTTACTGGGCAGTTTATTAATTTTAGGAATAAAAATCAGGAAAGATAAATGAAGCTACGCTACGTTACTTTTAGTTTAATGTTGATTGGATTGTGTTGTTTGAGTTTTGGCGCCAACAATTACGATAATTGCAGGATCAGGAACACGGCGTTTATTGCCGGCGAACAGGTGATGATGAAGGTGTTTTACAGCACAATGGGCATGTATGTAGGTGCGGGGGAAGCCAATTTTACCACCACCATCGAACGCTTTAACGGGAAGCCCGTCTATCATTTTGTAGGCGACGGCAAAACCTATTCTTTCTTCGACAATTTTTTTAAAGTACGCGACCGGTATGAAAGCTACACCGATACGGCGACTTTGCTGCCTTATAAATTCGTAAGGAATGTAGATGAAGGCGGTTACAAAAAATACAACAACGTTACTTTCAACCATGATGCCAATTCGGCCGTTAGTACCAATGGTGTTTTTAAGACGACCGATTGCATCCAGGACGTGGTGAGCGCTGTTTACTATGCGCGCAACATCGATTTCAGCAAGTACAAGGTGGATGATAAGATACCTTTCGATATGTTCCTCGACGACGAAGTATTTCATTTGTACGTCCGGTATATGGGTAAGGAAAAGATAAAAACGCGTTACGGTAAATTCAATGCCATTAAGATAAAACCTTTGCTGGTAAAAGGCACCATCTTCGAGGGCGGTGAAAAAATGAATGCCTGGCTCAGCGATGATCCCAACCATCTATTGCTGCGCGTGGAAAGTCCTATTGCCGTGGGCAGCATCAAGGTAGATATGATGTCGTATAAAAACCTGCGGTACCCGCTGACTTCTTTTGTGGGTGTGAAATAAAAAAGGATTACAACTCCGATAAACGAAAGGTGTCTTTTAAACGGATACCTTTTTCTGTTTGTTGCAGCGTACAACATTCATTGAGCGGGTCGTGTTCAAAAAAGAGTACATAGTCATTCAGCACCGCTTCTTCCAGGAAAGATTTTTTTTCATTCAGTGTTGTCAGGGGAAACATATCATAAGCCATTACGTACGGCAAAGGGATATGGCCAGTGGAAGGCAACAGGTCGGCCATGTATAAAATGGTCCGGCCCTTGTAACTGATCTGCGGCAGCATCATCGCTTCGGTATGACCGAACACCTGCCGGATGCTGATGCCCGGTGGAAAATCAGCTTGTGAGCTTTCAATGAATTTCAACTGGCCGCTTTCCTGTATGGGTAAAATATTTTCTTTTAAGAAGCTGGCTTTTTCCCTGGCGTTGGGTTCGGTAGCCCATTTCCAGTGACGGTCGTTGCTCCAGTAAGTGGCGTTTTTAAAAGCCGGTACCAGCTTATCGCCCACGCGCACGATGCTGCCGCCACAATGATCGAAATGAAGGTGGGTAAGGATCACATCGGTAATGTCGCTTTTGCTGAAGCCATGTTTCGACAAAGATTTATCCAGCGTATCATCGCCGTGCAGGTAATAATGCCCGAAGAATTTTTCATCCTGTTTGTCGCCCATGCCGTTGTCGATAAGGACCAGGCGGTTGCCGTCTTCGATCAACAGGCAACGCAGCGCCCAACTGCACATGTTGTTTTCATCGGCCGGGTTGATCTTGTGCCAGATGGATTTGGGTACCACGCCAAACATGGCGCCGCCATCGAGTTTAAAATAACCGGTATTGATGGTATATAATTTCATAAAGCGCGCTGCTATTTTTGTAATTGTATTTGTTTTTTCAAGGCAAAGAACAGGAGGATCAATCCCAGGGCGAAGAAGCCGGTGAGGGACAATACGGAATATTTCATGCCCAGTTTTTCGCCGATCAATCCAAAGCAGAACATGCCGATGACGATGGCCAGTTTTTCCGTGAGGTCGTAATAAGTAAAGTAAGAAGCGGTATCTTTTGTCTCGGGCATCAGCTTGGCGTAAGTAGAACGGCTGAGAGATTGTATGCCGCCCATGACAAGTCCTACAACGATGGCCAAACCATAAAAGCTATATTCGATGGGCGTTTGCCGGGGTTTTAATTCCGCTTCCAATGCCTGTAATTCCTGGTTGGTGCTGGTAAGTAATACGTTATTACCGGTGGTTTCCGCAATTTCTTTTTGTTGTTGCAATACTTTCACTTTCGCGTGCAAAGGCTGCAAGGGCTCGGCTTTGGAAGCGGTATAAAATGCCGCTACGCAGATGAGTATCCACACGCACACAACGCCCATCAGTACTTTGATGTTGCCAAATTTGGCGGACAGGCGGCTCATGAGGATTGCGCCTGGTATGGCCACAAGCTGTATGATCACCACGGTGATGATGAGTTTGGTATCTTCCAGTTGCAATAATTTGCTGCCTACCAGCGTGGCCGCC
>Ga0247804_10000587_pt1 | contig 16768 bp, 8 predicted proteins | sample UWRJL029104C1_FD_181142 | JGI IMG/M metagenome (GOLD analysis project Ga0247804, IMG submission 181142) | Plant litter microbial communities from Arlington Agricultural Research Station in Wisconsin, United States - UWRJ-L029-104C-1 | ecosystem: Environmental > Terrestrial > Plant litter >...
AACTGATGCCCTTTAATGAATTTGAGAATAATGACAGCTGGGGTTACAATCCAAGCTTTTATTTTGCGCCCGATAAATTTTACGGCACCAAGAATAAACTAAAAGAATTCATCGATACCTGCCACCGCAATGGCATCGCTGTGATCATGGACATCGTATTCAACCACGAATTTGGCCAGGGACCACACGCCCGCATGTACTGGAACAGCGCTACCAACCAGCCCGCCGCCAACAACCCATGGCTGAATGCCACCGCCGCGCATCCGTTCAACGTGGGCTATGATTTCAACCACGAATCAACGGATACAAAATATTTAATGCAACGCAGCCTGGAACATTGGATCAATGAATATCGAATCGATGGTTTCCGTTTCGACCTTTCCAAAGGCTTTACCCAGCGCGTGACCACGGATGTAAATGCCTGGAGCGCTTACGATGCATCGAGGATCGCAATCTGGAAACGCTATGCCGACAGCATCTGGAAAAAATCACCTTCCACCTACATGATCCTCGAACATTTTGCCGTGCAGCAGGAAGACAAGGAACTGGCAGATTATGGTTTCTTATTATGGGGAAACGAAAATTACCAGTACAACCAGAACACTATGGGATATGCTACAGACGCGGATTTTAGTCCTGTACTATACAACCATCCTTCAAGGAACTTTAACCAGCCCAACCTGGTGGGTTATATGGAAAGTCATGATGAAGAAAGGCTGATGTACAAGAATGTTACTTTCGGCAACGCCTCGGGTGGCTACAATACAAAAGACATCCCGACCGCGCTGAAACGCATGGAAGCTGCCAATGCGTTGTTCCTTACCATTCCCGGCCCGAAAATGATCTACGAAATGGGCGAACTCGGTTACGATCTTTCCATCAATACCTGTACCGACGGCACGTTGCCGCCCAACGGCGATTGCAGGACGGCGCGCAAACCGTTCCGCTGGAATTACCTGCAGGACCCCAACCGCCGCAACCTGTACGATATGATCGGCAAAGTGCTTGGCCTGCGCAAAGCCAATCCCGCTTTGTTCAGCAGCAGCAATTACACCGCTAATTTTGCCACCCTGGTAAAATCATTCCAGATCTCCGGTCCGGGCCGCAGCGCTACCATCATCGCCAACTTTGATGTGACGGCACAGAACATCAGCGTGACTTTCCAGAACGCCGGCACCTGGACGGATTACCTCACCAACGCCACCATCACCGCTACCGGTAACGCACAAACGATTTCACTGCAGCCGGGCGAATACCATATTTACCTGAACCAGGCAACCTGTGCCACCGCAGCTCCCATAGCACCTACGCCGATCACTTATTGCCAGGGCGCTACCGCCACGGCGTTAACCGCCACCGGCACCAACCTGCTTTGGTACACAACTCCAACAGGCGGCACCGGTAACAGCACGGCACCCGTACCACTGACCAATACAGCGGGCAGCACGAGCTATTATGTAAGCCAGACCATCGGCTGCGAAAGCGCGCGTTTCCCGGTAGTTGTAAATGTAACAGCCACGATCGGCGCCCCAACGGTAACCGGCACGGTGAATTATTGCCGCAACACAACCGCGGTAGCATTGACCGCAACAGGCACCAATCTTTTATGGTACACAACGGCTACCGGCGGAGTTGGTAATGCTGCAGCGCCAGTTCCTTCAACCGGCACGGCGGGTACCACTACTTATTACGTAAGCCAGTCCAACAGCTGCGGCGAAGGTCCGCGCGCCGCCATCAATGTAGTGATCGCCGCCACGCCGGCCGCGCCATCGGGACTGAATGCAACGGCCATCACTACCACTTCGGCCGTGCTCAACTGGACCGTAGTTGCCGGCAACTATTATTCCGTGGAATACAAAGCTGCCACAGCTACGAACTGGATCAGTTTGGCTACCGGCATCACTACCGGTTCGCAAAACCTTGCCGGCCTGAACGCCAACACGGCGTACGACTGGAGGGTAAGTTCCAACTGTGCGCCGGCAACCGTGAATAATTATACAACCGCGCAGTTCACGACGGCTGCTGTAGCAACCGGAACGAATACCATTACGAATATTAAGAACGGCCTCGGCCTGAAAGTATCGCCCAACCCGGCGCAGGACGAGGCAAGGGTGGATTTCATCTTGCCCGGCAATGGAAGTTTTTCATTGGTATTATTGAATGCGCAGGGCCAGAAGATCCATACTTTGCTGACCAATAACCTTCAAACCCGTGGCCGCTACCAGGTTTCCATCAGCCGGTACATCAGGGGACTGGCGCGTGGCATTTACTTCGTTCGGCTGGAACAGGACGGCAATGAAAACTTTGTAAAATTTGTTAAGCAATAAGCTCCCAACATCTAAAAAATAAAAACCTATGGCAACAGCCCTGATCGATAAAACAGTTAAAAACGTAAAGACCCTGAACGTTGTACAGTCGGAAGTGCAAAGCATCAACCGCATCGCGCTTTCCGTTGACTGCGTGATCTTCGGTTTCGACGAGAACAAACTGAAAGTATTGCTGATCCGCAGTGACCTGAAAAAATTCCAAGGCAAATGGTCCCTCCTCGGCGACCTGGTGACGCCCAATGAAGACCTGGACGCCGCGGCTTACCGCATCCTGAAGCAGCGCACCGGCCTCAGCGACGTGTACCTGGAACAGATCCATACCTTCGGCGCCGTGAACCGCCACCCGGCCGGACGCGTGGTGACCGTGGCGTACTGCTCGCTCATCAACATACAGCACCACAAACTGAAGATCCTGGACAATGAACTGCACTGGCATGACGTGCAGCATGTTTCGGACCTCGCCTTCGACCACCAGCAGCTTTTCAACACCTGTTACCAGCGTTTACAGAAAAGGATACAGGAACACCCGCTGGGCTTCAACCTGTTACCAAAGAAATTCTCGCTGCGTGACCTGCAGAACCTGTATGAAGCCATACTGGATACGAAACTCGACCGGCGCAATTTCCGGAAAAAATTCTTCGCTATGGACTTCCTGATCGACCTGGAAGAAATGGAGCAGGATGTACCCCACCGGCCGGGTAAATTGTACAAGTTCAACTACGATAAATACGAGAAGAAAAAGCGCAAATGGGTGGGCATAGATTTTTAAGCGTCGGGCAGCAGCAACGCAGCAGGACAGCGAATTTGAACCCACCGTGGCCCCCTGTTAAACAAAGCCACCGGGTGTAGAAAAAAAATATTCACAAAAATTTTATTTTAATAAAAATACACATACCTTTCGTGTACTTTTTACACATTTAAGGAAAATTGCAAAAAACCTAAAAAAGAAACACTTGCTTTTATGAGAAAAATCAACCAGATTTTATTGGTAACCTTTTCGCTTATGCTGCTTTCACTGGCAGCCCTGGCGCAGAATGTAATTACCGGTAAAGTAACCGATTCAAAAGACGGCACGCCTGTATCGGGTGTAACCGTCAGCGTAAAGGGTACAAGGACCGCGGTACAAACTACTGCCGACGGTACCTTCCGCATCAACGCCCCGGCCGGCTCTACGCTCGTTTTCACTTCCGTGGGCTTTGGCACACAGGAAATGAACACCACCGGCAGAACTGCTTTCGACATTTCACTTGCACAATCCAACCAGCAACTGAATGAAGTGGTGGTGGTAGGTTATGGTACCGTAAGGAAAAAAGACCTTACCGGTGCAGTAACCGTTATCGGTACCAAAGATTTCGCCAAAGGTGTTATCACTTCGCCCGAACAACTGATCGCGGGTAAGGTAGCCGGCGTAAGCATCACGTCCAACGGCGGTGCGCCCGGTTCAGGAAGTACGATCCGCATCCGCGGCGGCGCTTCACTGAATGCAAGCAATGATCCGCTGATCGTGATCGACGGTGTCCCACTGGAGAACAGCGGCATTGCCGGCGCCCCGAATGCATTAACATTGATCAACCCCAACGACATCGAAACCTTCAACGTATTGAAAGATGCTTCTGCCACCGCGATCTACGGTTCAAGGGCTTCCAACGGTGTGATCATCATTACCACCAAAAGGGGTAAAAGCGGTAAAGTGCAGTTCAACTTCAACACGCAGGTATCCGTGGCCACCAAATCGAAAACGGTGGATGTACTGACAGCCGACGAATTAAGGGCTTACGTAAATACTTATGGTAACACCGCGCAAAAGAATTTACTGGGCACGGCCAATACCGACTGGCAGGATGAAATTTACCATACCGCCATCGGCACCGATAACAATTTAAGTGCTTCCGGCGCCTTCAAAAACATACCATTCCGTGCATCGGTTGGTTACCTCAACCAAAACGGTATTTTACGGACCGGCAACCTGCAACGTACTTCCGTGGGCCTGAACATCAGTCCTAAATTATTCAACAACAGTCTTAAGATAGACCTGAACCTCAAAGGTTCTTTTTCCAAAAGCCGTTATGCCAATGAAGGCGCGATCGGCGCTGCGGCATCCTTCGATCCTACCCAACCGGTACGCGTAAACAGTCCGCGCTACGGTGGTTATTACGAATGGCTGGATCCTACAACCGACAAGGGACTGAGGGCGCTTGCTCCATTGAACCCGGTAGGCCTGCTGGAACAAAACTATAATACCGGCAACGTACAAAGGAGCATCGGCAACCTGGTACTGGATTATACCCTGCCTTTCTTTAAAGACCTGCGCGCCAATTTCAATGTGGGTTATGATGTATCGAAAGGTAAAGGTGTAACGCAGATCAACGACAGTGCGGCTTCTAACTACCGGAGGTTCAAAGACGGGTCGAATGTTTTTCATGGTGGTGTTGACAATGAATACCTGCAGAAAAGGGAAAGCAAACTCATGGAATTTTACCTGGGCTATGCAAAAGAACTACCGGGCGTTAAAAGCCGCGTCGACCTGATCGCCGGTTATTCTTACCAGAATTTCAAAACAACGAATTACTTTTTCAACGACGTGACCACTGATGGAACCGTTGTTACAACACCAACCTTTCAATCGGAAACACCGGAGAACACGCTGATCTCAGTATATGGCCGTTTGAACTATGGTTTTAAGAACCGTTACCTGCTGACCGCATCGGTAAGGCGCGATGGTTCTTCAAGGTTCATCAAGAGCAACCGCTGGGGTACTTTCCCTTCCGGTGCACTGGCCTGGAGGATCAAGGAAGAAAATTTCCTGCGCAGTAATAAGACTGTTTCCGACCTTAAACTGCGCATCGGCTATGGCATCACCGGCCAGCAGGATGGCATCGGCTTGTACGATTACACTTCTTTCTATTACCTAAGCGAAAGCACGGCGCAATACCAACTGGGCAATACTTTTTACCAGTTGAACCGTCCTTCAGGTTACTACGAAAGGAGGAAATGGGAACAAACAGCCACCACCAATATCGGTTTGGATTATGGCTTCCTCAACAACCGCATCACGGGTAGCATCGAAGTGTATTACAAAAAAACCACCGACCTGCTAAACGAGATCGACCAGCCTGCGGGCACCAACTTCTCCAACAAAATTGTTGCGAACGTAGGTTCGATGGAAAACAAGGGTATCGAATTCAGCATCAATGCCGACATCATCCGGAAGAAAGACCTGACCTGGTCATTCGGTTTCAATGCCACGTACAATAAGAACGAGATCACCAAACTCACGATCTCCAGCAACCCTGAATACCCTGGTGTTCCTATTATGGGTATCAGCGGCGGTACGGGTCAAACCATCGGCATCAACTCTGTTGGTTTCAACCGTGGCTCTTTCTACGTGTACAAACAGGTGTACGATCCGGCAACCGGCAAACCGATCGATGGTTTGTTTGAAGACCTGAACCGCGACGGCATCATCAACGAAAAAGACAGGTATCGCTACAAGAGCATTGATCCCAAAGGCATTTTCGGTTTCTCTACAAACGTGATCTATAAAAAATGGAATGCCGGTACGGTACTCCGCGCCAACCTGGGCAACTACGTTTATAATAACGTAAATTCCAACATCGGTACCAAAGCCGCCATCTTCGGTACGGGCTACCTCAATAATGCATACAGCGATGTATTGAACACTAATATCTCCGGCGCTGCTGCGGGTTATAGTCTTTCCGATTATTATGTACAGAACGCTTCTTTCCTGCGGATGGACAATATCAACCTGGGTTACGACTTTGGCAGCGTTATCAATAAAAAAGCGCACTTAAGGCTGAACTTCAACGTAAATAATGTGTTTGTAGTAACGAAATATAAAGGACTGGACCCGGAGATCGGAAGTGGTTTGGATAACAATTTTTATCCAAGGCCAAGGACTTTCGTTTTGGGCGCTAATCTTGATTTTTAATTTTATCACGAACATTTTAATACACTCTATATGAAATATACGATCAAATCAGGATTAGCGGCGTTGCTCTTTACCGGCATGCTGGCTTCCTGTACCAAAGACCTGGACCGCAAGCCGACCAACGGCGTGACCACGGAATTAGCCTACAGCACGGCGGCCGGTTATAAATCAGCTTTTGCTAAAGTATATGGTGCCTTTGCCCTTACCGGTAACAGCGGCCCTGCAGGTAATCCTGATGTACAAGGCATCGATGAAGGCACTTCCGATTTCCTCCGCCTCTTCTGGTGGGTACAGGAGATCACAACGGACGAAGCGGTGGTGCAGGCCGGCTGGAATGACCCGGGTATCCACTTCTTCCACAATTTTACCTGGACGGCGGACAACGTGATCACCAAGGGTATCTACTACCGTGCTTTTTACCAGATCACCCTGGCCAATGAATTCATTCGCCAGGCGGCTGACGATAAACTGGCTTCGCGCGGCATTACCGGCGCTGCTGCCGACGAGATCAAAGGATTTAAAAATGAAGCCCGCTTTTTAAGGGCTTACCAATACTGGGTGGTGATGGATCTTTTTGGCAATGTACCTTTCGTGGATGAAAGCTTCCAGTTGGGATCGGGTTTGCCTTTACAAATAAAAAGAGCCGACCTTTTTGCCTGGCTCGAAACAGAACTGAAGGCACTGGAAGGTTTACTGGTGCCTGCAAAAACAAATGAATACGGCCGTGCCGACAGGGCTGCCGCACAGGCTTTGCTGGCCCGTATGTACCTGAATGCTGAAGTATATGCCGGCACCAACCGCTACAACGATGCCGCTACTTATTCAGGCAAAGTACTGACCGATGCTTATTCTTTGATACCGGATTACCGCCAGTTGATGCTGGCCGATAACCATACCAATACCAGCGAGTTCATTATGACCATCAACTACGATGGCGTAAGAACGAAAAGCTTCGGTGGCACTACCTTCCTTACGCATGCGAGCGTAGGCGGAACGATGGTGGCCTCCAATTCAGGCATCGGCGGTGGTTGGGGCGGTATCAGGACTACTAAGAACATTCCTGCCCTGTTCCCCGATGTTACCGGTACAGCCGATAAGAGAGCGCAGTTCTACACTTCCGGCCAATCGCTGGAACTCAGTGCAGAACCTGCTCCTGCATTTACCGAAGGCTATGCCATTACCAAGTACAGGAACGTTACCAAGGCCGGCGTTGCAGGATCGAACCTCGACTTTGCCGATGTTGACTTCCCTATTTTCCGCGTAGCTGAACAGAACCTCATTTACGCCGAAGCGGTGTTGAGGGGCGCTACTACCGGTACGCCGGCCGCCGCATTGGCTTATATCAATGCGCTGCGCACCCGGGCTTACATGAATGCTTCAGGCAACATCAACCTGGGCGACATGACGCTGGATTTCATCATCAATGAAAGGGCCCGTGAGTTGTGCTGGGAAGGTTTCAGGAGAACCGACCTCATTCGTTACAACCGTTTCGTGGAAGGTACTTACCTGTGGCCATGGAAAGGTGGTGTAGCATCGGGCACTTCGGTTCCTGCTTTCCGTAAGCTATTCCCCATTCCGTCTACCGATATCAATTCCAATACAAACCTGGACCAAAACCCCGGTTATTAAAAATTATATTTAAAACTGTTTGATATGAAAAATATATTCAAAGTACTGCTCTGTTCGCTGGTCGTTTTTGCAGGCATGAGTTCCTGTAAAAAAGATGAGAACCAGGTGTATTTCGAAGGTGGTACGGCGCCTGCGCTCTCTGCCTCTTCCACTACGCCCCTCACGCTTTTGCTGGCGGATGCGGCTAAACCGGCCGTTACTTTCAACTGGACGAATCCTAACTACCAGTTTACCACCGGCACCAGTTCGCAGGATGTGACTTACACGATCCAGGTCGACACCGTGGGTTCCAATTTCACCAACCCGAGGATACAGGAGTTTTCCATTTCCAAGGAACTTTCAAAGACCTTTACCGTTAATGAACTCAACGATGCACTGGTAAGCGGCGCCAAAATGAAGCTGGCACCGAATGTGCCGCACAACGTAGAATTCAGGGTAAAATCTTCGATCAATGGCAACGTGCCTTTGTATTCGAACAAGATCGCTATGGTAATCACTCCTTACCCAGATCCCAACATTCCAACCTTATGGATCACGGGCACGGCGGTACCTTCAGGATATACCAATACACCACCCAGCTCTCAACAATTTACTTACCTCACCGACCTGAAGTTTGAAAAGATCTTCGCGTTCACGCCGGGCAATGAATATAAATTGCTGACCAAACAAGGCCAGTGGCAACCGCAATGGGGCGGCGCTCCTGCAACCGGCGGTACCATCAGTGTTAATCCTGGTGGCGGTTCCGATCCTGCTGCCATTCCTACGCCAGCCGTTGCCGGTGATTACAAATTAACGGTTGACCTGGAGGCGAAAACCATAACGGTGGTTAAACAATAACGAATCCATTAGCAAACTTTTTATACAAATTATTATGAAACATTTATTTAAGTTCTGTACTTCGCTTGTTGCCGCCACGCTGTTGCTGGTTGCGTGCGACAAAGTGGATGACCTGCCAACCTATGCCAACGGTGAAGCGGTTGCTTTATCGATCTCCGCGGCAACCATTGCGCCGGCGCCCTTCGATTCCAACAAAACGGTATTGAACCTTTCCTGGACAAGCCCGCGTTACGCACAGGATTCCGCGTTATACAAATACGTGATCGAGATTGATTCTGCCGGCAGGAACTTTTCAAAGGCCGTTAGGAAAACCTATACCGGTGTATTGAGCGGTTCTTACACAGCGAAAGAACTCAACGACATAGCCCTGGGCTTCGGCTTCTCTTTTAATGTGGCGTACGATATGGACATCCGCGTTGTGTCTTCCTATGGCAACAACAACGAACCTTACCGCTCCAACACGGTTAAACTGAAATACACGCCTTATAAAGTGCCGCCAAAAGTACCCGTGCCGCCGGCTTTGTACATCGTTGGCGACATCAACGGGTACAACAACAGCCCTGGCCTGGATCCTAAATACCGTTTCTCTCAAATTGACGAAACGACTTATGCAGGTATCTTTAATTTCACGGCGGGTGGTAATTACAAACTCATTCAAACCCTCGGTGAATGGTCGACCCAGTTCCACATGATCGCCGGTGGTACAGCCCTTGCAGGCCAGTTTGAACAGAAAGATGCCGACCCCGGTTTTATTAATCCTTCCACGCCGGGCTGGTACAGGGTTACCGTTGATTTCCAAACCGGTACTTACAAGGTAGCGCCGTCACCTGAAAGGGTTGCGCCGCCTGCCGACCTGTACATCGTTGGCGACCTGAATGGTTACAACAATTCTCCAAGCCTCGATCCGAAGTATAAATTTTCCACCACGGCCCTTCCTTACATCTATACACTGGATGTTGATTTCCCCGGCGGTGGCGCTTATAAACTGATCCAGCAACTGGGCAACTGGAGCACGCAGTTCCACATGATCAGCGGCGGCACTTCAGCCTTCGGTGAATTTGAACAAAAAGATTCCGATCCCGGTTTTGCTGCGCCCGCTGTTGCAGGCAGGTACAGGATAAAGATCGACTTTGCTTCGAACTATTACTGGGTAACAAAATTGTAAGCACCATACAAAAGATATTTATTGACAACAAACCAGGCGACATCATTGCCTGGTTTTTTTAACCCTTTTTTTATTACATTACAACACAAGATTATTCACTTTTTCAACTGCATTCCAACGTGATCAAATCAATTTATCCATTGCTGAAGCAAAACATAAACAGCATGACGGCTGCCCTCCTGTTACTGGCCGCAACCGGCGCTTACGCCCAAAATCCTGTAAAGGACATCGGCAACATCAGGTCCGTAAAAGTAGATGGGCAGAGCATCTTCATTACTACCGACAACGGCTATGCGCAGGTAAGTGTTTATTCCCCATCCATAGTGCGGGTGCGCATCGATAAGCAATCGCTGAAGCCTGATCATTCCTATGCAGTGGATATGCAGCCTTTGAAAACGAATGTAAAGATCAGCAACGATGCAACGATGATCAGCGTTATAACCGATTCATTGAAAATGACGATCAATAAAAAACCCTGGGCAGTGGCTTTTTATACACCCGCGGGCCAGCTCATCAATAAAGATGAGGAAGGGCTCACCACTTCCTGGGTAGGCAGCGAAGTTGCTACCTACAAAACCATGCAGAAAGATGAGCGCTTCATCGGCCTCGGCGAAAAAACCGGCGACCTCGACCGCAAAGGCAACGGTTATACCAACTGGAACACCGATGCGTATGGTTACCTGGCCAACCAGGACCCGATCTATGCCAGCATCCCGTTTTACATCGGCATTCACCAGCAGATCAATTACGGCATCTTCCTCGATAATACCTTTCAAACTGATTTTAATTTCGGCGCCAGCAACAACCGCTTTTCTTCTTTTTCGGCGCGCGACGGGGAGATGAATTATTATTTTATTTACCACCAGCGCATCGCCGACATCATCAGGTCCTACACGGCGCTCACCGGCAGGATGAAGATGCCGCCGCTGTGGAGCCTCGGTTATCAACAAAACCGCTACAGTTATTACCCCGATACCGAAGTACTCCGCATCGCCCAAACTTTAAGGGAGAAAAAAATTCCCGCCGATGGCATTACACTCGACATTCATTACATGGATAAATACCAGTTGTTTACCTGGGACAAGGAACGTTTTCCCGATCCTGTGGGCCTTACCAACAAACTCAAATCGCTTGGCTTTAAAACAACCGTAATTGTTGACCCCGGCATTAAAGTAGTGCCCGGTGCAGCCGCTTTTGAAAGAGGTGTGCAGCAGGATGCCTATATTAAATATTCAGATGGAAAATATTATACCGGCCAGGTATGGCCCGGCTGGTGCCACTTTGCCGATTTTACAAGTGATAAAGGAAGAAAATTCTGGCGCAGCGAAATGAAGTTCTTTGCCGACAACGGCATCAGCGGCATCTGGAATGATATGAACGAGATCGCTACCTGGGGACAAAAATTTCCGAGTAACGTGGTTTTTGATTTTGAAGGCAGGAAAGGCACCCATTTGGAAGCACACAATATTTATGGTTCGCTGATGGCACGCACCAGTTATGAAGGCGCCAAAGCGGCTAACGGTAACCGGGAGCGTCCTTTCGTGCTTACGCGCGCGGGTTATGCGGGACTGCAAAAATATACCGCCATCTGGACGGGCGATAACCGTTCGGAAGATAACCACATGATCGCGGGTGTGCGGTTGCTCAATAGCCTGGGCCTTAGCGGTGTGGCTTTCACGGGCATGGACATTGGCGGCTTCACCGGCAATCCTTCGCAGGCTTTGTATGCCCGCTGGATACAGCTTGGCGCCTTTGTTCCTTATTTTAGGAACCATACCGGCATCAACAGCAAATCATCCGAACCCTGGGCTTATGGCGAGGAGGTGACCGAAATTTCGCGCAATTATATCAGCCTGCGTTATAAACTGATGCCTTACCTGTATTCAACTTTTTACGAAGCAACGCAGAACGGTATGCCGGTGGTGCGTTCGCTCGCAATAGAAAATACATTTGATAAAAACATTTATAATTCCCTCTATCAAAACCAATTCCTGTTTGGACAATCGATGCTGATAGCCCCGGTAGAAAGCGGTAAGGATATGCTGAAGATCTATTTCCCCAAAGGCAACTGGTATAATTTTTATACGGACGAATGGCAGGTTGGCGAAAAAGTTGTAGCTGTTGATCTGACCCTGCAAAAGTTACCGGCCTATGTAAAAGAAAGCAGCATCATTCCGATGCAATCGCTTGTACAATCCACTGCCATGGCACCTTCCGACACACTGTACGTGCATGTATATAAAGGCAGCGTGGCCAACAGTTTTGTGTATTATGAAGACGATGGCATTTCTTTCAATTACGAGAATGGCGCTTATTACAAACGCGATATTGTTTATAATCCTGCCGCCAATAGTCTCAGCTTTGAAGCGGTAACCGGCAGCGCGGCTTCAAAATTCAAAAACATTTCGTTGGTATTGCATGGTTTCAACCAGGCTTCCGTGAACGTGAACGGCGCAGCAACAACCTTGCAAAAATCCTCCACCTATTTTCTTTCGTCCATTTCGCAGTTCGATCCGCAGGGAAGCGAAAAAGCAGCCGATGGCAGCAGTACATTGACAACTGTTTTCGCTAATGTAAATGGGAAAATAACAATTGGATTTTAAAATTTGAATTCTTAATCAATCATAAAAAGGAACAGTTTATCACTGTTCCTTTTATATTTTAATGAATATCCTTAACAAGTTTCAGCATCCTTTTCAAAGTCTTTTTCTTTTGCTTGACCCCCGAGTTCCGCTGCGCTCGTCGGGACACGGCAAAAGAAACAAAAGTCAAGGCCTGCGGAAAAATAAGCTAAAGATTGTTGTATTGGGCCGGAATGAAAAAGTCCGGGCAGATGAATATATCCAGGCTATAGTGCGACTTACAAGCTAACAATATATCCCGGCATTTGATCACTGCTTTCATTCCCTTTCTTTAAGATAATCATTGGACGAAGAAAGCTTTCTCCGTTGGATACTTTAGGCCCAACCCAACAATCTTCTTAACGCATATTTTTCCGAGGGCCGGACTTCAAACACTCGTGCTGCATAGCAATGTGTGGGCTTCGAATATCATTCTTTGTGTACAAAAACAAGAAGCTATTCCCACCTGGAGGCGTACAACAAAGTTCCGATTTTGAAGCTACAGTAGTACAAAAGTTGAATAAAGCTGCTTCCCGGGGGCAGGCTGTATATCGGCCCCGGGGGTCCTTTTTTGGTTCTCCTATGTTTGTAAATGGAAAAAATTAGTTCTTTTAAATAGTGTTAGATACCAATAGTTTTGATTTAAAAAGTGAAGGCATGAGAGTTCATTTTGGTTTAAGCAACTTTTTAGGAATGCTGAAAAAAAGAAATAACCTCATGCTTTTTGTCTCTTGGAGCTTGAACAGAATGTAAGGAAGTATTATCAATGCTATCCTGAATATCCAATAGGAGAAAAAGTGAAGGGAGATATCACTTTTAGCTTAAAAAAACTGGTATGAAAAAAATCGTAAAGCAAATTGTAGGTATTGATGTAGCCCAAAAAGAATTAGTTGTTTGCCTGGGAAGAATGACCGATGAATGGTCGCCAGGGATCTATGCTCATAAAGCATTTGCCAATAATACCAAAGGGTTTAATGCTTTGGAAAGCTGGGTAAAAAAGCTTGTTGATCCGGAGGTTTCGGTTCGCTTTGTAATGGAAGCTACTGGAGTATATCATGAGCCATTGGCGTATTGGTTATCCGGCCGGGGATATACTATCAGCATTGTGCTTCCAAACAAGATCAGCAATTACTTTCGAACCCTTGAGGTAAAGACAATTACTGATCAGACAGCTTCACAGGCTATTACTTTTTTCGGGTTGGAAAGAAAGCTGGAAAACTGGAAACAGCCTGATAGTGTTTATAAGCGATTAAGGCAATTGGTACGGGAACGGGATCAATTGGTACAGGAAAGGACTATGGTAAAAAATCAGCTGCATGCTGAAAAGTCAGAAGCTGAACCAGGTGGCTCCAGCATAATAAGAATGAAAAAACGTATTGTATTGCTTGATAAGCAGGAAATGGAAATTAAAGAAGAGATACAGGCCATTGTAAAAAAGGATAAAAAAACCAGCGATGCTGTACATATAATCAATACTATACCCGGTATAGGATTATTAACGGCAGTAACTGTGCTTGCAGAAACAAATGGGTTTGAGCTGATCCGTAATAAAAGGCAACTTACTAGCTATGCAGGGTTGGATGTGGTGCAAAAGCAGTCAGGAACCTCAGTTCAGAGCAAACCAAGAATATCGAAGAGAGGAAACAAGTATTTACGTAAGGCAATGTATTTGCCAGCTTTGTCTGCCATAAGATGTGACGAGCGGTTTAAAGGAATATTTGCCAGGGTAGTAGCCAAAAATGGCATTAAAATGAAAGCAGGAGTAGCAGTACAAAGAAAATTATTGGAAATGACCTATACTATTTTTAAAACGAATCAGCCTTATGCCAAAGACTATTTAAAAAAAGAGGATGAAGCAGATAAAACTAGAGCGGTCATAAACTGACCGCCCTAAACAGGCTGGCTTATGCCGCCTAAAGCTCAAAATTAAAAATAAGCTGGTTTTTAACACAGAATCTTTTTTGGACAAGCAAAAAAGAACAAGAATAATTTTACTTCATCACTTCCGGTATCACCTTTCCCACGCTCCCGTTCGGCATCTGGATCTTCAGCAAGGCGGCCAGCGTAGGCGCGATGTCCGTCATGTAGGTTTCGCGGTTGAGCTTGCCCGCTTTAACGCCCCAGCCAAACCAAAGCAAGGGTATGTGGGCGTCGTAAGGATTCCACAAGCCGTGCGTGGTACCTTTGCCATTTCCCCAGGTATCAAAGTAACCCGGCTTCAACAAAAATTGTATGTCGCCGCTGCGTTGGGGATTGTAACCATTAGCTACCATCTTCGCAATGGGATCCGGCAAGGCCGCTTCATAGGAACGCGCCGTTTCAAATACCTGCGTGATGAATGGCTTCGACCTTAATATTTTCATCACCAGTTTTTTCACTGCCGCCACCTCTTTGCCCGCGGCCTCCAGTCCGTCGATGTCGAGATAAACCTGGTAATTCTGCAGGTTCAACACGCCTTTGGCATAACCAAAAGTATCGGCGATGGCTTTGTTGATCTCGGTAAAAAAGGCATCGTCAAAAAAAGTGCCCGCAGGAATTTTATGTTCGTTTAAAAAGCCCGGCACGTGCGCCGCACCATGATCGGCTGTTAAAAAGAGAAGGTAATTGCCTTTGCCTATTTTAAAATCAAGGTATTGTAAAAAATCAGCGATGTCCTTATCGAGCCGCAGGTAGGTATCTTCGGCTTCTATAGAATTGGGGCCGAAAGCATGGCCTATATAATCGGTGGAAGAAATGCTCAGCGCCAAAAAATCGGTGAACCTCCCGGCGCCCATCTTTTCATTTTCGATCGCGGATTTTGCAAAGTCGAAACTGTAAGTATTGGCAAACGGCGTAGTGCGGAAAGCTTCGTATCTATCTTTCGCCGGGATTGCAGAAAGCCGGTGTGGAAAGGTGGTTGTCTTTTCCGTGCGGATCGTATTTTCATAATCTTTATCATCCGCCGTACTCAAAGTATAGGTGTTCATGGGATACAATGTATTCCAATCCCTGCCCATGTATTGCCCCGCCATATCTTTTTCATTGAATCGTTTCACCCAGGCAGGAAGGTCATACGCTTTTTTAACAGAATCATACATTTCCTTATAGTGCGTACTCGTGATCCATTTGCCCCCGTCGTACCAATAAGCCGCGTTGGCGCTGTGCCCCGCTGGTAAGATCGCGCCCCTGTCCTTCAACGCGATGCCGATCACTTTGCTTTGAAAATTATTGCTTAGCCTTAGCTCGTCGGTGATCGTTGTGGTCCACATATTGCGCGGGCTCATCCTGCCCCAAACACTGGTGCTGCCTACCCCGTTCACCGTGGAATCGTCCGTACAGTAAACGCCCTTGCCGGTTTTTTTATCGAACCAGTTATTGCCCACGATGCCATTCAAAGCCGGTACGCTCCCGGTGTAAACGCAGGTATGTCCAACCGCCGTATAAGTAGGCACATAAGGGATCAACGTGTTCTCACAGGTGAAACCCTGTGCCAATAATCTTTTAAATCCGCCCGCACCATAGCGTTCGGTATAGCGGTATAAATAATCCCAGCGCATCTGGTCGATCATCAACCCGATTACCAGTTTAGGTTTGGCCGGTTGTGCAGAAGCGGTGAGAGCAACGCATGTAAACAAAAAAACGGGCAGGAAATATTTTTTAAACATGTAAGGGCGTTTTACACAAATATACCCGTAATCCATATTAAAGGCGGCTGTTCAAAATGACATAATTGTCATTTTTTATGCGTTTAATACTTTAATTTTGCGGCATTCAAAAATGGCAAATGCGGGCCGGCAGCCCCGCTTGCTGAACCCGTAAACATAAAAAAATCATACATTCTATGGCAGATGTTTTTGAAAAACTGGTGAAAGATGGCGGCCCGATCGGCCAGCACATGGACAGGGCGCATGGTTATTTTGCTTTCCCGAAACTGGAAGGCGAGTTGGGACCGCGTATGAATTTTCGCGGCAAGGAAATGATCGTGTGGAGTTTGAACAACTACCTTGGCCTCGTGAACCATCCTGAAGTACGTGCCATAGATACCAAAGCCGCCGAAATGTACGGAATGGGCAACCCGATGGGCGCCCGCATGATGAGCGGCAACAGCAACAAACACGATGAACTGGAAAGGGTGATCAGCGCTTTCGTGAACCGCGAAGATACCATGCTCCTCAACTTCGGTTACCAGGGCATCATGAGCTGCATCGACGCGTTGGTGAACCGGCGCGACGTGATCGTATATGATGCCGAAGCGCATGCC
>Ga0247804_10000589_pt1 | contig 16691 bp, 9 predicted proteins | sample UWRJL029104C1_FD_181142 | JGI IMG/M metagenome (GOLD analysis project Ga0247804, IMG submission 181142) | Plant litter microbial communities from Arlington Agricultural Research Station in Wisconsin, United States - UWRJ-L029-104C-1 | ecosystem: Environmental > Terrestrial > Plant litter >...
GCCCGGGGACCACCCAGTCGGACTCGCGCTGGCCGAACGCGTCGTAGAGGTGCAGCTTGCGGTAGGTCGCCTGCAGGATGCCGAGGTTGTCGATCGCGACGACGGTGTTGCTGAACCTGCCGGGCTCGGAACGCTCGAGCATGCCCGCAACGAGGTGGACGCCGAGGCGCTCGGCGAGCGCTGCGAGGCCGGACACGAACCGGCCGTCGAGGTCTTCGGCGGCTGCGAGCCAGTCCTCGCCCATGGTCGGAGAGAAGTAGGCGGAGTACTCGGGGAAGACGACGAGCGTGGCTCCGCGTTCCGCCGCTGTCGTCGCGAGCCCGGTCATCGTGTCGAGGTTCGCCGCGGTATCCGCTCCCGGTGCGAACTGGGCGATTGCGAGCGCGTGGTCGGCCATGGGCCAAGCGTACGCGTCGGCAAGACACGATGTGTGCGGGCAAAAGCGAAGGCCCGGAATCGATGATTCCGGGCCTTCTTCTGTTGCGGGGACAGGATTTGAACCTGCGACCTCTGGGTTATGAGCCCAGCGAGCTACCGAACTGCTCCACCCCGCGGCACAAGAGACAACACTATCACAGGGTTCATCGGCGCGTCACCGCGCGCAGGCTTCGCAGGTCAGGGAGCGGTCGCGGCGATCGAGACGCCGAGCGGCAGCCATTGCGTGTCGGGCCAGCGGAACATGCGATCCGGAGTCGGTTCCAGCGCATCGAACATGCGGAACGGCACCTCGAAGTGCTCGTGCACGAAGTCGATCGTGAGGCCCGCGTCGATGAGCGCGGTGATCGTCGCCCCGAGCGGGTGCGACCATTCGAAGGTGCGCGTGTGCTCGGTCGTGGCGGTCTCGTCCGCGTAGTCCGAGCCGTCGTCGACGATGTCGGGCTCACCCTTCCCGTCGTACGCGAAGGCGAAGCGGGGCGTCATCCCGTCGAGGTCGAAGACCCACGCTGCGGGATGCCCGTCGGCGAAGTAGAGCCGCCCACCGGGTTTCAGATACCAGGCGATGATGCGCGCCCACTCGGCGATATCGGGCAGCCAGCCGATCGTGCCCCACGTCGTGTAGACGGCGTCGAAGGAGGCGGGTTCGGGCAGCGTGTGCCGAGCGTCGTAGACGTTCGCGTGCACAAAGCGTGCACGGTCCGCGAGCCCGACCTCGGCGGCCAGTGCGCGAGCGGCCACGATCGCCGGCTTCGAGAAGTCGATGCCGACCACCGTCGCGCCGCGCTGGGCGAGCACGAGACTGTCGGCCCCGAAGTGGCATTGCAGGTGCAGGATGCGCTGCCCCTCGAACCCGTCCGGGAACACGAGCGGCAGCTCGGCCTCCTCGACGGGGTACAGCTCGCCGCGGCCGGCGCGGAGCGTCGACTGGTCGTAGAACCCGCTCGCCAGGTGCAGTGGGACACGTTCATCCCACTGCGCCCGGTTCGCTTCGAGCCACTCCCCCGAATCGAGGTCGACCATGATTATTCGCTGGCTGCGAGTGCCCTCGAGATGGCGTCGGTGAGACGGCCATCCGCCTCGGCCGCTGCCACGAGGTCGTTGTCGCGGTACGCGGCCTCACGGTCCTGCAGGGCGACCCTGGCGTCTTCGAGAGCCGTCGCGAGGTCACCGCCGGCGGCAGGGTCGGTCGGCTCTGCCTCGGGCTCGGTCGGCTCCTCCACCGGGGCGTCCGGGTCGACAGGCTCCTCGGGTGTCACGACGACGTCGCCGTCGCCGGCCACGGCACCGGAGTCGCCCTCGAACAGCGAGTCGAGCGCGTCGTCGAGGGTGTCCTCGAAGGCGATCTGGTCACCGAAGGCGACGAGCACCTTGCGCAGCAGTGGGTAGCTCGTGCTGCCCTGCGACTGCACGTAGATCGGCTGCACGTACAGCAGTCCGCCACCGACCGGGAGGGTCAGCAGGTTGCCCTTGAGCACCTCGGTCTCGCCTCGCTGCAGCAGCGCGAGCTGGTTCGCCACGACGGTGTCCGAGTCGAAGATGTTCTGCACCTGGCCCGGGCCCGGCACGGTGTCCTGACTCGGCAGATTCAGCAGGGTGAGTTTTCCGTAATCGGGACCGGGGTCCGAATTCGCGGTGAGATAGCCGGTGAGCACGTTGCTGCTCGATGCACCACTCGCACGCGGGATGTAGGTCGAGTACAGCGTGAACGCCGATCCCTCGGTGCCCGGCACCTGCATGGTCAGGTAGTACGGCGGCTGCAGCGTGGGGTTCGCTGCCGGCCCGGTCGGGTCGTCTGGGGTCACCCACTGGTCGTCGCTCGAGTAGAACGAGTTCGGGTCGGTCACGTGGAACGAGCCGAGGATGGCGCGCTGCACCTTGAACATGTCCGCCGGGTAGCGCACGTGGCTGAGCAGGTCCTCGCTCATCTCGCTCATCGGCTCGAGCGTCGAGGGGAAGATCTTCTGCCACGTCTCGAGCAGCGGGTCCTCGGTGTCCCAGGCGTACAGGGTCACGGAGCCGTCGTAGGCGTTGACCGTGGCCTTGACCGAGTTGCGGATGTAGTTGAGGTTGTCGACGGCGTACGGCGGCGCCTCGGTGTTCGTGTCGGCAATGGCGCTCGAGAGCTGCTGCACCTGCGAGTACGGGTAGCTCGCGCTCGTGGTGTAGCCGTCGACGATCCAGACGACCTCGCCGTCGACGACCGCGGGGTAGGCATCGGTGTCGACCGTGAGGTACGGAGCCACCTTCTGCACACGCTCGATCGGGTCGCGGTCGTAGAGGATCTGCGACTCCTCGTTCACTGCCTCGGAGAGGAAGATCTGCTCCGACTGGAACTTGATCGCGTAGATGAGCCTCGAGAAGATGTTGCTGAGCTTCGGCCCGCCGTCTCCCTCGAAGGTCGTCGTGATGTTCGACGCCTCGGCGTCGTCGGCGGACGGGTAGTCGAGCTCGATCGGGTTGCTGCCCTCGGGCGCTCCAACGATCGAGTAGGTCGGCGAGGCCTCGCCGAAGTAGATGCGCGGCTCCTCGACATCGAGCGCACCGCTCGACGGGATGCCGGACTGCAGGAACTGCGGCTGGCCGTCGGTGGTGCGCTGGTTGCCGTATGCCGCGACGACGCCGTAGCCGTGGGTGTAGACGAACGCGTTGTTGTACGGCGTCTGCGAGTCGCCGAGGCCGGCCTGGTCGAGCTCGCGCACGGCGATGACGGTGTCCTGGGTGACGCCGTCGATGTTGTAGCGGTCGACGTCGAGGTGGGTCGAGAACTGGTAGTACTGGCGGAATCGCTCGAGCTGGGCGAACGAGTCGGAGACGAGCGCCGGGTCGAGGATGCGGATGTTCGCGGTCGTGTCGGCGTCGGCCCGCAGGGCGCCGGCCTCGGCGGTCGTCTCGGCGTTGTACGAGACCTCCTCGACGTCTGCGACGCCGTAGGCATCCCTCGTCGCCTCGATGCTCCGTTCGATGAACTCGGACTCGTACACGCGCGCGTTCGGGTCGGCCTGGAAGCGCTGCACGATCCACGGGTAGAGCGAGCCCACAACGATCGACGAAACGATGAGCAGCGCGGTGCCGACGATCGGCAGGCGCCACCGGCCGATGACCGCGGTCACGATGAAGAGCACGGCGATGAGCGCCGCGACGATCGCGAGGATCGCCTTGCCCGGGATGACCGCGTTGACCTCGGTGTAGCCGGCACCCGTGGAGAGGAACCCGGCGCTCGGCGCCGTGAGGGTCGTGTACTGGTCGAGCCAGATGCTGACGGCCTGGATGGCGAGGTAGAGCGCGGCGATGATCGCGAGCTGGATGCGGGCCGGCTTGGCGATCCGCACCTCACGCCCGGAGACGCGGATGGCACCGTAGAGGTAGCTCGTGGCGAGCGCCGCGAGACCGGCGATGAGCACGATCGCCGATGCGAAGCCGACGACGCCGCGGAAGAACGGCAGCTCGAAGAAGTAGAAGGAGATGTCGAGCCCGAACTGCGGGTCGACCTCGCCGAACGGCGTGCGGTTGAAGTACTGCAGCACCGCGGGCCAGCGGGTCGCCGCCGAGACGCCCGAGAACACGCCGAGTACCGCCGGGATGCCGAACATCGCGAGGCGGCGGAGCGGCTCGATGACCTGCTGGTAGCGGTCGAGCTGCGAGTTGAGCTTCGCGTAGACCGGGCGGGAGCGGAAGGCGATCTCGATGCTCACCCACACCGGCACCGCCATGACCACGAAGCCGACGAGGAACATCACGACTGTCGCTGCCCAGCGGGTGGTCAGCACGCCGAGGAAGCCGAGCTGGTCGAACCAGAGCACGTCGGTGTACAGACCGGAGAAGATGAAGAAGAGCACGACGACGATGGCGAGGATCGCCGCCGTGATCGTGAGTGCTGCCCGGGTTCGATTGACGGGCGGCGTTGCTGTGGACGTCACGGGATGGCTCCTGAGCTCTCGTTGGCGGTTACCCCATCGTATTCGCTCGAAACTGGGAGCGCGCTCGCACGACCACTATTGGCCGCGGCGCCTATTCCGTCGGGCAGGCGGGCAGCCCCTCCGTCTCGCCCGATGCGATGCCCTCGAGCGCGGCCAGCGAATCCTCGAGCGTCGCCACCGCGAACACCTCGAGGCCGTCGGGGATGTGCCCGGTGACCTCGTCGCAGTTGTCGACCGGGGCGAGGAAGTAGCCGGCCCGTTCGGCGAGCGCGCCGAACATCTTCTGCCGGATGCCGCCGATGGGACCGATGTCGCCGGCCCCGGTGATCGTGCCGGTGCCCGCGACGTTCTCGCCGCCGTTGAGCTGGCCCGGGGTGAGCTTGTCGATGATGCCGAGGGCGAACATCTGGCCGGCGCTCGGCCCGCCGACGTTCTCGAGCTGGATCGTCACGTCGAATGGGAAGTCGTACTCGCTGCTGATGACGACGCCGAGGATGGGCGACGGCTGCTCGCCCTCGCTGAGCACTGGCGTGATCTCCTCGGTCAACTCGACGCCGTCCCGCAGCACCGACACGACGGCGGGCCGATCGACGCCGTTCTTGCCGATCTCGGCCCGGAGCGCCGTCACGTCTGCGAACGTCTCGCCGTTGACCTCGGTGATGACGTCTCCGGCCTCGAGCACCCCTTCGGCCGGTGACCCTGCGCTGAGCTCGGCGACGGTCAACACACTCGGGAAGTCGTAGTCGAGGCTGCGAAGCGCCGCCGCGATCGCCTCCTGCTGTGAGACCTCCATCGCGATGCGGCTCTGCTCGTTCGACTGCTCGATCGTCTCGTCCGGGCTGTAGACGCTGTCGATCGGCAGCACGGCCCTGCTCCGGTCGAGCCACGAGGTACCGACCTGGAACCAATTGAGCGGCGCCTCGCGGTTGCCCTCGACCACGACGGTGAGCATGTCGAGCGACCCCTTCGTGGGGAACGTCTCCTCCGTCGGGATGTCGATGAGCGGCACCGCCTCGTCGTCGATCGTCACCTCGCCGAGGGTGTCGAAGACCGGGCCGGGCTTCTGCACGACGTACGGCGCCGGCAGGAGGGCGATCGCGAGGATGGCGACCGCCGCGATTGCGAGCAGGAGCCAGCCGAGGGATGCGCCCGGGCGCGCGCGATCAGACCGCGATCGGTCAGGGGGTGTGTCGGGGAACAGGGCCACCGGGGTCCTCCAGGGCGGAGTTGGCTGGTCGGTTGTTCGCCACGGGCGCACAGCCGGAACGACCAGCTTAGGTCAAATTCCCGGCCCTCCCTCCAGCCAGCGGCTAGCGTTGAATCATGCCTGACGAACCGCGCGAAGACCCCCAGGACGAGTTCCGCGACATGCTGCGCGACTTCCTCTCGGGCAAGGGAGAGATCGACCCGAGCCAGCTTGCCGGTGCCGCCGGACTCCCCAGCGATCCGGAGCTCGTCGCCCAGCTCATCGCCCAACTGCAGAACGCGCTCGCGACGAGCGGCGACGGCATCAACTGGGACCTCGCGCTCGAGCAGGCGCGCGGCCTCGCCTCCCGCTCGACCGTCGTGTCTCTGCCCGCCGAGCGCTCGCAGCTCGAGCAGGCCTTCCACGTGGCATCCCTCTGGCTCGCCGAGACGACCGACATCACCGAGTTGACGGCCGAGCCGAGGCTCATCAGTCGCACGGAGTGGGTCACCGCGACCATGCCGATCTGGACCCAGCTCGCCGAGCCGGTCGCCACCAGCATCGCCGACTCGCTCACCGGGGTGCTGCAGGACCAGGCACCGGAGGAGATGAGCGAGATGATCGCGGGTGCAAGCTCTCTCGTGCGCAACGTCGGCGGCACCCTCTTCGCGATGCAGCTCGGCCAGGTCGTCGGGCAGCTCGCGAGCGAGGTCGTCTCCGGGGGCGACATCGGCATCCCGCTGCTCGGCGGTCCGGATGACGCGGAGCTCCAGGCGGCGATGATCCCCCAGAACGTGGCGGCCTTCGCGACGGGCCTCGACGTGCCCGTCGACCAGGTGCAGCTCTACCTCGCGGTGCGCGAGCTCGCGCACGCTCGACTCTTCCGCCACGCGAAGTGGCTGCGCCTGCAGCTGCTGTCGTCGATCACCGAATTCGCCCACGGCATCCGGATCGACACCGATGCGATGGAGGAGCTCGCTGCGGGCTTCGACCCCTCGAACCCCGAGGAACTGCGGTCGGCGCTCACGAGCGGCGCACTCATCCCGCCGAAGTCCGAGGAGCAGCTCGCGGCCCTCGCGCGACTCGAGACGATGCTCGCACTCATCGAGGGCTGGGTCGATGTCATCACCGCGCAGGCGACCTTGCGCCTCCCCAAGAGCGTCGCCATCGCCGAGACCGTGCGCCGCCGCCGCGCCGCCGGCGGGCCCGCCGAATCGGCCTTCGCGACCCTCGTCGGCCTCGAGCTGCGGCCGCGACGACTTCGCGAGGCCGCGGCGATGTGGCAGCAGTTGTCGGATGCCGTCGGCCCCGAACGGCGCGACGCCCTCTGGTTCCACCCCGACCTCGTGCCGACCGCCGACGATATCGCCGACCCGACCGCGCTCATCGCACGGGTCACCGCTGGAGAAGCGCCCCGCGACGACATCGACCAGGCCATCGAGGACCTGCTCAACGACGACTCGTCCGAGCGCCCGACCGAGGGCGACGGCTCCGATCGCTGATTGCCGCTGAGAGCATCCACAGGTGTGGATGCGCGGGGTCGACGCCGCTCGTGCGTGGCAGCATTCGCGCATGGTGCTGAAACTCGACCCCCGCTACCCCCTCGTCTGGCGCTCACCGTCGAGCCTGCAGGTCGGCATCGCGTCACCACGCGTCGTGCTGCACGATGTGAGCGTCGCGACCGAGCGGATGATCGCCGCCCTCACCGTCGGGGTGAGCGACAGCGGACTCGCGATGATCGGCCGCTCCGCCGGTGCCGACCCGGCAGCGATCGACACCCTCGTCCGACAGCTCGAACCAGCGCTCGAGCATCCCGAGTACCGCCCGCAGACGACGGTCGTCGTGGTCGGGTCGGGTGAGACCGCCGAGCGGATCACGGCCGGTCTCGCTACTGCGGGCGTGCAGGTGCGCACGGCGAAGTCGGCCGCGGCTGCGCGGCTCGAGACCGTCGACTGCGATCTCGCCGTCATCGTCGCGCACTACGTGGTCGAGCCCGAACTGCACGGCGTGTGGTTGCGGCGCGACATCCCGCACCTGCCCGTGGTGTTCTCCGACACCGCGGTCACGGTCGGCCCGCTCGTCGAGCCAGGAGCCGGTCCGTGCCTCTACTGCCTCGAGCGCCACCGGATCGACGCCGATGCGGCGTGGCCGGCCATCGCCACCCAGCTGTTGGGTCGCAGGAGCGCCCTCGATGGCGCGCTGCTCGCCGGCGAGGTCGCGGGCATCACCTGCCGCCGCGCGCTCGCGAGACTCCTCGGCGTGCGCGATGACGGGGTGGCGTCGACCCTGCAGTACGGAGAGATCACGAGCCGGGAGTGGATGCCGCATCCCGAGTGCGGCTGCCTAGCCCTCGTCTGAGCGCCCGCCGGCCACGGCCCGCGGCTCCAGTCAGCGCTGCAGCTCGCCGAGGAACCGGCTCCCCTGTCGCTGGCCCGCGCGGTTCATCCCGCCGGCAGCCGAGCCTGACGCGGCCCAGCTGAGCGAGAGCGACCGACGAGCGCGCGTGACACCGACATAGAGCAGTCGCCGCTCCTCGTCGATGCCCTCCTTGGTCTTCGCGTAGCTGATCGGCACGAGCCCCTCGGAGAGGCCGACGAGGTGCACCGACTCCCACTCGAGCCCCTTCGCCGAGTGCAGGGTCGCGAGGGTCACGGCCGAGCGGGTCGGCTCGTGCTGGCCCGCCTGCCGGTCGAGCAGGTCGGCGACGAACTCCTTGAGGGTCGTGCCCGCGGGCGCCTGCTCGGCGAGCCCCATGAGCGCGTTGAGCGAATCCCACTTGTCGCGCACGGCACCGCGGGTCTCCGGCGGATCCTGCGTCCAGCCGAGCGAGCGCAGCACATCGCTCACGGTCTTGAAGAGCGCCTCCCCGACGATCGAGACCGAGGCGCCCTTGAGCATCATGATGGCCTGCTTGATCTCGCGCAGGTCGAAGAAGCGGGTTCCGCCGCGCAGCAGGAACGGGACATCCGCGTCGCCGAGCGCCGCCTCGATCGCCGCGGCCTGCACGTTGATGCGGTAGAGCACGGCGATGTCCTCCGGGGAGGTGCCGGCGGCGATCTCCGCCGCGATCGCGCGTGCGACGGCTCGCGCCTCGGCGACATCGCTCTCGTAGGCGGTCACGGTCGGCGGCCGGTTCGCTGCCGGGGTCTTGGCAGCCCCGGGGGCCGGATGCAGCGAGAGCGCGCCCGGGCGGCCGCGCATGAGCCGGTTGGCGCTCTCGATGATGCCGGGCGTCGACCGGTAGTTCTGCTCGAGGCGCACGACGACCGCGTTCTCGTGTTTCGCGGGGAAGCCCAGCAGGTAGTCGGGGGTCGCACCGGCGAAGGAGTAGATGGTCTGGCTGGCATCGCCGACGACACACAGGTCGTTGCGGTCGCCGAGCCACAGCTGCAGCAGGTCGTGCTGCAGCGGCGAGACGTCCTGATACTCGTCGACCACGAAGAAGCGGTACTGCTCGCGCACCTGCTGGGCGACGCGCGGCTCGTTCTCGATCATGCCCGCGGTCGCGAGCAGCACATCCTCGAAGTCGAGCTGGCGTCGTTCATCCTTCACCGACTCGTACGCGCGCTGGAGGGCGACCGCCTTGTCGATCGTGAGCGCCGGGGGCAGCAGCCGCGACTGCGCCTCGATCGCATACTGCTCGACACTGAGCCTCGACACCTTGCGCCACTCGATCTCGGCCGCCATGTCGCGCAGGGTCGCCGTGTCGAGCTTGAGGTGGATGGTGTCGGCCGCGTGGGCGATGAGCCTCGCCTTGCCGTCGATGAGCCGCGGCATCGTGCCGCCGACCACCTGGGGCCAGAAGAACCCGAGCTGCGAGAGGGCCGAAGCGTGGAACGTGCGGGCCGCGACCCCGCCTGCGCCGAGCACCCGCAGCCGCGAGCGAAGTTCACCCGCCGCGCGGTTGGTGAACGTGAGCGCCATGACGCGGCCGGGCGGATAGACGCCCGTCGCGACGCCATAGGCGATGCGGTGCGTGATGGCGCGGGTCTTGCCGGTGCCGGCACCCGCGAGCAGGCACACCGGCCCGAGCAGCGCCTGCGCCGCCACCCGTTGCTGGTCGTCGAGTCCGGCGAGCAGTGATTCGGCCGACATCGGCTCTCCTGATATCGAAGCCGGGTCACTCAATCGGGCCACCGAACCAGTCCTCGAGGATCGCGCGGGCGATCGACGTGTGTCCGGGCAGCTGGATGTCGCCGAGCGACATCTGCAGCTCGGCCCTGCTGAACCAGCGCAGGTCGAGGATCTCGGCGCCGTCCGGGGTGAGCGTCGACTCGACGGTGTCGTCGAGCCTCGCGGTGAACCCGAGCATGAGGGAGGCGGGGAACGGCCAGGGCTGGCTGCCGAGGTACACGGGGTCGGTCACCCGCATCCCGGACTCCTCGAAGACCTCGCGGATGACGGCCGCCTCGAGCGACTCGCCAGGCTCGACGAACCCGGCCAGCAACGAGTAGCGGTTGCTCTCCCAGAGCGCGTTCGACCCGAGCAGGATGCGCTCGTCGGCGTCGATGATGCCGACGATGATCGCGGCGTCGGTGCGCGGGTAGATCTCGGAGCCGTTGGTGGGGTCGACCCGCACCCAGCCGCCCTTGCCGACGGTCGTTGCGGCGCCGGTGCGCGGGGAGAACCCGTGCGAGGCGTGCCAGTTGAGGATGCCGAGGGCCTCGGTGAAGAGTCCCGTGTCGCGATCGCTCAGGCGGCTGCCGAGCGATCGGAGATTGCCCCACTCCGCCTCCGCGAGGTGTCCCGCGTCGCCGAGCAGCGCGGCGACGACCGGGGTGCCGACCGGCTCCGGGCTGTGCTCGTCGAGCGATCGGCCGAGGTAGACCAGGAGCTCGGCCTGCGGCACGGCGGCGGGCTGCAGCAGGGCGAGGGCATCGGGAGCCGACAGGAGTGCGGAGCCCTCGAAGATCGGCAGCACGCGGGTCGTCGCATCCGCCCACAGCTCATCGAACAGGTGCTCGCGGTCCCTCGCCAGGTAGTCGCGATCGACCGCGTAGCGCGACAGCGGGAGTCTCGCGAGAAAATTCTCCGACATTCGGGACCCATCAGAAGTGCGTGGCGTACGAGGCTTTGGGCGGACCGGCGACCTACTGTGTCGGTATGGCCAGATCCCATCTCACTCTAGCCGCGCTCGCGACCTCCGCCGTCGCCGAGCTGGACCTCGTTGCGACGTCCACCTTCGGCTCAAGCGGCAGCGACAGCGAGTTCGACGCAGCGCTCCTCACGGGCAGAGACGGCCGCCACTGGATCATCCGCGTGCCGCGACACCAGCGCGCCGAGACCCAGCAGTCGGCTGATCTCGTCGCCCTCCGCGCCCTCAGCCAGGGCATCCGGACCAGACTCCCCTTCAGCGTCTCCTCGTTCGTCGGACAGACGCCGGTCACCAACACCCGGGCGATCGTCTACGAGTTCGTCTATGGAACGAAGGTCGGCCTCGGCGACATCGACGCGACCGACGGCGGCCTCGCCACCTCGATCGGCGACGCGATCGCCGCGATCCACAACCTGCCGACGAGCTTCGTGGCGGATGCCGGCCTACCCGTGCTCGGCCCGCTCGAGTGCCTGCGCTCGGCGGTCACCGTGCTCGACCGCGCCGCCGCGACCGGGCTCGTTCCGACGACCCTGCTGAGCCGCTGGGAGTCGGCGACCGAGGACGCCAAGCTCTGGCAGTTCCAGCCGACCGTCATCAACAACGACCTGAGCGCCGAGTCGTTCCTGAGCGCCGACCACAAGGTCACCGGCCTGCTCGGCTGGCACGAGTTGCGGGTGGGCGACCCGGCCCGCGACCTCGCCTGGCTGCTCGGGGCATCCGACGCCCAGATCGCCGAGGCGGCGTTCGCCGGCTACAACGCGAGGCGAGGCTCGGTCGACCGGCAGGTCCGTCAACGGGCGGCGCTCTACGCCGAACTCGAGGTCGCCAAGTGGCTGTTGCACGGCACCGAGACGCGCAGCACCGACATCGTCGATGACGCTGTCGAGATGCTCTCGGGACTCGTCGACGACGTGCAGAGCGACCTCACCAACACCGTCGGCGCGCAGACCATGCCGACGATGGCGGTCGACGAGGTCGAGGCGTACCTGGATCGGAACCAGCGGGCCGTGTAGCTAGCGGATCGCCGCGCGCCAGCGCTCGACGAGCTCGTGCTCGTCGAACAGCCGCTCGGGCCGCACGATCTCGTCGTCGGCCACGAAGTAGAACGCCGCGTCGATCCGATCCGGGTCGATGCCCTTCCAGCGCGCATAGGCGAGGCGGTAGAGGGCGAGCTGCAGTTGCTTCTGCTCGAGATCCGCGGCATCCCGGGGCGCCTTGCCGGTCTTCCAGTCGACGACCTCGAAGCGGTCGCCGTCGAGCGGGTACACCGCGTCGATCTTGCAGATGACGATCTGCCCGTCGAACGGGAGGTGGATCTCGCGCTCCACCTCGACCGGGCGCCGCGCGGCCCACGGTGAGCGCGAGAAGGTCTCCTGGAGCCGGGCGAGCTCGGCCTCGTCGACCGGGGCGTTCGCCTCATCCAGCTCGGGCAGCAGCGCGTCGATGACCTCGGTCGCCCCGGAGAGCCCGAAGCGCTCCTCGACCCAGCTGTGGAAGAGTGTGCCGAGCAGGGTCGCGCGGTAGGGCCGCTGCGGCATCGGGCGACGCAGCGATGACGCGACGGCGACGGGGTCGGTCACAAAATCCTTGAATCGGGATGCCGGAACTCGCGTCGGCACCGCGACAAGCTCACTCGCCTCGAGTCGTCGCCTGCGCTCCTCGAGCAGCAGGTCGAGGTCCCGGTCCCAGGCGCCACCCTGGCCCGCCACCGAGGAGCGGACCATCGCCGCCCCCGCCTCGACCGCCTCTCGGCGTTCGCCGAGCGGGTCCATCGGCCATGAGATGACGCCGATCGAGTCGTCGAGCGGATTCTCCTCGTGCTCGCTCGCGAGTTGCAGCTCGGCGATCACCCCGCTGTCGGCGAGCGCACGGAGGAACGGGCTGGGCGGCCGCTGGGTCGCCTGCGTCGCCCAGAACGAACTGGAGACGAGCAGACTGTGGCGGGCCCTGGTGACGGCGACATAGGCGAGGCGGCGTTCCTCCCGTTCGTGGCGCTCGCGAACCGCGTCGCGGAACTCGTCCCGTGCGGCGAGGAGTTCCTTGCGCGTCGTCGCCTCGCGCCACGCGAGGTCGGGCAGTTCGGCGGCGTCGCCCCGGAACTCGTACGGCAGCGACCCGAACGACAACCAGCCCGTGTACCCCTCGCGAGGTTTGCCAGGGAACTCCTGCTCGGTCATGCGTGGCACGACGACGTGATCCCACTCGAGTCCCTTCGAGCCGTGCACGGTGAGCAGCTGCACGGTGCCGGGCTCCGGATCCTCCGGCCGCGGGCTGATGTCGTCGCGCCACTCCGCCTCACGCAGCCAGGCGAGGAACCCGCCGAGACTCGTCGCGTCGTCGACGGCGAGGTACCCCGTGAGGGCGTCGAAGAAGGCCTCCATGTTCGCCCCGCCGAGCGGGCGCGCCTCGTTCGCGGCGACCTCGATGTCGAGCAGCAGCTCCTGCTCCACGAGCGTGACGAAGTCGAGCAGGTCGAGGCCGGCACGGGCGCGCAGCCGCGCGAGCAGGGCACCCGCGTCGCGCAGCCGTGCGAGACCCGGCTCGCTGAAGGTCTCGAGCGCGACGTGTCCCTCCCGGGCCGTCGCGACGAAGTCGAGCGCATCCACGAGCGAGCCGCCCTCTCCCCCGGCGACCGAGGAGCGCAGCAGCTCCCGTACCTCGGTGTCGAGCAGCTGGTGCGAGTAGTCGCGATCGCGCAGCCACGATGCGACCCGCCCCAGCACACGCAGGTCGCGCACGCCGATGCGCCAGCGCGATCCCGCGAGCAGGCGGATGAGCTCCGAGCCCGCCGACGGGTCGTTGAGCACCGTGAGGGCGCTGACGAGGTCGGCGATCTCGGGCTCCGTCATGAGGCCGCCGATGCCGAGCACGTGGAAGGGGACGTCGTGGTGGCGGAGCGCCTCGATGAACACCCGCTGCGTCGCGCGCGTGCGGAACAGCATTGCCCCGGAGGGCAGGGTGCCATCGGCTCCCGGAACCATCCGCTCCTTGATCCACAGCGCGGCGCCCTCGGCCTCGTCGGGGAGGGTCTCCGCGACGACGATGTCGACGGGCAGGGCCGACGCCCGCGGACCGGCGGTGAGCCGCTCGACCCGCACGCGCGTCTCGGCGGCGAGCGGTTCGACGAGCGCGTTGGCGATATCGAGGATGCGCTCGCCGTTGCGCCAGCTCGTGGTGAGCGAGAAGGTGTGAACCGTCCCCGCCCCGAACTGGGTCGCGAACTGCTCGAGGTTGGCGGCACTCGCGCCGCGCCATCCGTAGATCGACTGGTTGGGGTCGCCGACAGCCATCACCGGATGCCCGCCGAAGAGCTCGGCGAGCAGCCAGGTCTGCACAACCGAGGTGTCCTGGTACTCGTCGAGCAGCACAACGCGGTAGCGCTCGCGCATCTCGGCGCCGACCGCCGGGAGCCTGCGCACGATCTCGAGCGCGAGGGAGACCTGGTCGGCGTACTCGACGAACCCGCGGCGGGCCTTCGCCTCGGCGAACTCCTCGGCGAGGTCGACAAGTACTGGAAGGCCTCCGACGGTGTTCGCGATGACCACCGCGTCGCCGCGCTCGTAGCGGTCGCCGCTCGGCAGGTCGGCGAGCGCCGCGAACTCCGTCGCCATCGAGCGGACGGCCGCGGCATCCACGACGTTCTCGCTCATCGCGTGGCTCAGGTCGATGACCGCCTTCGTCACGACATCGACGTTCTTGCCGAGATCGGGCAGTCGCTCGTCGGTGCTGCGGGTCACGATGCTGCGGGCGAGCTGCCACGCGGAGGCTTCGCCGAGCACCGCGCCGTCGCTCTCGCGACCCAGCAGCACGGCGTTGTCGCGGTAGATGGTGTTCGCGAAGGAGTTGTAGGTGGCGACGGCCGGCGGATCGAACTCGTCGTACCCGGTCGCGACGAGGCCGGCATCGGCGAGCTGCGCGATGCGTTCGCGGATGCGGTGGGCGAGCTCCCCTGCCGCCTTGCGGGTGAACGTCAGGCCGAGCACCTGCCCGGCGGTGACGTGCCCGTTGGCGAGCAGCCACAACACGCGGTTCGCCATCGTCTCGGTCTTGCCGCTGCCCGCGCCGGCGATCACGAGCGCGGGTTCGACCGGCGCCTCGATGACGGCGATCTGCTGGTCGGTGGGTCGCGGAAGACCGAGGGCGTCGGCGATTCGCACGGCGCTCACGGCCGGTGGCCGGGCGTCGATGACGGGGTCAGTCACTCGACACCGCCGGCACCCTGTGCAGCTGGCGGCTCGCGACGCTGCCGCCACCCCAGACCTCGAGTTCGATGAGCCCGTCGAAGTGCGCCTTCGCCATGTGCTCGGCGGCATCCCTGATGCGGGCGCGGAACGCCTCGAGGCCATCGTCGTCGAGCGGCACCTGCACGGCCTCCCTGTAGAGCTTGCCCTTGATGCCCGACTTCACGAACAGCAGTTTCGCGCCGCCGCTCGAGTGCGGGGCGAACGCCTGCAGGAACTCCTCGAGCACCCCCTCCGCATACGCGAGCTGGTAGGCGCCGAGCTGCGGGTGCGCGTCGATCTCGGCCTGCCGCGTCGTCGGCCTGCCGGTCTTGAGGTCGACGATCACCACCGACCCGTCGGCCGCGCGCTCGACCCTGTCGATCGAACCGCGCACGAGGGCGTTGTCGACGGTGAGCTCGAATCGGCTCTCTGCACCGACGAGCTGTTTGCCGTCTCGAGCGAAGTCGGCAAGGTACTCGGCGACGCCGGCAGCGAGCACCCTCGTGGCGCGCCGCTGGTGCTCGGCCATCCACGGCGCCTCGAACATGAGCTCGTTCCAGCGCCCCTCGATCGCCGCCCAGAGCGCCTCGACACTCGGCTCGGTCGCCGTCTCCATCGCCCAGTGCACGAGGGTGCCGACGGCCATCGCCGTATTGGGCTCCGAACCCGCGAGGGAGTCGATGAACCAGTCGAGTGGGGAGTCCTCGAACTTCTGCAGCTGCGACGGCGATACCGGCACGATCTCGTCGGCAAGGTAGAGCGGTTCCGACGTCGATGGTTCGAGCAGCCCGTGCCACGACGAGGGGTCGGCACCCGGCACAGCTTCCGCCGAGAGCCTCGCGAGGGCGGATGCCGCCGCGGCACGCTCCCGGTCGCTGCGGTGCGGCGCCACGAGTTCCCGCCGCAACCTGCCCGTGATGCCCCGCAGCGAGAGTGGTGGCTGCGCCGCCGCATCCGATCGCACCGCCGTCGGCGGCACGAGACTGAAGAAGACGCTGCGCGCCTCGTCGTCGTTGGCGATCGCGGCGACGATCACCTGTCGGCTCGCGCGCGACACGGCGAGCGCGAACATGCGCAGTTCGTCGCCGAGCACCTGTCTGCGGTCGTCGACGATCGCTGCATCGACGCCGGTGACAGCCTGCACGAGCGCGCCTGGCGCGAGCAGGGACCCGCGTAGGCGCAGGTTGGGCCAGACGCCCTCCTGCACGCCGGCGACCACGACGATGTCGAACTCGAGGCCGACGACGCCAGGCGGCGTGCCGACGAAGACGGAGTCGGCGGCGGACTGTGGCGAGAGGGTGTCCTCAGGCACCGCGGCATCCAGCACGTTCTCGAGGAAGACGCTCGGCGGCGAGCCCGGCTCCCGCTCGACGAAGCGCTTCGCCGCCGTGAACAGCGCCACGAGCCCGTCGAGGTGCCGATTCGACTCGTCGGCGACGATGCCGGTGCCGAGTGCCTGGTCGAACCACGGCCCGGCGAGGCGACTGCGCTCCCACACGAGCCAGAGCAGCTCCTCGATCGTCGCGAGCCCCGCGGCACCGTCGTGCACGGCCGCGAGCACGGTCGCCAGGTGTTCGGCACTGCGGCCCACCCGGTGGTCGATCGTGGCGAAGCGGCCGGGGGCGGCGAGCGCCTCGACGAGGAGCTCGTCGCTCGATCGGTTGCCGCCGCCGGCCAGCTCCTCGGTGCGGAGCGCGAGCCGCAGTCGACGGAGCCCCAGCCTGTCGAGACCGCCGAACGGACCGAGCAGGATCTCGACGGCGAGCTCGGGCGTGAGTTGTGTGCGGCCGGTTCCGACGTCGACGACGAGGAGCAGCGCGCGAGCCGCGTGG
>Ga0247804_10000590_pt1 | contig 16689 bp, 13 predicted proteins | sample UWRJL029104C1_FD_181142 | JGI IMG/M metagenome (GOLD analysis project Ga0247804, IMG submission 181142) | Plant litter microbial communities from Arlington Agricultural Research Station in Wisconsin, United States - UWRJ-L029-104C-1 | ecosystem: Environmental > Terrestrial > Plant litter >...
AAGTATCAAGTATCAAGTATCAAGTATCAAGTATCAAGTATCAAGTATCAAGTATCAAGTATCAAGTATCAAGTATCAAGTATCAAGTATCAAGTATCAAGTATCAAGTATCAAGTATCAAGTATCATAATTATATTTGCCCATGCTAACGATCAGTCAACGCGGGTTGCACATGCCCGCCTCGCCCATCAGGAAACTGGTGCCTTATGCCGAAGCGGCCAAAAAAAGAGGGACCAAAGTCTACCACCTCAACATTGGCCAGCCGGATATTGAAACGCCGCAGCAATGCCTCGACGCGGTACGCCACTCCGATTTTAAAGTGCTGGAATACAGTCACAGCGCGGGCAACGAAAGCTACCGTAAAAAACTGGTGGAGTATTATAAAAAAGTAGGCATCAACATCAGCCACGACCAGATCATCATTACCACCGGCGGCAGCGAAGCCATCCTGTTCGGCTTCATGGCCTGCATGGACGCGGGCGACGAAGTGATCATCCCCGAACCTTTTTATGCCAATTACAACGGTTTCGCCGTGGAAGCGGATGTGACCGTGGTGCCCATCACTTCCAACATTGAAAGTGGTTTTGCCTTACCGCCCATCGAAGATTTTGAAAAAGTGATCACGGCCAAAACAAAGGCCATCGTGATCTGTAATCCCAACAACCCTACCGGTTATTTGTACAGCGCAGATGAGATGGAAGTGTTGAAGAATATTTGCCTGAAACACAACCTGTATTTATTTGCCGATGAAGCCTACCGTGAATTTTGCTATGAAGGCAATCATACCAGCGCCATGCATTTGAGCGGTGTTGAGAACAACGTGGTATTAATGGATACGATCAGCAAAAGGTACAGCGCCTGCGGCGGGCGTATCGGCGCCTTCGTTACCCGCAACCCGGAACTGCTGAATGCCACTATGAAATTTGCACAGGCCAGGTTGAGTCCTCCTTCTTTTGCACAAATACTGGGCGAAGCTGCTGTTGACCTGCCCGATGATTATTTTTCAGCAACCCGTGCCGAATATAAAAAACGCAGGGACCTGATCGTGCAACGGCTGAATAGCATGGACGGTGTTTTTTGTCCGAACCCCGGCGGTGCTTTTTACGCCATGGCCAAATTGCCGATCGATGACTGCGACATTTTTTGCCAGTGGCTGCTGGAATCTTTTGAACATGAAGGCGCTACGGTGATGCTGGCTCCTGCCACCGGTTTCTATGGAACGGCCGGGCTGGGCAAACAGGAAGTAAGGCTGGCTTATGTATTGAATACCGAGGCGATCAACCAGGCGATGGATTGTTTGGAAGCAGCATTAAAGGCATACCAGGGGAAGGTTTAGGGGTTTATAAGTTTAGAACGTTTAGAGGGTTTAGGATGTTTAGTTGAAGGGTTGAAAAGTTGAAAGGTTGAAGGAGATATTTAAAAAATTTAGAGGGTTTAGTAAGTTTGGAAGCTTAGTGGGAAACGGATGTTGCTAACTCCCTTCTCCCGCGGGGGAGAAGGGTTGGGGATGAGGGCCATAATCACAGTTCAGACAATATATACTTCAACTCAACTATTCACCAATAGTTGGAGCGCTCTTTCGGGAGCGCTTTTTCATTGAAACCATTACAGTGTATTGATAAAAATATAATCGAATTAACCGAAGAAAATCTTCCATATTAAATCTTCAATATTACCTGGGCTTCCTTGTCATAAAACTTCTACAAAAGAATAAGCAAAGGGTTTACAGGATCCGCGGGGTAATAAAATTATCTTTGATACATCAAAATGAGCAACCGTTTTGAAATCCAATCCTCTGTAACCAACCACTTTCGTACTGGCTGAAAACTGCATTCCAATTTTTCAGTTCCTCTGAAAGGCCCTGCGGGGCTTTTTTTTATTTTGGATAACACGAATTTTGAAAACTGAATTACACGAATTGTGTTATTACACGGAGTAGGCGGACCTGCCTGCCGATAAGCAGGTTACACAGATTATAAAAACATAAAGACGCTCTTTTCTTTTGAGAAATTGAGTATGAGGCTTACAGAGGTTGCCCCAACAGCAAACAAAAAGCAACAACCCTGCATTTCATTTTCCCATCTTCACATTTTCAAATTTTCAAATTATAGCTTCTCCCCATGCTGGCTCAGGTCCAATCCTTCCTGCTCTTCTTCCACCGACACACGCAGTGGCGTAATGAGGTCGGTTATTTTCAGCAATACGAAAGTACCGCCGAATACCAGTGCGGAAACAACCAGCATCGTGACCAGGTGAACGAGGAATAAATGTGTTTCGCCGAAAAGTAAACCGTTGCCCGTTGTATTGCCTGCGTTGATGTTCTGGTCTGCAAAGACCGCGGTAAGTAAAAAGCCTACCATGCCACCTACGCCATGGCAGGGAAATACATCAAGCGTATCATCGATAGAAGTTTTACTGCGCCATTCCACCATCATATTGCTGACGATGCTGCTCACGATGCCTACCGTTAAAGAATGCGAAACGCTGATGAAACCGGCCGCCGGTGTAATGGCCACCAGTCCAACCACAGCGCCGATGCAGGTACCCATGGCCGATGGTTTTCTCCCGCGCAACGCATCGAAAATAATCCAGGTAAAAGCAGCCGCGGCAGAAGCGGTACTGGTAGTAGCCAATGCAGTTGCGCCCAAAGCATTCGCACCAAAAGCAGAGCCAGCGTTGAAGCCGAACCAGCCAAACCACAGCAACCCGGTGCCGAGCATTACATAAGTGATGCGCGCCGGCGTGTGCACCGTATTGTTCCTTCTCCTTAAGTAGATGGCACTGGCCAGCGCTGCCCAGCCCGCACTCATGTGCACCACCGTTCCCCCGGCAAAATCGAGTACACCGTATTTAAAAAGGATACCGCCGGGATGCCAGGTAGCGTGGGCCAGCGGGCAATAAATAAAAATGCAGAACAGGCAAATGAATAAAATATAAGAAGTAAAACGGATCCTTTCCGCAAAGGCACCGGTTACCAGCGCGGGTGTAATGATGGCGAATTTCAACTGGTAAAAAGCAAACAGCATCAGTGGTATGGTGGGCGCCAACGGCCATGGATTGCCATTGAACACATTTTTCATCATGAAAAAAGTAGCGGGATTACCGATCACACCAGCAATCGAATCGCCGAAGGCAAGGCTAAAGCCGATCACTACCCACAGGATGGAGATCACGGCCATGCTGATGAAACTTTGCAGCATGGTGCTGATCACGTTCTTTTTATTGACCATCCCGCCGTAAAAAAAAGCGAGTCCCGGTGTCATGATCAGCACCAGCGCGGTAGCCGTCAACATCCAGGCAGTGTCAGCTCCATTGATACCGGCCATTGTAGCAGGATCAGCTTTTGAAACGGTCGGGACGAAAATACTGACGATCATCACCAGCACCAGTAATAAAAAAGGAAGAATGGCGAGTTTGCGGCTCATTGACATATAAATATTTTTATTACACGATTTTTTAAGAAACGAGTTACACGATTTTTTTTAATGAATGGAGACATTTATCACCTAGGAAGATGGTTAATTTAACAGCGCTCCGTGTACGATATTTCCTTCGATGATGTTCAAACCTTTTTGCAGGTCGGCGTTTTGTACACAGGCTTTTTCCCAGCCCAGCGCGGCGATCTTCAATACATAGGGAAGCGTTACGTTGGTAAGCGCCAGCGTGGATGTGTAAGGCACGGCACCCGGCATATTGCTCACGCAGTAATGCACTACGTCGTCGATGATGTAAGTCGGATCTTCGTGCGTGGTGGGCCGCGTGGTTTCAAAGCAACCTCCCTGGTCAACCGCCACATCCACCATCACCGTGCCGGGGTTCATTTCCTTGAGCATATCCCTGCTGATGAGTTTGGGCGCTTTGCCACCCGTAACCAGCACGGCGCCTACAATAAGGTCATGCGTTTTAATATGGCGGCGGATGTTGTATTCGCTTGAAAATTCTGTTACGACATGGTTGGGCATTACGTCGTTCACATAACGGAGCCGTTTCATGTTGATGTCGAGGATGGTGACATGCGCCCCCAGGCCGGCAGCCATTTTCGCTGCCTGGATACCTACTACCCCTGCGCCGAGCACCAGTACTTTTCCCGGGGGAACGCCCGGTACACCGCCCAATAAAATGCCTCTTCCCTTGATGGGCTTTTCCAGGTATTTGGCGCCCTGTTGGATGGCCATCCTGCCGGCTACTTCCGACATGGGCGTGAGCAACGGGAGGCTGCCGTCCGTTTCTTCCACGGTTTCATAGGCGATGCAGACCGCCCGGCTGCGGATCATCGCTTCTGTCAACTCCCCGCTGGAAGCGAAATGAAAATAGGTGAAAACGATTTGCCCGGGTTTTACCAGCGGGTACTCTTCGGCGATCGGTTCCTTTACTTTTACGATCATATCGGCCTGTTGATATACTTCGCCAATGGAAGGCAACATTACGGCTCCTGCAGCGATATAATCCTCGTTAAAAAAACCACTGCCTAATCCCGCTCCTTCCTGTACAAATACCAGGTGCCCGTTCTTTACCAGTTCAAAAACGCCCGCGGGCGTAATGCCAACACGGTTCTCATTGTTTTTTATTTCTTTGGGAACGCCTACTTTCATTTATATTTAATTATAAAATATATGAATAATAAGGCGCAAATTATGGAATTATTAAGGTAAAATTATTTAAATAATATATATATTTTAAAACAACATTCGTATTATTGGATTATTTTCAACCGGTTTATAGGGGAAGTTTACTTTTTTGCCAGCAACCGCTTTTTGCGTTCCTGCAACTTTAATACCTCGGCCGGCACTAACACCGGCTTGCCTTTTTTATCTGTATGGCCCAGGAGGGCGTTGAGTTTTTTGCTGATGTTGGTGATGGTTTTATCGGGCGTGGCACGGCTGGCAAAATATTGCTGTTGGATGGCGATGGCTTTATCGATGTAATGAATTTCTTTTTTTACCTCCTTCAACTTGCGGTAAACTATGAGCAGGCGGTTGATGATGCGCAGGCTGTTGGGTGCTGCTTTCAGCAATTTTTCATACAATGCCGCGGCTTCCTTGTAAAAACCTTTCTGCTCCAATTCCCGGGCACCATGGTAATCGGGCGTTACATCGTCATCGCGCACCACCCTCATGGCTGTTGGTTTACCAGGTGCTGGTCAATTGCATGGCCGATATTTCGCACCACGTCTGCGGCAATTTCATCATCGGCATTTTTTAATCCGATTACCCAGCGCGACCTGTCCTCTACATCTTTGGTTAACATAAAGGCCAGTTTGTCGTCTATCCATACGGCATAATCGACTACATTGTCTTCCCTGCAGCAGGGATGTATCATGGCCGTGGTTAAGCCATTGCGGTGTTGATATTGTATTTCAAAAGGAGTGGTACCCATTTTTAGACAATTAGAAATTAAAAATTTTTACCTGAACTGTGACCTGCTGCCCCTAAACCACTAAACTCAACGAATCTCCTTCAACTATTTTCAACAACATTCAACCCTTCAACCTGAATTTAATCTGTGTAATCCGCTTAATCTGTGGTGTAATTCATTCTTTAAAGTTGATGTTATTGTAACGGTAACGAAAAATAGAACAAACTGCCTTCTCCCGGTACGCTTTCCAGCCACATCCTTCCACCGTGCTTTTCAACAATGCCCATAGAGATATAAAGTCCCAATCCCATGCCGGGAAAACTGTTGGCATTGTTTTCCTGCACGCGGTAAAAACGGGTGTATAAATGTGCCTGCTGTTCTTTGGAAATGCCAATGCCGAAATCCTGTACACAAAAAATAATTTCGCCCCCCTTTTTTTCAACTGATACGATCACTATTTTGGCAAGGGGGGAATACTTTATGGCATTGGAGATCAGGTTGGTGATCACCTGCCCGATGCGGTTCCTGTCGGCTACGATACTAACGGGCTCGCCTAAATGCAGTTCAATGTGGTGCGAATCAGTAGTATGCTGCATTTCGGATACGATCTCCGTTACCAGTTCGTTGAACGCGAAATTATCCTTATCGTATTTCAGCAGGCCATTGTTGAATTTGCTGGCGTCCAGCAGGTCGGTGATGAGGCGCGTAAGCTTGTTCACCTGGTTGTTCATGGTCGCCAGGTAATCGAACTGTACCGCGTCGGTATCTTTTTGCATGGCCATCATCAACTGTAAAAAACCTTTGAGGCTGGTAACGGGCGTTTTTAGTTCATGACTTACCACGCTGATAAACTCGTCTTTCTGTTCAAGCGCCTTTTTTTGAAAATCAATATCAGAAGAAATACCAAACCAGGCAATCACTTCGCCGGCGTCGTTGCGATAAGGCAATGCGTTGCCGAAATGCCAGCGGTAGCTACCGTCGGATGCGCGGCGCAGCCTGTATTCTACCCGGAAAGGTGCTTTGCTATTAATGGAATCTTTCCACGCCGACAGGGTAAGCTCCAGGTCGTCGGGGTGTACAACGGCTGGCCAGTTTTCCGGCAAAACATTTTCCTCCATACCGGTATATTCATACCAGCGCTTGTTGAAATACGAGATGCTGCCATCGGGCAAAGCCGTCCAGGCCATCACGGGAATATTGTCGGCAAGGAATTTAAACTGTTCGCGGCTCAGCGATAACTCTTTTGTTCTTTCCACTACTTTTTCTTCCAGTACATTGTTCAGTTCTTCGGCAACCCGTTTGGCGGCTTCCAATTCCATGTTCTTTTGCAGCAGCAATTGTTCACTCTCTTTTTGCCGCGTAAGATCAGCCAGTATAATGCTCAGCGCTGTGCCTTCATCCAGTTCCAGTGTATTGATCGAAAAAAGAAAAGCCGTATTGCCAATACCGTCTTTCTCCAGCAGCACTTCCCCTTTGATGTCGCTGGACCAAGCTCCCTCTATGATCTTTTTAAAACTTTCTTTTTGTTCCTCCACTACAAAATCAAGGAACGACATGCCGACCACTTTCGACAGGTCGGCCATTACCATCTCCGCGAAGCGGGAATTGCAGTACAGGATCGTACCATCACGGTTGAGTGTGAGTGCACCTTCGTTCATTTTTTCAATAAAAACACGGTAGGTCTGGTCGGCACTTTTGAGGGTATACAACTGGTGCCCGTCTTCGCCCTGTACTACGAGTGCATCTACCTGGCCGGTGCGGATAGCCTCGATTGTATCATGCGCTTCTTCAAGCTGCATTTTCAGTTCAGCTATTTCGGCGTGCAGCTCGTTTAATATGTTCACAGCGGGTTGCTCCATTCGTTTATTCAATTCGAAGGCCGAGGCCGGTCATTACTTTGTTGTTGTCGGACATGTCGCCGATCAGCCGCTTAACCGGAAGTGGCTGCAGCTTCATCAGCAGGGGCAACGCTATAAGTTGTTCTTTTTCGGCGATGAGTGGTTGCTGGTGTACATCGATGATCTCCAGGTCGTAATTACCGGCAAGGTGTTGTTCACAGATCACTTTTATATTGGCGATCGCCCGTAAAGAATTGGGCGAAGCGCCCGTTACGAACAGCCGCAACTTGTATTGTTTATCATCAGCCTTCTTTGCCATTTTATTTTTTATTCGGTACAATGTTCAATCCAACCAGTACTTTCTCCTCGTTGGAAAGATCGCCGATGATCTTGCGGATCGGTTCCGGTACTTTTTTTACCAGCGTGGGCACGGCGAAGATCTGGTCGCCTTCTGCCAGTTGCGGTTTCAGCAACAGGTCGATCACTTCTATTTTATATTCACCCTTTAAATATTCCTCGCAATATTTTTTAAGGTTTTCCAGGGCCGTTACCGACTTGGGTGTTTTACCCGCGATGTATAGTTTGAGTTGCCACGTTTTTTCCATGCGATTATTTTTTGCGGTTCCGGGGTTTGGTTTTCTCTTCTTCTCCTTTCCGCAACTGTGCCAGTTTTTGCCTGTTCTTCAACATTACTTCTTTCTTCAGCTCTTCTTCCATATATACTTTATTCAGTTCATCTTTTACCGATTCAAATTGTGCGTTAAGGCTACCGATCTGGGCTTCCAGTTGCTGCTTCCTGCGTTCAATCTCCATGTCTTTCCGGCCACGGGCAAACAGTTTCAATGCATCGTCGGTTTCTTCCCACAGCTTCCTTTCTTCGCGGGCCGAGCCGGTAAGCACACCGTCCGGGCCGAGGAATACATCCACCAGTTTAAGCCCTTCGTCGCTGATCACGAACTCGCGCACCTGGTTGGAATGTTTCATACCCCTTGATTTCATGATGTACATCCCGCGGTTGCGTTCGCCGTTAAATTCAATATCGCGTACCATCATCCAGGCATCAACCAGCGAGGATACGCCTTCATCCGTTTGTTCGTTTACCGAATTGTTGAGGGTAAGCGCGGTGAACATTACGTTCACCTGTTCTTTTTGTAAAAAATCTATCAGTCGTATCAGCATGGATTTCAGTTCACTAACCGTGCCAACAGTGATAAGGTTGGTAATGGGATCGAGGATGATGGTCTTGGGTTTGAACTGCCTTACCATCCTGAGGATCACCAGCAGGTGCATTTCGAGCCCGTGCAAAGTAGGCCGCGAAGCATGGAACTTCAGCAAGCCTTTCTTTTCGTGTTTATCAAGATCAATACCGATCGATCGCATGTTCCTGACGATCTGGTCGGGTGATTCTTCAAAAGCGAAATAAATACAGCGTTCGTTCCGTACGCAACTTTCATTGGCGAAACAGGCGGCAATACTGGTTTTGCCGGTGCCGGCCGTACCCGATATGAGTACACTGCTGCCGCGGAAGAATCCTTTGCCGCCAAACATTTCATCGAGTGATGCAATACCCGTGGAAATGCGTTGCGACGATACTTTATTATTAAGTGTGAGGGAGGTAACTGGCGCTATGGAAATACCATCTGCGTCGATGAGGAATGGGTATTCGTTGGTGCCATGTATCGAGCCGCGGTATTTTACAACGCGCAAACGCCGGGTAGATATCTGGTTTTCCACGCGGTGGTCGAGCAATATCACGCAATCCGAAATATATTCTTCCAGTCCCTCGCGCGTGAGTTTGCCTTCGCCCTTTTCAGCGGTAATAACAGCCGTAACGCCTTTATCTTTCAGGAACTGGAACAGCCGGCGGATCTCGGCGCGTAGTACGGTGGTATTAGCCAGCCCGGAGAACAGGTTTTCGATGGTATCCAGCACCACGCGCTTGGCCTTGATGCTGTCGATGGCGTGGCCGATGCGGATGAACAAACCATCCAGGTCGTATTCGCCGGTTTCTTCAATTTCACTGCGCTCGATGTGCACATAATCCAGCCGCAGTTTTTTAGCAGCCACTAATTTATTAAGATCGAACCCCAGGGAAGCTACGTTCATGGCGAGTTCTTCAGTCTTTTCCTCGAAGGCAATGAAAACACCCGGTTCGTTGAACTGCATGGCGCCCCTTACAACAAATTCGAGGGAGAAAAGCGTTTTGCCACAGCCGGCATCGCCACATAATAAAGTAGGCCGGCCCTTCGGCAGGCCGCCATTGGTGATCTCGTCGAACCCGTCGATGCCCGTTGCCGTTTTAGGCAAAGTTGTCTTTAATGCTGTTTTAGAATTTTTATCAGGATTCGCCATACTCACGCAATTTTCCGTTAAAATAAAAAAACCATGCCATTCATAAATGATTGCCGGTTAATTAAATGTACGTGCTTAAATCACTGCTTTAACCCGGAAGTAGGGCTTATGTAAATAACCTTACAAAGCGTATTGGGGAAATTTTACACATTTTTTAGGTACGTATAAGATTTGAGAAAGCCGGTTTATACCTGGAAAGACTTTCGGTTGACATTACCAGGATGAAATTTAAATGCCGCCATTTTAAACCAGGCAGAACAGGTTTACAATATGCCTTGTAATTAAAAATGGCAATGCATTCATAAGTCATAATTCATAACTCATAATTTATTAGCATAAGTTTGCCCATGCACTTTAATGATCTTAACCTCAACACGCCCCTGCGCAACGCCCTTGATGAACTGGGACTGGATACGCCCACTACCATTCAGCACAAGGTTTTCCCGGTAGTGATGAGCGGCAGGGATGTATGCGGCATTGCGCAGACCGGCACAGGCAAAACCTTTGCCTACCTGTTGCCCTGCCTGCGCTTGTGGAGTTATTCAAAGGATAAGTACCCGCAAATCCTCGTCATTGTGCCTACGCGTGAGCTCGTGGTGCAGGTGGTGGATGCCGTAAAAGCATTAACGCCTTATATGAGCCTGGTGGCAGGCGGCGTTTATGGGGGCGTCAACATCAACACGCAGCGACTGGTGGTGGAACAGAAACTGGATGTACTCGTGGCTACACCCGGCAGGCTGTACGACCTGGTGATGAACGGTGCGCTCAAAACGAAAATGATCAAAAGGCTGGTGATCGATGAAGTGGATGAAATGCTGAACCTCGGCTTTCGTACCCAGTTGAAAAACATACTCGACCTGCTGCCCCGCAAGAGGCAAAATCTCATGTTCTCCGCTACCATGACGGAAGAAGTGGAAGCATTGATCCATACTTATTTCAACGATCCTGTGACCGTAGAAGCCGCTCCTACCGGTACGCCGCTGGAGAACATCGAACAGGGCCGCTACGATGTGCCCAATTTCAACACCAAGGTTAACCTGCTGCAGTTGCTGCTGGCCAAGGATGAAAGCATGAACAAAGTGCTTGTATTCGCTGCCAGCAAAGCATTGGCGGATGAATTGTATGAACAGCTTGAACCACAATTCCCCGGCGCCGTGGGCGTTATCCATTCCAATAAGGAACAGAACCACCGGTTCAATACCGTGAAGCAATTCAAGGAGGGGCAATACCGGTTCCTCATTGCCACTGACATTGTAGCCCGCGGCATCGACATTGCGGAAGTAACGCATGTGATCAACTTCGACATACCGGCTACGCCTGAACATTATATGCACCGTACCGGCCGCACCGGCAGGGCCGATAGGAAGGGCATCGCGATCAGCTTTGTTACGGAAAAAGAAAAGCCGTTATTGGCTGCCATCGAAACCTTGATGAACTATGCCATTCCCTTGTTGCCTTTGCCCGAAGCCCTTGTCATTTCTGATGTATTGACAGCAGCCGAACAACCGGTGATCTTCATGAAGACCATCGAAGTAAAGTTGCCTAAAAAAGAAGAAGTTGGACCGGCCTTTCATCCCAAGTCAGCCAAAAACAGCAAGGTAAACGTGGTGATCAAAAGAAAGGACCGTATGATGGCCAAATATGGCAAACCGAAAACAAGGGGACAGAAGAAATGAACGGATGTAAGAGGTTAGATATAAGATGGAAGATTTAACAGGTAATAGGTAATAGGTAAGATTTAATATTTTCTTCTTTAAATCATTGGTGTTCTCTTTAGGGGAGAAAAGGGTTGTAGGGATAGACCTCACCTAAACTTTTAAACTTTCAAATCCTTTAACAGATCTGGGCCTCCTTCAATAACCTTCAACCTTTCAACCATGCTTCTATACGGCCATCTTTCCGAAAGCGATTTTCTTTTACCCGAAACGGACCAGCCTTTTTTACCCGGCACAAAAAACAAAACACCACAATTCTACCTGGGCCTGCCCGGCTGGAATTACCGCGGGCAGGAACGAAGCAAATCATCCCCCGATCCTAAACCGGGGACATTGCCTTTTTACGCCCGTTATTTTAATGCAACGGAACTCAACAGTTCGCACCATACTTTACCCACGGCTGATGAGACGGGCAAATGGTATCGGTCGGTCAAAGAAAAAGAATTTAAGATCTGTCCGCAAATACACCACGACATTTCTGATACCGGCAGGATCGGCTTGCCCAAGATCGGCCTCACCAACCAATTCATAGACAGGTTGAAAGGCTTACAGGATAAGCTGGGCAGCGCTTTTATCCGCGTACCAGGAAACTATGGCTGGGAAGACAAAGCCGGGCTGCTGGACTATTTTAAAGCCTTGCCGGCAGATTTTGAAATGGCCGTTGAACTTACCAATCCTGCCTGGCTGGCGGACACAGGAAGGATGCAGGATCTTGCCGCTGCGCTGAACAGGAGCAATAAAGGAACTGTAATAACGGATGCACCGGGTTGCCGGGAAGCGGTACACATGCAATTATCAACACCCGTTGCCTTCATCCGTTTTTATTGCCGCCCCGAACTGGAACTGGACATGTTCAGGATCGAACAATGGAAAAAGCAGTTACGGTCCTGGTACCTGCAGGGATTGGGAAAGTGTTATTTCTTCCTGCACATTGAAAACAAAGAAGCGGAAGTTGAGTTTTCGGAATATGTGAAATATGAGTTGAGTTTTGGTTAAAGGTTGAGTTGAAGGTTGAAGCAAACGTTCAAAGTAAATGTTGCGGCAAAAAAATACCGGGAAGCACCTGCGCCCGGTAAAATATATTTTATAATCCTGCAGGCTTACCTGTCCCTGTCAATCACTGTCGTACTTTTTTCTACCCTGGTTGAATTTCCTTTGCGGAACAAACCGATGAGGATCAGCAGGAGGATGATGCCGCCCACTACCCATACCCAGGGCTCTACAAATACGCTCGTGGAGGTTTTGTTGGTGTTGGTAGAAGTAGTGGTGCTGGTGGTTGCACCGCTATCCTGCGCAAAACTCATCAACCCAATGATGCTGAACAGGAAGAGCAGCATTCCTCTTTTGATCGTGGTTAAATGGAACTGTTTCATGATGATTGTTTTAAGTTAAAAGTTATTGAATCAATAACTATCCTTAATAACCGCGCCATATTTTTTTTACGTTGCCACATATGAATAAGCCGGTTAAATGAGGAAAACCCTCTACGCAATCAGTATTCGCCTTTAGTAATATATACTCCATTTGGATAATATCCTGCACCGGTTTTAATTTCTATATTTATACCTGCCCGGCAACTGTTTTTTGCTGCCGGTTTAACCTGATAAAAAACTGCATGATGAAATCAAAATACCTGCTCGCCTTTTCTATTGTCTTTGCTTCCGCCTGCCAAAACAGTAGTAATGAACAACGTACCGGCAGCGATTCTACAAATACGACCACGTTGGAAAACGCTAACGGCGATAAACCAACCGCCGGTGGAGAATCCAATGGCTTCTGGGAAAAGCTCGTGATGAATGAACTGGGTGATGGCAAAGGCAATATAGCCGCCATCGTTCCTTACCCCGCTTCCTGGAAACTGATGCCCGGCAACAGCGAAGGCATTTCCATCACCGGCCCGAATGGCATCAAGGTAAAAGATTTTCCTGCCCAAAGTTTTATGTACAACAGGAATCCAAATCTCAACGGGGCATACAGTGCAGGTGGGCAACAAATGCGCCTCATGCCCGGCGTGGAGCAATTGATCCGTGAAGACATTGAACCCTGGGCCAGCAGCCGCGGGTTGCAATATGTAAAGCATTACGAAGTACCCGAAGTGTCGAAAATGGATAAATGGTACAGCGACCAGTTGTACAAAGCCATGCCTTCCCAAAGCGAAGTAGTGGCCATCGGCACCGAATGGAGATCGAACGACGGCAAACCTTATTTCATCCTCATGCACCTGAACGTGAGCAACAGCCAGGCCATGCAAACCTGGTATTACTTCTGTAATGGCCTCGAAGCCGAACCTGCTTATTTTGAGAGCGCGGTAAAACAATACCTTTTCGGGCTGGGCAATACGCGGTACAACCTGCAGCCCATCATCGCTTACAATGAAGCGGAAGCGCAACGCGTAGGCCAGAGCTGGGCATCTTTCAACGCACGGATGGTACAAAACCAGGCAAATTTTGAAGCCAGCCAGCGCGCGCACGTAAATAAAAGCAATGCCATCAACGACGCAATCATGAGTGGCTGGCGTGAACGCAATGCCGCCGGCGATCACAACCAGGAACAATTCTTAGACATGATCAACGAAAAACAGAATGTGGTGAATCCCACTACCGGCCAGGGTTACAAAGTGAATGCCGGCGCCAATCAATACTGGATGAACAACAACGGTGAATACATCAGTACGCAATTAAATACCTACGATCCAAACCTGGATAAGAACATGAACGAGCAGAAATGGCAACAGTTGAAGCAAATTAATAATTAGGAAAGAAAGATTTAATGACCAATTACTAATGACGAATTACTTTGTAGTTGTCAATTTACGAACCGAAAGTAACTGGTAATTAGTCATTAGTAATTCATAAAAACTTTCCCGTATAACTTCCCTTCACTTTCTTCAGATCGGCGGGTTTACCGGCAAATACAAGTTGGCCGCCACCATCGCCGGCTTCGGGTCCCAGGTCGATCACCCAATCGGCGCTTTTGATGACATCGGTATTGTGCTCGATCACGAGAATGGTATGGCCCTGTTCGATGAGGGCGTTGAAAGAGGCGAGTAATTTTTTTATATCGTTGAAGTGAAGGCCCGTAGTCGGTTCGTCGAAGATGAATAGAATGCTGCCCTGCACCCTGCCCTTACCCAGGAAAGACGCGAGTTTTACGCGCTGCGCTTCGCCGCCCGATAATGTATCGGATGATTGACCCAATTTCACGTAACCTAACCCGACATCGCTCAAAGGTGTAATTTTTTTCGCGACTTCCTTTTCAGCGGAGAAGAAATCGATGGCTTCGTCCACACTTAGTTCCAGTACCTCGTAAATGCTTTTATCGCGGTATTTTACCTCCAGCACTTCTTCCTTGAAACGTTTGCCACCGCAAACTTCGCAGGTTAAATGTACATCCGCCAAAAACTGCATTTCCACTACCTGTTCGCCTTCGCCCTTGCAGGCATCGCAACGCCCGCCGTCCACGTTAAAAGAAAAATGCTTGGGTTGAAAGCCGCGCATCTTACTCAAAGGTTGCCGGCTGAAGAGGTCCCTTATTTCATCGTACGCTTTGATATAGGTCACGGGATTACTGCGCGAAGATTTACCGATGGGATTCTGGTCCACCATTTCTACCTGCGCTATTAAATCCACATCGCCCGTCAAAGCGCGATGCAGCCCGGCCTTTTCCACGCCTTCGCCTTTTATCTTTTGCAGGGCAGGATATAAAATCTGTTTGATCAGCGTCGTTTTGCCACTGCCGCTTACGCCGCTTACCACGCAAAGCGTATGCAAAGGAATTTCCACGTCGATGTTCTGCAGGTTATTTTGCCGCGCGCCTTCGATCTTTATCGAACGGTTCCATTTACGGGTATGTTTGGGTGGGTCGATCGTCAATGCGCCGGATAAATACTTACCGGTGAGGCTGTTCTTGTCGGCGATCAATTCATCGTAGTTGCCGGCGGCTACTACTTCGCCGCCGAGGTGACTGGCGAGCGGCCCCATATCGATGATGTGATCGGCTTCGCGCATCATCATTTCATCATGTTCCACCACCACTACCGTATTGCCGAGGTCGCGCAGTTCTTTCAATACACGGATCAGCCTTTCGGTATCGCGGCTGTGCAGGCCTATCGAAGGCTCATCGAGGATGTATAACGAATTGGTAAGGTTGCTGCCGAGGCTGCGCGTCAATTGTATGCGCTGGCTTTCACCGCCGCTGAGTGAATTGGCGAGGCGGTTGAGCGTGAGGTAGCCAAGGCCTACGTCTAGCAAGGTTTTAATGCGGTGCTTCACTTCGATCAAAATTCGTTTGGCTACTTTTTGATCGTGTTCATTCAATTTCAAATTATCGAACCAGGTTTGCAGGTCGCGCACAGGTATGGCGCACAATTCACCAATGTGCTTGCCGGCCACTTTCACATATAATGCTTCCTTGCGCAAACGGTAACCTTTGCAGGAAGTGCACAATGTCCTGCCGCGGTAACGGCTTAATAAAACCCTGTACTGTACCTTGTATAAATTCTGTTCTACTTCTTTAAAAAAATCGTTGATGCCGCTTACATACTGGTTGCCTTCCCACAATTGCTCCAGTTCATTTTCTGACAGGTCGATGATGGGTTTGTGAACAGGAAACTTAAATTTTGATGCGGCCCTTACGAAGGCTTCGCGCCATTGCCCCAGCTTCTCGCCTTTCCAGGGCGCTACCGCTCCTTCATAAACACTTAACTGTTTGTTGGGAATGATCAGGTCGGGATCAATGCCCAATATCTGTGAAAATCCTTCGCAGGTGGGACAGGCGCCGTAAGGGTTGTTGAAAGAAAATAAATTGGGAACCGGCTCTTCGAAAACAATGCCATCAAGTTCAAATTTATTACTGAACTGTAATAATTTACTGCCGTTGATCTCCAGTATCAGTTGCCCTTCGCCTTCATAAAAAGCCGTGTTGGCAGAATCGGAAATGCGGTGTTGGTCGTCTTCATCGAATGCTTTCACCACCAGCCTGTCTATTAAAATATAGCTGTTCGCTTTAAGTTTGATCGTCTTCGCTTCCAGCAGGTCTTCTATGCGTACCACTTCCTTGTTGATGTACAAACGCGAAAATCCTTTTTGCAGCAGGATATTCAATTCCTCTTTAATATCCCTGTTCTTTTGCTGTACGAACGGCACCAGTATCAATACTTTGTCGCCCTCCTTCAAACCGGTGATGGCGGCCACCACATCGGACACGTCGTCTTTTTTTACCACCTGTCCACTCACCGGCGAAATGGTTTTACCTGCGCGTGCAAACAACAGCCGCAGGTAATCGTATATCTCCGTCATGCTACCCACCGTACTCCGCGGAGTACGCGTGATCACTTTTTGTTCAATGGCAATGGCGGGACAAAGCCCTTTGATATAATCCACATCGGGCTTGTTCATCCGCTGCATGAACTGCCGGGCATAGGCGCTGAG
>Ga0247804_10000592_pt1 | contig 16682 bp, 15 predicted proteins | sample UWRJL029104C1_FD_181142 | JGI IMG/M metagenome (GOLD analysis project Ga0247804, IMG submission 181142) | Plant litter microbial communities from Arlington Agricultural Research Station in Wisconsin, United States - UWRJ-L029-104C-1 | ecosystem: Environmental > Terrestrial > Plant litter >...
AGTTGATGACAGCCGCGAGAACTGGATTGTTACCATGCATGAAGGGCGAAATCGACAGATTCGTCGAACATTCTTCTCTATTGGGTATAACGTTGTTCGGTTACATCGAACAGATTTTGGGCATTATGCATTGGGTGAGATAAAGCCTGGTGAATTTTCTATTGTCGAGAAGCTGGTGTAAGCGCAGTAATTCCAAGCGCCTTAAACGCAGTTTTTGAAAGAATAGGGAACATGGTTGATAGCTCAAAAGCTTCACCAACTACCACTTCATGATCTTTTACCATTACTTCAGATTCGTAATAACGAGACTCGGTAATCGGTGGCTCGGCACTCACAAAAGCAATCATAAATCCGCGAGTCTGTGGACCGTTTGGGCGAACTCTCAAAGTAATTTCGTGCTCTTCGGTAGTCACGGCGTAGGTATCACCGGCAGTAGCGGGGTCACGATTAGGGCTAATGCGTTCGATTTCCATATTACGCACGTCCATCCGCAACAGGCACTATCAGCACTTCAACGTTTGTGAAAATTTTTAACGCACGAAAAGAATGCACTGCCATTCGTGAACCAGGAGAAGCAACAGTAAAAGGCTGGGCTTTTCTTAAAACATCACCTTCAACAATTAAATTTTCACCGTTAGTATCAGTTGGGGAATCCGAAAGTGCCGGAACTGCGTAGGTAAGTTCGATCGCAAATTCCGACTCATCTTCATTTTTTGGTACAATCCCAAACTCCAGAAAATGCGATTCGGTTTCTACCTGTATCGTTGCATCAATAGGGAATTTGCCATCATTTGGCGCAACCATAGCACCTTCCTCGAAAAAATAATCGGGGTCAGGCGAAGTAAAATAGATTCTTTCGGTCTTACTCATTTCGTTCTTAATACTACACTTGCCAGAGAGTTTTGCAACCCTTTAAAAGTAGATACTGCTTATGCTCGCAAAAATTAGCTACCTCTGTTATAATTACCATCTGTTATGGCCTCTAAACTTCCTACAGTTGCAATTATTGGACAAGCGAACGTCGGTAAGAGTTCGCTCTTTAACCGTTTCGTGCGGTCTCGTCAGGCAATTGTCGCGCAAGAAGCAGGTACTACTCGTGACAACGTCCTCGGTAAAGTAAGCTACGAAAACCACACTTTCTGGCTCGTTGACACCGCTGGACTTAAAGACGCAGCCGACGAATTCGAAGCCTCAATCCAAGAACAAATCGAAGAAGCTGCCGCTGCAGCCGATGTCATCATGGTTGTCGTCGACGGTACACAGTACGTCAGTGACGAAGACCGTATCGTCGCCAAGAAAGCACTAAAGTCTAAAAAGCCAGTTATCCTGCTTATCAACAAGGTCGACCTTTCTGGAAGCATCGCAACCGACGAGTTTCTCCGCCTTGGTATTAAAGACATTATTCGTACCAGTGCCGAGCACAATATTGGTATCGAAAACACGCTTCAAAAAATCACTGAAATTATCCCGCCAGCACAAGATGAACCAAGCCGTGACGTACTGCGGATTTCACTTATTGGCCGTCCAAATGTAGGGAAAAGCTTCCTCTTTAATACCCTCGCAGGGAAGCAGCAAGCAATTGTTGCGAACATCGCCGGAACAACCCGTGACATCAACCGTATCGCCGTTAAATACAAAGGACAAAACGTTGAAATCCTCGACACCGCTGGTATGCGAAAACCAGGTAAGCAAGAAGTCGGAATCGAAAAGTTCTCAGTCCTTCGTACGCTACAGGCAATTGAAGAATCTGACGTCTGTTTCCTTCTTATGGACGTCAACGAGCTGAACACTGCACTTGACCAACGCCTTGCTGGTATCATCGACGAAGCAGGTAAGGGCCTTGTGATCGTCGTCAGCAAATGGGACAGTGTTGAAGATAAAGACGCCTTTACGCGTGATGAAATTGCTCCTAAAATCTCTCGTAACTTTGAGTTCGTGCCATGGGCGCCGCTTCTTTTCACTAGTAGCGTGACTGGCCAAAACGTCACAAAGATTTTTGACCTCGCACTTGAAATCAACGATCGTCGACACGGTGAACTAAAGACTCGCCAACTCAACGACGTATTGCAACGTGCCGTACAAAAGCACCCACCTGCAGGCCTCAAGAATACTTTCCCACGCCTTCGTTATGTTGTTCAGACTGACACTTCGCCTCAATGGTTCGTTATCCACGGAAGTAACCTCAAATTCCTTCACTGGTCTTATAAACGATATCTTGAACGCAACTGGCGCGACGCCTTCGACCTTATTGGTACACCAATTAAATTCAGCTTCATCGACGAACACCAAATCAAAGATAACAAAGCCCGTATTGCTGCCGGCGAAGCTCCAGTAAACAAGGCCAAGGCAGAGAATGAAGCCAAGGCACTTGCTGAAAAAGAACGTATTACCTTACGCGACCTAGCGAAAAAGCAACGAATCGAAAAGATTAAAGAAGCCGAAGAACAACAGCGAAAGAAATTTAAAAAATAATCGTCCGATCAACGGGCGATTTTTTATTACTTCTTTATTGTGACGGGTAATCCGGCGAGAGAACGAATCTCTCAGCCGGATCACCCCGTTATTCTGCAACGTCACGATACCACCTGCGGTACTAAGAGCCCTTGCGGAGCGCTTTGTTGCGGATAGCAATATCCGCATCCCACTCGCGACGCTTGTCGACAATGGACTTCGCTGCCGCGCCCTGGAAGATAGCCCAAATCAACAGAGCCATGTACCCTGCGATGATGGACAGCAACCACAAGTTGGGATGCTCGGTGGGCGAGTAGGTGAGGATGTTCAGGGCCCACAGCAGTATGAACACCGCTGGACCTACTGCCATCAGCCACGCCCCTAGAGGTGTCATGTCGTAAACGATCAACTTCATACTGCTCAGAAAGAAAAGTTGCACAACCGCGAACAATACGTCCGCAATCGCAAGACCCACGAGGATCCAAGTCAAGATTGCCATGACACCCCTTACTCATTGTTTGTGACGTTCACAAAACAATTAATACTATACCATATAATTTTCTCATATCAATACGCCGAGTAGTATACAATAGGGCTATATGAAGATCATCTTCGCTCAAGGCAACCCAGACATAAAATACAAAAACACCCGACATAACACGGGCTTCTTAATTTTGGATGCACTCGGTGAAAAATACGACGCCGAGTGGCGAGCGATCGATAAATATAAAGGACTTATTTCTAATGTTGTTATTGACGGCGAAAAAGTCATTCTCGTAAAGCCTCTCAGCTACTACAACGATACCGGCATGGTTGCACGATTACTTATCGACTATTACAAGTTAACGCCCTCAGACGACTTCCTCGTCGTGCACGACGACCTCGCATTGCCACTTGGTACCATCCGTGTACGTGAGAGCGGCAGCGATGCAGGCAATAATGGTATCAAGAGCCTCAACCAACATCTGGGTGCAGAGTATCAACGCATTCGCGTAGGTATTTGGACCGAAGATCGCGACAAGATGGACGATGTTAATTTTGTACTCGGCACATTCCCAAAAACTGAATTTGATACACTAAAAAAAGATATTATTCCAAAATCTATTGAATTGATCGAAGCCTTTATACAAGAAAAACTCGAAGTATCGAGTCTTAAAGTATAGATAGTTAATAAGTTTCCAATAAAAAACGCTCACAGTAAGGGTGGGCATCACTGTGAGCGCATTTTACCCTTTAACCCACCCTGGAATCTCAGTGAAGCGTCGCGAACCGATAATCTATGTATGGTGCGCGCCTGACTCTCACAAGGAGGGTCACTACTGTATAGTCACTATACTTGAGATTCCAAAATTTGGGTCCTGATCTATAAATAGAAAAGGTGTTAAAGGGATTAGTATACACATAAGGCTGGCATCTCAATTACAAGTAATCGAGAAGGCTCACGCAGTGGAGGGTAGTTACTACGCAAACACCGTATGTGTAACCTAACATAAGTTAGAATAGGGGGTATAAGGTGCTTGGTTAACCTCGCAGGACTAACCAATCGCTTTGCATTTTAGCACGTATTTGACATAAAGTCAATACTTACTGAAATAAAATCTATGAAAATCAATAGCATCTCACCAGATGAACACAATTTCTTTCAGATCATAAGCACTATTGCGCATAAGCCTAAAAGATTGTATTTTCTTGGTTCCTTACCTTCAGTAGGGCCTACAGAGGTCGATGAACCATTAACAGTAGTGGCGTTTGTAGGAACAAGAAAACCTACATCTTATGGTAAAGAAGTAACCTGTAATTTAGCTTATAAGCTCGCCCAGAAAGGGGTGATTATTGTCAGTGGACTGGCTTTAGGCATTGATGCGATCGCCCATAAAGCAGCGATTGAAGCTGGCGGGACTACTGTTGCTGTTCTTGCGAACGGACTCGATTCGATCTATCCCGCGACGCATCGTAAACTTGCCGAAGATATTATTAAAAGCGGGGGAGCGATCATCAGCGAATATCCGCCAGGTACTCCAGCGCGTGACTATCAATTCCTTGCAAGAAATAGGATTGTCAGCGGATTATCACAAGCCGTCGTCGTTACTGAAGCCGCAGCCCGTAGTGGAACGCTAGCAACCGTCGCACACGCCCTTGATCAAAATAAGGAAGTGCTTGCGGTTCCTGGTAACATAACCAGTCCGATGTCTGTCGGTCCGAATCGACTTATTCAGCAAGGGGCGCATCCTGTCACCTCCGCTGAAGATATTTTAGAGATAGTAGCGCCACATTTATTAGAGACACAAACCATACTTAACTTGGGTTCAAATCCTTTAGAGATAAAAATAATAGATCTTCTTCAATCAGGTATTCGCGATGGGGATGAGTTGCAAAAGCAATCGGGCGCCGAGGCCAGCGAGTTTGCTCAATCTATAACGATGCTCGAAATAAATGGATTGATTAGGGCCATAGGCGGCAATCAGTGGACCACAAGGTAGCGTACCTTGGCTAAGTTATATTGACTTTTATTACCATAAGTGCTATAATATAAAACCAGCGTAGAGCTTACCGTAAGCTCATCTCGAAAAAGATGGGTCCGCGGAAGTTCCGCGAGACCTTTGGACAAACTGGGAATCAGGTATACACCATGTCACACACGTCGGAAGAAACCGAGCAAGAGCTGGTTGAGGCGGAGGAATTCGTCGCAAGCTCTGCACAGCTGCTTCGCATCGCACTCGGTGCGGTGAACGCAAACCACACCGCTTACCACCACATGCACCACCACGATGTCGAGTTCGGCATCACGAAGAATCGCGAAACGTTCAGCGTACTCTCGCTGACTCGTGGACACTACCACCCGATCGGCAACGCGGGCAACTACGCGATCGTCATTTACAAGGAGGCCAAGCACATCGGCTTCGGACTCTTCGATGAGGACCAGACAACCTGTCTGCCAATCGACATCGACGAGGTGATCATGGAGCTCATGGAAGCTCACAGCGACCCCATCATGCAGCGCATGCAGATGGAGATGCTGCTACTCAACCTCGATCACCTTACGACTCCCGAGTCGTAACCCCAGCAACACCAACGGTCTTAGGCCGCCCAAAGCTTCTCGAAAGAGAGCACCGGGCGGCCTTTACCATTTCTCGAATTAATTCATACATATATAAGAATCAAGGCATATAGTATTTTCTACAGCTGTTTACAAAGCGCAGTAAGTTGTGTAAAGTCGAGCCTTGTGTTTAGCTGGTTAAGCAAACACGAGCAGAATGAGGCAAAAAAATGGCAAAAAATTTAGTAATCGTAGAGTCCCCAGCAAAAGCAAAAACAATCGAGAAATACCTCGGTAGTGACTTTCAAGTACTCTCGAGTATTGGCCACATTCGCTCGATCGCCAAAAAGACGAAAACCGGCACCCCTCCTATCGATGTAAAGAACAATTTCGAAACTACTTACGAAGTTGACCCAGATAAAAAGAAAACAATTACAGAACTTAAGAAAGCAACAAAAGCCGCTGAACAAGTTTGGCTCGCAACCGATGAAGACCGCGAAGGGGAAGCTATTGCTTGGCATCTTTGCGAAGTTCTTGGGTTAGATCCTAAAACAACTAAGCGCATCGTTTTCCATGAAATTACAAAGAACGCGATCGAAGCAGCCGTTAAAGAACCACGCACTGTCGACATGCAACTTGTTGCAGCACAACAAGCTCGTCAAATCTTAGACCGGCTTGTAGGATTCGAACTTTCTCCTGTTGTGTGGCAAAAAGTCCCTGGCGGTAAATCTGCTGGTCGCGTCCAGTCACCAGCAGTCCGCCTGCTCGTTGAACGTGAACGAGAAATTCAAAAATTTGAAGGCTCATTCACTTTCAAAGTTACGGCAGCATTTATACATGACGGCCAGCTTGTCAAAGCTGAACTTCCTGATCGTTTCGATACCGAAGAAGCAGCCCAGAAGTTCCTAGAGTCTCTTAAGGACGCTACCTTTACTGTTAGCAACGTCACCAAAACTCCTGGCACTCGCAACCCTGGCGCACCGTTTACAACCAGTACATTGCAACAAGAAGCCAACTCGAAATTAGGCTATGGTGCCCGCGCGACAATGTCATCTGCCCAAAAACTTTACCAAGAAGGTAAGATTACCTACATGCGTACCGACTCTGTAAACATTAGTGGTCAAGCAATCGCTGCCGCTAAAGATTACATCACTAGTCAATACGGCTCTGAATATTCAACCGTCCGTCAGTTCAAAACAAAGAACGCCAGCGCCCAAGAAGCTCACGAAGCAATTCGTCCTACAGATATGTCAGCTGCAAAGGGAAGTAGTAACGAGTACGATCAAAAGATCTATGACCTTATTCGTAACCGTGCGCTTGCCAGCCAAATGTCACCAGCAAAACTCGAGAAGACAACCGTTACGATTAACGTCAGTACAGCATCAGAAGTCTTTGAAGCAAAAGGCGAGGTCATTATCTTCCCTGGTTTCCTCAAAGTCTACGGTGCAAGTAAAAAGGACCCCGATATTCTTCCCGCAATGGCGTCAAACGACACGCTCGATCTTCAATCAGCCCTTGCAAAACAAACTTTTGCACGTCCACCAGCCCGCTTCACTGAAGGTTCACTTGTCAAAAAGCTTGAAGAGCTCGGTATTGGCCGTCCTTCAACCTTTGCGACAATCATTAACACCATTCAAGCCCGCGACTACGTCGTAAAGGGCGATGGCGAAGGTGAAGAAAGGGAAGTGATTACTTTCAGCGTCACTCCAACCCAAGACGTATCTCGTGAACTTATCAAAGAAAAGACCGGTTCCGACAAAGGAAAATTAGTCCCAACTGGCGTCGGTGAAATGATCAGCGACTTCTTAACCGACCACTTCACCCAAGTAGTCGACTACGGCTTTACTGCAAATGTTGAAGAAGAGTTCGACAAGATTGCCACCGGTGCGCTTGCACGTAATGTCATGCTTGAAAAGTTCTACCAGCCTTTCCACAAACTCGTCGAAAACTCTGGTGGTATCGACCGTTCACAGGTAGCGCAGGCAACCCAAATCGGCGTCGATCCAAAATCTGGCAAGCCAATTGCCGCACGCTTTGGTCGATTTGGCCCAATGCTGCAGCTTGGTGACCCTGAGAATAAGGAAGAGAAATTACAGTTTGCCCCAATGCCAGCCGGCGCTCGTATTGAAACGGTCACCCTCGAACAAGCTCTCAAAGCCTTCGAACTTCCACGCCTTGTCGGACAAACCGCCGATGGTAAAGATATCAAAGCTAACATTGGTCGCTTTGGCCCTTACATCCAGGTAGACAAGCTCTTCGTCAGCATCAAACCAATTGATCCACACGATATCACCCTCGATGAGGCCCTCGAACTCTACGCCGCGAAACTCAAATCCGAAGCAGAGAAGAACATCACGGACTTTGGTGACGGTATCAAAGTCCTTAACGGACGCTACGGCCCATACATTACCGACGGCAAAAAGAACGCCAAGATTCCAAAGGACCAAAAACCCGAAGAAATCACTCACGAGCAAGCCAAGCAAATGATCGCCGACGCCCCAGCAGCGGGGAAGGGCCGTTTCGCACGTCGCGGTGCAACTACAACGACAAAGAAACCAGCCGCTAAAAAGGTAACTGCAAAGAGAAAAGCTGCTCCAAAAAAGAAATAAATGGTACGCTAGATACATGCAAAAGCGGTGGGCGCACTCAAAAAAAACCGGATTTACGCTCGTAGAGCTTATTATCGTGATCGCCGTTATAGGTTTGCTTGCGGCAATTTCTATCATTGCGTATAACAATGTTCAAAAGAATACAGCCGACAAGACACTGCGCTCTGACCTCGATAACGTCACGAGCGAAATGCAACGTGAAGCATTACAAAATAACGGCATTTATCCGACAGCCCTCCCTTCGGGTATCAAATCATCACCAAATGTCACCCTTACGCTTGAACATTCTGGCGGTATAAACTACTACGGATACGGCGCAGGGCTCACACCTATACAAAACGGGGTATTAATGGCCCAAATATGCCAGGATCTTATCAACGAAGGGTATGGTCAAGGTCAAAACCAAGATGGTGATACCGAAGACTACATTACAGGCTGTGGGAACTGGAACAGTAGCAATATGCAGTTTACCGGTTGGAAAACAAAAAAGTTTTTCACCCCGGTTACGGATGCAACTCTCTTAAATTATGCCGATACCTTCACGACAACCGATACTTTCAATAAAAATCAGGAAACTGTCGTGAAAAACTTTTATCACGAGCTCGTCTACCGCCAAACACGGCAGGGTGGCTCCTTTCCACTTACCTCATTCTGGGACAGCTGGGCGACACCTCAAAATGGGGGAGTTGCAGCAGAACCACTCCCATCTCCACAGGTCCAGCCATCCTACTGCGTTGAAGCAACTCACAGCAAATATCCTGACCTACTGTGGCATGTAACAGATGAATTAAAGATCGAAACCGGCGGCTGTTAGAAGCCAGCAATACCACATCTTGTGGATAACTAAAGCGCCACAACACTATTTACAGCGGGTGTCTATTTCATGCTATAATCAAGTAAATCAATCGTATTTGTATATATATCAATATAAGGTTTGACATTACTCCAACTATCTTGTATAATGATACGCATATAGAAATAGTATTTAATTCCTGAGGTGTGGCGGGGAGAAAGACCAGATAATGAGCGACGCAAGTGACCAAAAACAGCCATCCGTAGACCTGAAGTCAGGTGTTACTGAAGTTCTTTCTCTTATCGAGCAAGAACGCGAACGTGAAATTATTACGCGTCGTTTCGGCCTTTATGACCGCCGTGAAACACTTGAACAGATCGGTGAGCTGCTTGGCATCACTCGTGAACGTGTTCGTCAGCTTGAAAAAGCTATTCTTATCCGCCTCAAGATCGCTGCTGAAGAAGGCAAGACCGAAGCGGTTACTTCCCTTGAAAAGACTTTTGTTCGCACCCTCAGTGAAATGGGCCGTGTCGCTCGTACACAAGACCTCGCTGACAAAATTTACGCACGCACCACTAATCTTCAAGAGCGAGCGCACGTTGCGTTCATCGCGACACTTGCTCCAGGCCTGACTGTTGTTGACGAAAACGACAATTACTTTAGCGCCGTTGGTATCGCTGAATATGGTGATGAAAAGAAAATCCGCGGCCAAGTTGATGAAATCGTAAAGACCATCAAAGAAAACAAAGAGCCTATGAGCCTTGACGAACTTCACGATAAGCTTAGCTACGAACACCCAACCCACGTTAGCGCACTTGCCAGCATCAGCAAGCAACTTGCACACCTTCGCGACAGCTGGGGACTTACAAAATGGCCAACCGTTAACCCAAAGAACATCCGCGACAAGATCTATGTGATTCTTGCGGACAACAAAAAACCATTACACTTCTCTGAAATCGCCAAAAGCATCAAAGACTCAAGCTTCAAGCGTAAAGATGTAACGACACAAGCAATTCACAACGAACTTATCAAAGACAAGCGTTTCGTCCTTATCGGTCGCGGCATTTACGCCCTCGACAACTGGGGTTACAGCAAGGGAACTGTCTCTGACATTATTGCTCAGGTTCTTAAAGATTCGACCGAACCGCTTCACCGCGACGAAATTGTCAAACGAGTCCTTAAAAGCCGTCAAGTCAAAGAAACAACTATTCTTTTGAACCTCCAAAGCAAACCACAGTTCAAGCGAGTTGCGAAAGCAACCTATACACTCGACGCGTCAAACTAGCACAATAGTGCATCAGTGGTCATTGCCATATTGTCTCAGAGGTGAGAGAATGAGTGAGAGAAAAACATAGACATTATGAGTATACTCGGCGCAATCTTTAACTTTTTCCTGCAGTGGTACGTCTGGCTACCTATCGTTTTGGTGCTCGGATTCTTGACCTGGCGTAATTATAAAAAAGTTGAAACCGCTGCACCGGAAGTTGAAAGTGATCTATTAATCCTTGAAATTCCAAAGACAAATGACAAGCAAGAGCTTGCCGCTGAGCAACTTTTTGCCAGCCTTCACGGAATTCTTCGTGACAAATCAGAATTAAAGATGAACAACGGCATCCAAGAACACCTCAGTTTTGAGGTCGCTTCAGTAAATGGACAGATTCGTTTTTACGCATGGGTACCAAAGCCGCTTCGGAGCTTCGTTGAAAGCCAAATTTATTCACAGTATCCAACCGTGCAGATTCGCGAAGCCGACGAGGACTACGTTGCCCATGAAAGGGAACACAGCGTTATTCACACTTCCGAAATCGTCTTAACCGACAACGAAGCACTGCCGATCAAGACCTTCCAAAACTTCGAAGTCGACCCACTTGCCGGTATTACTGGAACGCTCGCAAAACTCGAAACAACAGGGGAAGAGACCTGGATTCAGATCCTCGTCCGACCAATTGCCGACGATTGGCACAAACAATCTGAAAGTTGGATCAAATCAGTCAAAGCCGGCAAGTCTAGCGTGTTCAGCGGTGGGGGAGCAGCCTTCTTTGGAGGTATCTTTGAAGCCCTCTGGAAACCACCCGAAGAGTCAGCAAAGGCAGACGCACCAAAAGAGCTTTCTGACCGCAACAAAACCCGTATTTCTGAAGCGGAAACAAAAGCAGCGAAACTTGGTTACCAAGTAAAGATTCGCCTTGCTTATCTTGGTGACGACACAACGATTGCGCGTCAACGTATGCAGGCTATTGTCGGAACATTCAAGCAGTACAACAGTACTAATTTGAACGGCTTTAAAGTTTCCAGTGCCAGCTATAAATCAGAGGACCTTGTTAAGTATCGCCAGCGATCATTTGGTCGTGGTGGCTTTATTCTTAATATTGAAGAGCTCGCCAGTGTCTTCCACCTCCCACACACCAACGTAGAGACTCCAAACATTGTCTGGGCATCATCTAAAACCGCAGAGCCGCCTGCGAAACTTCCTATTATCACAGGCAACACAGCAAACGATGAAAACATCAGCGCCTTCGGTCTGACAAACTTCCGTGGTATCAACCACCAGTTTGGAATGCTCCGATCAGACCGCTCACGTCACGTCTATATTATTGGGCAAACCGGAGCGGGTAAGTCAGGTACACTCGAGCTCTTTGCCCTCAGCGATATCTTCCATGGGCATGGCTACGCAATCATCGACCCGCACGGTGACTTTGCGGTTGATAACATGCGCTTTATCCCTGGCAGCCGTATGCACGAAGTTGTCTACTTTAACCCAGCAGATACAGCCTTCCCACTAGGATTTAACCCATTAGAGGTTACGAACCCAAGCCAAAAAACTAACATTAGCTCCGAAGTTATCGGGGTTCTGAAGCGTATGTTCGGCGAATCATGGGGACCGCGTCTCGAATATATTCTTCGTTATACCATCCTTGCGCTGCTTGATCGTCCTTCGACAACCATGCTTGATATTACCCGCATGTTGACCGACAAGAAGTTCCGTAAAGAAACCCTTGAATACTCGACAGACACCGTCGTCCTTCAGTTCTGGAACGTCGAGTTCGCTAGCTGGAATGACAAGTTCCAATCAGAAGCAATCGCTCCAGTACTCAACAAGGTTGGAGCCTTCACGGCCAACCCAATTATCCGAAATATTATTGGACAGCCGAAGTCGACCTTCAATATTCGTGAAATCATGGACGAAGGAAAAATCCTTATCGTCAACCTTTCAAAGGGCCTCATCGGGGAAGACAACGCTGCCATTCTTGGTGCTTTCCTCGTCACCAAGATCCAGCTTGCTGCCATGAGCCGATCTGACATTCCTAACATCGCCGACCGTCGTCCGTTCTATCTGTACGTGGATGAATTCCAGAACTTTGCGACTGATTCATTCGCGACGATTCTTTCAGAAGCACGTAAATACGCCCTTAACCTGACCGTTGCTAACCAATATATTTCACAGATGACCGACACCGTACGCGATGCTGTTTTTGGGAACGTCGGTACGATGATCTCGTTCCGTGTCTCAGCAGACGATTCACCGATCCTTGCGAAGCAATTCGAGCCTCAATTCGAGGCCCAAGACCTTTTGCAGATGCATAACCGTCACTTTATCATCAACATGGTCATCGGGGGAGAGAAGGCACCCGCCTTTAGTGCAACCACACTGACGCTTCCTCCGGAACAGATCGATAACAGTGCCCTTATTATTGAAAATACCCGCCGTAACTACAGCCGTCCTCGCGCAGAAGTGGAAATTGAAATTGACGCTGCCATCCAAATGCAACAACAAGGTGCCGCTCAAAGCAGCCAAGGTGGGGGAGGGCAGCGACCACAGCAGCCTCAATCTCAGGCACAAGCGAAAGTCTGGCCAGTAGATGGAGGAGCAATCGCAGTAGGGCAAGTAATAGGCTCTGGACCTTCTACCGAGCCTTCAGAGGACAAGCCAAAACGAAAACGGACACGAACACGCAAACGCAAACCAGCAACAGACACACCCGCTCAATAATACCGTGATTGAGTTGATCGCTAGCAACTCGGCAAAATATCTTTATGAGAAAGGTGAGTGACAATAGCAATCAGTGTCCATGAATACCAGCTTGTTGATGTTTGTTTTTGACAAAGTTTTTCACTTTTTACGGCATCGTCCCTAATCTTGGAAATACCACGGCTCGTTGTATCCATAACCAAATATTCGTTGTTCTTATGAGAGAGCACTATTACTGTTTGTTTTGAGTTGTCCTTAAGGCTAAGCTCACTTGGTGGAATAAGAGGGTACGAAACGATACCGATATATAAAACAACCACTGCCAGTATTACGTACATCTTTCGAAAACTAGTTTTGGCGTTGGCTTTAATTTTACTGGCGATTTTTGGTGTAAACTTTATTGTAGCCCAGCCAAATAAATATCCAATGACTGGCCCCAAAAATGTAACCAAAGGTACGATCACAAAGCTCAACGCCATGATAAGTATTGTTCCTACATTTCCTACGTATTTTTCAATCTTCCTCTGTCTTGCAGGGCTAAATACCAATACTATCAAACCTACCTGCACTACAGTAAAAGCTACTAGTACTAAGGCGCTGCTCCAAATTTGAAAAATTCCTACCTCTTGAATAAGATAGTTCGCAAGAGCCATGTTCCCATGGCTGAAATACATCGCCATTGTTAGCGATACAAATAAAGGAACAACACCGGCTGCGACTGTAATAATCGTACCGTTGTCATTAATTATTTTTAAATATTTTTTTACGATGTCTTTCATAGTTCAATGATTCAATTGTGGGGGATGGGGATATTATTGCAAGTATAACCATTTTCAATGTAGAAGTTTATAGAACAAAAATAGAACATAAGCTATGCGCCATATAAACGCGTAGTATACATAAATCAGCAGCCGTCATACATACCAACAGGCAATTCCTACAATCCAACAGGACGTAGTAGGTATATACAAAAAGAAAGCAGCACAAACAAAGGAATAAAGGCGGGAGTAAGTGTAATAGTAATCATGACTGGAATATAGACTTAACGTCGCACAATATATCTTTTACGACATACATCATAGTTATCATAGTTGATTACTTATACCTCTCGAAAGGGGTAGTGCTTACGGTTTATCCCTGTTACTGCGTATCGTTATACATTTACTACTAAGTTACTGCTGTTCTATATCCTTATATGCTCTCTATACACCCTCGGCCCTAAGCCCTCTCATAGTAGTGTTGTATTTAACGTCGCATACATAGTTATCCACACATGCATCGTCAACTTATACATATTCACGCGTGACCGTGAAATAAATTTCTACTCCCCCTACTCACCCCCACTACCCTGTTTTTGACTTTTTGCTATTTGTGTATTATTATATGTTTTTTTACAAAATTGAAAACTATAGAACAAAAATAGAACATTGTCTTTGAATAGAAGAGGAGAGTGGGGGTATGCAATTTCTAACGAACCGCAAGCAGCCTAAACTTGGCTACAAATATACAACTCTTCCCGATACACGCACATCAACGTACTGTGCGTTCTTTCCTTGTGACTTCAAATAGTTAAGTGACCGGATCATATCTTCTACCTGCTCCCCCGCTCCCCTGTCGATTGAAAGTTTTACACGTGGTGCAACATCTTTTAGTTGAAGGTCGAGCTGACGAGTAGTGCCTGAAGGAAGAATTGCCTGGGTGACCGTGTAGCTCCCCTGCCCTGCCAATGAAACCACCCTTCCCACAAAGCTAAGGAGGCGGGCACTTGCCACTATCGTCCCCTGCTCTGGGGATACTCCACTTTGATCGATAATCTGTACAGAAGGCGTCTCGTAGAAGTTATTTTGGAATACCACCCCTGATTTATCGACGTAGTACTGACGTCCGTTAATTTGCCAACCAGCAACAGGCTCTCGAAGTGTGAGAGTAAAATTTGACTGCACAATACTATCGGTCGACGTCAGCTTTACCTGAGATACCTCTGGTAACACTCCTGAAACATACTCACTCAAAGCAGTTTCGTTTAGGGCAAACCGGAGCCGTTCGACAGGATGAATCCCAAGATAGTCATTAATGGCTTTTTCATATTCTTTTGCTACAAGCGTTTGTGTGAGGGCAGCCGATGATCCTGCAACGACAACGCGTCCAGTAAACTGGACTAAAAGAATACCTAGGACAATAATAATACCTAGAACAAGCGTCAGAATACCGCCAATATTACGGCGGTGTTTTGCAAGCTGATGCATACGGGCACGTTCCGAAACTGGCTCATCACTACGACGTACGTTCGTCAATGTTTGATTGCGGCGAAACTGGTTGTTAGCGTCAACTGTAGCTGCTGGACGAATAAAATCAGAAGACTGACGTCTGCGAGGTATCGTAGCTTTATCTTTTGATTTACGTAATGGGAGCTTCATAATGGCTGTGGTTATTATAGCTTATTATTTACGACTAGCGTGCTGCGCGAAGGATTAATTCAGCCATATCTTTTGCGGCATCTGGTTTACTAAAAGCTTTAAAGCGCTGCGCCATTGCTTTCGTTGCTTCTGGTTCAGATAAAAGCATCTTAATCTCTTGGGCTAGTAATTCTTTGTCCTCATCAAGCGTATCTTCATTCAGGACGGTCACCGCTGCGGCTTTTTCGTATACCGCAGCGTTTTTCAGCTGGTGACCACCGGTAAGTTTTCCATTTGGAATAAGGATGGTTGGTTTTTCAAGTGCCGCGAGTTCAAGGATTGTTGTTGCACCAGCACGTGTTACTACAATATCCGCCGCTCCTAACAAACTATGCATATTTGTGACAAATGGATACATTTGGAAATGCTCATTATTTTCAGGTAAAAATAATTTTAGCTCATCATACTGTCCAGCTCCTGCAACCAGCACAACAGATCCTAATCGTTGTAACTGTTGCAACGTATCAGCCACTACTTCGTTGATCCGTGCAGCCCCAAGACCACCACCAGTCACAACAATTAATGGGCGATCAACAGCAATCCCCCATTCCTTCTTGGCACTCTTTTGTTCACTAACGCTATAAGGATGAAATTCGGTAGCAATAGGAATCCCCACATACTTCGAACGAGCTGCAGGGTATGCATAATACTCGAGTGGCGCACCCGTTCCAATAGAGGTTGCCCATCTTGAAAGCACTCGGTTAGTAAGGCCTGGGTGCGCATCGGAATCATGAATGACCAGAGGAATCCGCAACAAACGTGCAGCTAATCCTACCGGAAGACACACGTAGCCACCCTTGGTAAAGACAACGTCTGGGCGCCAAATGATAAGTTTGAAAAAGCTCTGAATAAATCCAACCCCAACTTTTGCAGCGTCGCCTAAGTTCTGTAGCACCAATGAAGGCCACGTGAGTTGTTGAAATACCGTTAAGTGATGGTACCGGCGGAACTTGCCCGCAACGATTGTATGAACAGGGATAGTTGCCTCAAAGGCAGCAACTGTCGCACGTGCTTGTGGTGCAAACTTTGTGTCACACCAAAAACGAAGCTCGGCTCGTGGCTTCTGTGCGCGAATTTCTTTAAGAACTGCGACGACTGGCGTAACGTGTCCGCCCGACCCGCCGCCCACTGCGAGAATTCTCATGTGTGCTGTCTCCGTTAGTTCCTATAGTTGATACTCTGGATCCGTGAACTGTGTACCTAGATAATTGGAACACCAACCCAAGTGCTGCAGTAATAAATATCATACTGGTGCCTCCAAAGCTGATGAGCGGCAGTGTAATACCCGTCAAAGGAACAATTCCTATCATCGCCGCTATATTAAGGATAACATGCGCACCAAACCAACCAAAGACGACGGCGACAA
>Ga0247804_10000593_pt1 | contig 16660 bp, 20 predicted proteins | sample UWRJL029104C1_FD_181142 | JGI IMG/M metagenome (GOLD analysis project Ga0247804, IMG submission 181142) | Plant litter microbial communities from Arlington Agricultural Research Station in Wisconsin, United States - UWRJ-L029-104C-1 | ecosystem: Environmental > Terrestrial > Plant litter >...
TATTACCAATGATACCAGGAATTTATGCTATTTATCGTTTGACAAAAGCGCATAAATCGCAAACAGAATGACTGGCCAAAAACAGAAAAACTCAACAAAAAAAACCGACAATTCTAAAACAACATTTATGATAACTCATTTTGAAAACTTAATTAAAAAGGCCTATCCGGCTTTTAATTTAAGAGACATTGATACGGCCCTTTCGACATTTCACGCAGACGTTCAATGGCCTAAAGCCTTTGAAGGTGGTTATGTAAGCGGACACGATGAAATAAGAGCCTACTGGACAAGACAATGGACGGAAATTAATCCAACCGTTGAACCAACCGGATTTAATCAAAGGCCAAACGGAACATTTGAAGTAACTGTTCACCAGATTGTAAAAGACCTGCAAGGAAATTTAATCTTCAACGGAGAAGTAAAACACATCTACACTTTGGAAGATGACTTGTTAAGAAGAATGGATATTGAAATTGAGGAAACCAACTAATCCACTGCCAGTCCTAGCAGGTGTATTTAGATAAATTTTGCTGGTGCAAATTTTTGACTTCCATGCTAGTCCAAGCGGATTGCAATTAAATGAATTTTGCCGGTGCGAGTTTTTAACTCGTACCAATATAAAAAAAGCCATATTATGAAATTTAGAATCAGCGAACCTAAACTTTCATAATTTTTGATACTAATTAAAAGCTCGCACCATCTAACTAATATTAGAATATTTTACCATTAAGCTAATTATGGAAAATGTATATAGAACTAAATTCATCCTTCATATAAAATCTTTAAGATTTGTACTTATAGGTTTTGTCATTTCACTTCTCGTTTTCTACTTTATCCTAAATAGTCAGAACGAAAAATTTAGCCTTCATGCATTTATTTTTGGTGTTCTTCCCATATTTCTAATATTTTTTGCCCCGGCATTGTATCTACACATGACATATTACTTTAAAAATTTTGGACAAAAAATCACAGTAGATGAAAGCCAAAGTAAATTAACCGTAGTTAAATATGAGAAACAATTTTCTTATTGCTACTCAAATATTGTTATTGTGGAACAGCATTTAGGTATATTTTATCGAAATAGAATTGACCGCCTTGGAAGACGATTGACTCCCTGGACTCCGTATGGTTACATAGAAATCAAATTGGATAACGGACTACGTTTCCAGATGACGTCTTTAATGGTTGACATTCAAAATCCGCCCTTTGTTATAACACATACCTATTTTAGATTTTTTCCGTACCTGAAGACCCAAGAAGAAATATCCGAAAAGCGTACTACTCTTAACGAGAAGTATAAGAATGAAATCTCATATTATAAAGCGACTTTTAAAAATCATACTGACCAACAATTAAAAGAAAAAATTATCCATGCTAAGACTTACAAAAAAGCATCTGTTGAGGCCTCAAAACAACTATTAAACAATAGAAAAAGCAAAGTAGATTAATACATAACATAACAGCGGTTATACAATTTTTTGCTGGTGCGAGTTTTTAACTCTTACCAATATAAAAAAACCATATTTCTAAAATCTAGAATTCGCAACCCTAAATTCATAATTCTTTGGATACGAGCTACAAGCTCGCACCAGCCTGGGGTAATTAAATGAATTTGCTGGTGCGAGTTTTTAATTCGTAACAATACAAAAAAGGCCACAGTTTAAATTTAGAAGTCGCAACCCTAATTTCATGATTTTTTGGATACGAGCCATAAGCTTGCAACAGCCCTGGGTATAGTCTTCGCTAGCTCTTGCCTAAAGTATCTGGAGCCAAACAACCATAAAAGGATGGATTTCCCATAGAAAGCGAATGAATTATAAAAAAATTGTACTTTTGTAAACCAAAAAACAATCATGTAAAATAAAATTTCTTTCAGGCAAATTAAAGAACGTTGAACCACAATTGGTTTAACAATTTCGTAATCTTTAAAGAAAGAAGTATGCTTATTTTACAGAACATTTCATATACACTCCCCAACAAAAACCTGTTGTTTGACAACATCAATCTGACAGTAAACTGGCAGGAAAAAATAGCCCTGATTGGCAATAACGGTTCAGGAAAATCGACTTTGCTGAAAATCATTGCAAAGGAATTACAGCCAACAGCCGGACTAATAAATTCGGAAGCTGACCTCTATTATGTGCCACAAATTTTTGGGCAATACAACCAGCTTTCCATCGGGCAGGCATTAAAAGTTGAAGATAAACTTCATGCTTTGCAGCAAATTTTAAATGGAAATGCTTCGGAGGAATATTTCAATGTGTTAAATGATGACTGGACGATTGAGGACCGTTGCAAAGAGGCCCTGAACTATTGGCAACTCGAAAATCCGGACTTGTCGCAAAAAATGGAAACACTAAGCGGCGGGCAAAAAACCAAAGTCTTTCTTGCCGGCATTGCTATTCATCAACCAGAAGTGGTATTACTGGATGAGCCAAGCAACCATTTAGATGTGGCGGGCAGGCAACTTTTGTATGACTTCATTCAATCCACAAAGCACACTTTAGTTGTCGTGAGCCACGACAGAAAATTACTGAACTTGTTAAACCCAGTTTGCGAATTAAGTAAACATGGCTTAAAAATGTATGGCGGCAACTATGAATTTTATACCGGACAAAAGGAAATTGAAAACAACGCTTTAAATCAGGATTTGCAAAGCAAAGAAAAGGCATTGCGAAAAGCCAGGGAAAAGGAACGGGAAACCCTGGAAAGGCAACAAAAATCAGACAGCCGCGGAAAAGGCAAGCAAGAAAAAGCAGGCGTTGCCAGAATCATGATGAATACTTTGCGAAACAAGGCTGAAAACAGCACGTCAAAAGTGAAAGATATTCACGCTGAAAAAATTGACGGGATTTCGCAGGAGCTACAGGAATTACGTTCCACATTGCCTGGCATCGATAAGGTGAAATTTGGCTTTGAAAATGCTGCGCTGCACAGGGGCAAAATATTATTTAAAGCAACCGGAATTAATTATGCTTACCACAACCAGTTAATTTGGAAAAACAATTTAACCTTTCAGCTGAACAGTGGCGACCGCATGACATTGAAGGGTCTGAACGGTTCAGGAAAGACAACCTTAATTAAAATAATTTCAGGCCAATTAGCACCACAAACAGGATCGATTTATAGAGCAGATAACCAATCGGTTTATATCGATCAGGATTATTCACTTATTGATAATCAATTAAAAGTTTACGAACAGGCTCAGCAATTCAATAAGGGTGCATTGCAGGAACACGAAATCAAAATCAGGCTCAGCCGTTTTTTGTTTACCAAAGAAGATTGGGATAAAACCTGCAGTGTATTGAGTGGTGGAGAAAAAATGCGTTTAATGCTTTGCTGTTTAATCATCGGAAATCAATCGCCTGACATTATCATTCTGGATGAACCCACAAATAATCTGGACATTCAAAACATTGAGATTTTAACATCAGCAATTAATGAATACCAGGGAACATTGATAGTGGTATCACACGATGAAACTTTTTTAGAGCAAACAAAAACAGACCAGACCATTCAACTCTGACAGATACAGCAAGTAAAAAAGGAGTTACGAAAAACACATTCAACGGCTTTGATTTTCAAGCATCCATCGACCGAATTCGAGGGATGTTTTTCATTTAGATCCTGATGCATTATAATATTGTGAAAAATCAACTAACTATTCTAATGTTATCAAATTAACTTTTCTAATGGACTTCATTCATTATTAAGTCGGAGTTTGGACAGGTACAATTGTCATAAGTCCGACGAAACTCCGTCTTAAGTCCCTTCAAAGTCCATCGAAACGGTTAAGCTGTTATCAAATAATTAAAACAGGTAGTATCCCATAATTCAATATAACTACGGAGCTCAACGATGTACAATATTTAAGCTTTTACCCACTTTTAAGGATACACTCGTATAAATTTTCCTGACAGCTAAAAAATTTTCACAAAAATTTGCGAAACCGAATAGTTGCACATATATTTGTGCAACCGAATAGTTTCGCATTTTAAATTATCCCGATGAGAAGAGATATATTCCAAGCCGTAGCCGACCCCACCCGAAGGGCCATTATCATGTTAATTGCTTTACAAGCGATGACACCCAATGCGATTGCTGAAAATTTCAACACTACCAGGCAAGCCGTTTCCAAGCACCTCCGGATTCTAACCGAATGCAATTTGGTAAAGCAGGAACAACAAGGCCGCGAAATTTACTATTCCCTGGAAATTGAGAAAATGAAGGAGATAGACAAATGGATAAATGAATTAAGGAAAATCTGGGAAACCAGATTTAACCAACTCGATGATGTATTATCAATACTTAAAAACCAGAAATAATGAAAAACAACCAACTATTTGATTTTACTATAGACAAAGGCACCAAAACCGTACTTATAAACCGGTCGTTTGATGCTGAACTCAACCTGGTTTGGGATGCCTTTACCAAAGCGGAAATTCTCGACCAATGGGTAGCGCCTAAGCCCTGGACGTCCAGAACCAAATACATGAATTTTGAAGTCGGTGGAAAAAGATTCTACGCCATGGTGAGTCCCGAAGGGCAGGAACACTGGTCAATTCAGGAATATAAATCGATTACACCAAAAACCAATTTTAAAATGTTCAATGCCTTTGCGGATGAAAATGAAAACCCACATTTGCCCGGTTCTGATTGGGATTACAATTTCAGCGAACAAAATGGCACAACAAAAGTTCAGATAACCATTTACAACGAATCCCTGGAGCGACTGGAACGCATGATTGAAATGGGCTTCAAAGAAGGCTTCACCGCTTCGGTAGAAAATTTAGAAAAATTACTGGCTACGCTATCAAAAAAATAACAGCTAAAGATATACTAAACAATATTAAAAATTAAACTATGGCACTAATTAACCCACACATCAACTTTAACGGCAATGCCGAAGAAGCATTTAACCTTTATAAATCAGCCTTTGGGGGCGAGTTCGACAGAATCGTACGTTTAAAAGATATCGCAAGCGAAGAAAACCCGGTAGCGGAAAATGAGGCAAACAAAATTATGCACATTGCCTTACCAATTGGTCAGAGCATTTTAATGGGAAACGACGTACCTGAAATTCTTGGTAAAGTAAACGAGAGGGAAAACAGGTCGAAAATATCTGTTACGGCTGCAAGTCGTGAGGAGGCCGACCAAATATATAACGTCCTTTCAGATGGAGGTGAAATTGAAATGCCGATTGGCGACAGTCCCTGGGGTTCATACTTTGCTATGTTCAGAGATAAATTCGGTATTGAGTGGATGATTGATTTTAGCACGAATAGTTGAGATTGTAGATGACAGTTTCAGACAATCTTCCCCAGCCTACCGATGAAATCGGTATAAACTCTCCTGAAGGAGGGGAGTTCCCCTCAGAGCTTAGAAAACCTTTAAGGCAGGTCTATCTTTGCACCATGCTATCTGCACCTCGCTATTGGCATAGGAAATGATGGAAGGAGAAAACGTTAAAGCTTGTGCAATCACATTCAACTTACTGCTGTCCAAGGCAGCGCATGCTCCCCGATTTTTCATCGGGGCTTGTGCTGCCGCCTTTAAAGCTTTAACGAATTTATCCGACAGCAGTTCCAAGCCTTGGCCTTTTGTTACTTTTGGGCCAAGCCAAAAGTAAGAGCCCCTGGCGGCGGTGAGCCGAGCCAAGACCGAACTAGGAAAAAACCACCCCCCTCCTTGAAAAAAGGAGGGGAGCTCCCCTCAGCGTTTAAAAACAAAATTACAGCAGGTCTATCTTTGCACTATGCTATCTGCACCTCGCTATCGGCATAGGAAATGATGGATGGAGAAAACGTTAAAGCTTGTGCAGTCACATTCAACTTACTGCTGGCCAAGGCAGCGCGTTCTCCCGATTTTCATCGGGGCTTGTGCTGCCGCGGATAAAGCTTTAACGAATTTATCCAACATCAGTTCCAGGCCTTGATTTTTGGTTACCTTTTCATCAAGAAAAAGGTAAGAGCCCCTAGGCGGCGGTGAGCCGAAACACATTCTTCCTTCTACAGGCCGCCGGATGACATTTATTATTTATGATAACACTCTTATATTTTCCCTAACAACCCCGCTGCTTTTGCTGTTTAAATATCAATGAGCAAAACCGAACCTAAAACCTTGCGATTAATACTGGGTGATCAACTCAACATCAACCACAGCTGGTATAAAAACGTTGATGATTCCGTTTCCTACGTGTTAATGGAGCTGCGAAGTGAAACTGACTATACCTGGCACCACATTCAAAAAATCCTTGGTTTCTTCGCGTCGATGCGAAATTTTGCTGAAGCGCTAAGACAAAGACAACACCAGGTGATTTATATACACCTGAATGATAAAGACAACCTGCAAAGCTTCGATAAAAATTGTACTGCGATTATCGAGAAACATAAATTCGAAAAATTTGAATACCAATTGCCAGACGAATACAGGGTTGATGAACATCTAAAAAACTTCACACGACGATTAAAAATTCCTTTTAACTTAAGCGACACAGAACATTTCTACACCAGCAGGGATGAACTGAAAGCTTTTTTCGCAAATAAAAAAGTGTTTTTGATGGAAACATTTTATCATTACATGCGAAAAAAACATAAAGTGTTAATGGCCGACGACGATCAGCCCATACATGGAAAATGGAACTTCGACCAAGACAACCGCAAGAAATTACCGAAGCACCATAAACCCATCCCCCCGCTGATTTTCGACAACGACTTAAGTAAAATAGAAGCTGAAATCCGTGGAACAAATATCAAAACCATGGGGACTGTAGACAGCAGGCACTTTTTATGGCCCGTTAACAGAAAGCAATGTCTCACTTTACTTGATTTTTTCGTTGTAAACTGTTTACCCCTATTTGGCACTTTTCAGGATGCAATGGCTCCGGCAGAATGGTCTGTTTACCATTCCAGGCTGTCATTTGCGATGAATACAAAATTACTATCACCAAAGGAAGTGGTTGATAAGGCCATTGAGACTTACGCGAAAAATCCAGGTGAAATCGCTTACCACCAGCTCGAAGGTTTTGTGAGGCAGATTATAGGCTGGCGGGAATACATGAGGGGAATTTACTGGTTAAAAATGCCTGACTATGCCGGATTAAATTATCTCGAGCACTACAATGCCTTACCAAAATGGTTCTGGAACGGAAACACGAAAATGAATTGCCTTCGAAATGCCATAAATCAATCGCTGCAACTCGCCTATGCGCACCATATACAGCGATTAATGGTTACCGGGAATTTTGCACTGCTTGCGGGTGTCCATCCTGATGAAGTTGATGCATGGTACCTTGGGATTTACATCGATGCGATAGAATGGGTTGAAATAACGAATACCAGGGGCATGAGTCAGTTTGCAGACGGCGGATTGGTTGGCACCAAACCCTATGTAAGTTCAGCTGCTTACATCCATAAAATGAGTAGCTATTGTGAGGGTTGTTATTATGATAAAAATAAAAAAACCGGTGAGAAAGCATGCCCTTTCAATAGCCTTTACTGGAATTTTTACGATAAACATGAGACTAAACTGGCTATGAACCTGCGACTGAAGATGGTGTATTCAATATGGCATAAAATGAAACCTGAAGCCAAAGCTGAGTTATTGGAGCAAGCTCAATATTATTTAGCTCATATTGATGAGTTATAAAAAGCCAGCGATAGCCTATAATTGACGTATCTGATTGTTTAGAACTCGCTTTTCCATTTAACAAGGCACTAGCACCGAATTTCCGTTCCGCTCTAAACCGGCCTATCATCCCGATACCTTATCGGGATTCGGGTAGCAATGTCTTCGCCGCACAAAGTCTTTAAAAGAATGAGTTTTCAGCCGGCATTTGCTAATGGATTTTTATTGTTTTCATTTGTATTAATGAGCTCGGCTGAGCCTCAGTTTTTGTTTTTTCATGTGTGTTTATATTTTTAATTGCATTCAAGCTAGCTTCGCTGGCATTTTTAATACAAAAAAGAAAGAGCCATTCAGCGGCGGCAAGCCGAGGCAAGATTGTGATGTATGGCAAATGAAATCAATTATATTCTGAAAGTACGATATTGGTTCGTGAGGACACGAACCATGGCTTTAGGATTAGGGTTTCAATACCTCTTGCTAGTGCGAGTTTTTAACTCGTATCAATATAAAATGCCAGTGCTATATTTAGAATTCGCAACCCTAAACTTTCATAATTTTTCCGATGCGAGCTACAGGGTCGCAACAAATTGGGCCAGCACAAAAAAAAGACTTTATGATAAATAAAAAATGTCACCATGAACTTGCCGAAGGAGCCGTTTAAAATATCTTATACGGCGTTTCGACAGGCTCAAAGTGACAATCTAGGGGACTGCAATTTAGATACAGTCTCTTTATTTCTTAGTTAGCTGTAGCTTTCAGCGATTTAATTTCAGTAAGCGCATTTTGAATGCCATCCCTTTGTCTATTCAGCAAATCAAGGTGATCAGCGTGAATGCGAGGATCGTTCAGAATGCTATCATACTTTTCTACAGCTGCCGCTTCACCTGTTTCAATAGCACCTAAAATGGCTTGATCTTCTTTACTGCTCAACGCCTCTTTGATGTCAATCCAGGTTCTGTGAATTGCGCCAAGGATACCACCTTCGCTATTATCTGACTCACCGCCATGGCTTGCTAAATGGGCTTTTAGTTCCAGTTCATAAGCTTTTCTTTCCGCAGCATATTTTAGAAAAATTGCTTTTAATTCTAAATTGTCTGTTGTTTCGCTCGCAGATTCATAACCTTCTTTACCATCATTAACTATGGTGATGAGTCCTTTTAAATCTGAGATAATTTCATTATTATTTTCCATATTTTTTTTTAGATTTATATAATAACCGGATACGGTTCTAAAAGTTTTGATAATATCACCACCCAAACTTAAATTTAACATTAGATTAATCCTGTAATAAACCTTTAACGAGGCTTTTCCATTGCGGATAAGATAAGCCTATTTTTGCCGCGACGCCCACCATAAAATTTCTGCTTTTATCCAGAAAACTCCCTTGGTCAGTATTTGGCACTTCGTTGCGACCATGTTCTTCCGCCGTTACAACCAGTCCAAATTTCCTGATAAGAAAAGTTGAAGTTGCCGTGTCCTTAAAAAAATGTGCTGTTGGTCCATCTTTATCCATTGGGTGACTGCAAGGCCTGACGATGATGGATAATAATTGTTGTTCTTCCTCTGAGAGCCTTTTAACATCCTCTATCCTAACCCAATCGTAACCCATTCCAACATGCGTACCGGGGCCGGGGATATCAATTCTGATGAAGTCGCCGGTTTCCGCTTTCCTGTCTGCCCGCAAGCCACGGGCATCCATCAATTGGAATGAAGATATGCCAGCATATCTTCCCCATTCGTTAACAGACAACAAACGTTTTGACGCTTTGTCAAATAAAGCCTGTGCTTCTGTTTCAGTTTTAAAAACACGCTTATCTACCGCATCTATAGCACTGCCCACAATTTGCGGTGGAATAATTTTATTATCAAGGTCTTCGTTTTTCATATCCCTAGAAAATACAGAGTAGCGAACCTCGCCATTCTTTAATCCATACAACCATGCACACTATCAATAAGTTTTGTCTTATTTCTATCCGAATAAGAACATAGGAATTCTAAATGGGATACTATTTTTCTCATCGCGTATTTATTGGACAAATCAGGTATTAATTCGCTCTAAATCCATGAACTTTTAATGCTTTAAGAGGTTGTGTATATACAATATATATAATACGATTATGGCAACTACTGAAAAAAACAAATCAACTACAACAACTGCAAAAGGTGCAGCAAAAACTAAAACTGCATCAAACACAAAATCTAAAACCGGAAAAATGGAAAATTCTGAGTTTCATGAATTCTTTATTGATGAACTTAAGGACATCTATTGGGCTGAAAAGCATTTAGTGAAAGCACTTCCGAAAATGAAAAAGGCTTCTACCAGTCCGGAGCTTGCTGCAGCTTTTGAAAAACATACCCAGGAAACCCAGACACATATTGAAACCCTTGAACAGGTTTTCTCACTTTTAGATGAAAAAGCAGCGGCAAAAAAATGTGATGCAATGGCTGGCTTGCTTGAAGAAGCGAATGGTATTATCGAAGACACAGATGCAGGTACGATGATTCGTGATGCAGGACTTATCCTCGCAGCCCAAAAAGTAGAGCACTACGAAATCGCTACTTACGGCACATTAAAAGTATTTGCTGAAAATATGGGTCATACCGAAGTAGCAGAACTGCTTGGACAGACCTTAGAAAATGAAAAAGCAACTGATGTTGCACTTACAGAATGTGCGGTTAGCTTTGTTAATGAAGCAGCTTCACAGGAATAAAAATAAAAATGAATTCTCGAAAGAGTTGACTAGTCACAAGATTAGATTAATTTATTGAAAGAGTAGATAGAGTCCGGTTTGTACCGGACTTTTTTTGTTGGGTTTAAATTTTATTTCGCTCCCGTCATTCCCGCGCAGGCGGAAACCACGAAGTACTCAGCCAAGCTAATCTTAAAGCGCTATACAATACACCATTAGGATTCCCAATTAAATTGGGAATGACGACGTATCGAAATATAATTTACTTTAGAGCCAGCGTGAGTCTTTTTAAGACAGCCTCTTTTTTGTTTGCGTTTTATTTGTAACTTCATTTCCCAAATTAAAACCAGACATGTCTTATTGCAGTGCCATCGAATTAATGCAGCCAGAGGAAAGAAAGGCTTTACATAAAAACTACCACGATAACCACTATGGTTTCCCGATACATGACGACAATGAACTGTTCGGCAGGCTTGTTATGGAAATTAATCAAGCTGGACTAAGCTGGGAAACGATTTTAAAAAAAGAAAAGTCTTTTCGCAACGCATACGATAACTTTAACCTGAAAAAGGTTGCAGCCTACAATGAAACTGACTTTGAACGGTTGCTAAACGATGCAGGAATTATAAGAAACCGCTTAAAAATTAATGCAGCCATCGAAAATGCAAAAACCATTTTGTCTCTACAGGAAGCTTACGGTTCGTTTGAAAAATGGCTGGAACACCACCATCCAAAGACCAAGGAAGAATGGATAAAGCTTTTTAAAAAGACCTTCAGGTTTACAGGCGGAGAAATTGTAAACGAATTTTTAATGAGTATCGGCTATCTGCCGGGATGCCACGATGAAAATTGCCCCATTAATATAAAAATAGTTAAGCAAAAACCGATGTGGCTAAGTAAAAACTAATAAGCACATTGATTAAAAAATGGTAATATGCTACTAAATTTGATTAGGATTTAAGTTTTGTTTTCAGTCAAAAGCTATATCTTCATCAAATGGAGATTGTATCTAAAATAGCCTTTCGAAAAATCCTTTTAGGCGTTGTCGCTTTAATTATTGTCCTTTTTTTACAGCCGGTTTTAACCGGGATTTTTATCAGGCTGTACACCCTCACCGTTACGCCTACGCTTTTTCTGTTTACAAGATTATTTTATTGGGTCTTGGCAATGGGTATCTGGCAGTATGCTAAAAAAATAGAGAAACAGCCTATACTTCTTTGGAGAGAGCAGAAATACGATTTTACGTTTTATTTAATTTCTATTGTTTTAATCTTTATTTCCGTTATTCTATCTGTAGCGATTATCCGGGTAGCATGCCATTTTTTTCATGTAGATGTGAAAAGCGAAACGCTGGAAAACGCCATCCGGATGTTTAAAGCACACAAATATTTAGCTGTATTTGCTGCATTAACGGCAGGTGTTACCGAAGAACTGATTTTCCGGGGTTATTTACAACCAAGATTGGAAATCCTTTTTAAAAATCCCTATGTCGCTATATTTGTTTCGTCTGCAATTTTTGGATTGCTGCATTTTGGATTTGGCACCATAATAAACATGGCAGGTCCTTTTGTTATCGGCTTAATATATGCGATTTACTATCAAAAATATAGGAACATTAAAGTGCTCATGATAAGCCATTTCCTTTGGGATATCATTGTTATTTTTGTTTCCATGAATCGTTATTAATTCAACAGGTTTCGAATGGTCGAATGCAAAAATATTTAGCCAAAACATATAAAAACCCTTCTGAATTCTGAAGAGTTTTCCGCATACAGATTCCTGATAATGAAGCTGAAAAACCAGAAACTTTTCAAATCGCAACTGATTATATTTCTTAACAGATAAGCTGCATAAACAATGAAATTGATATTAAAATGTTGTAATTGAAAAGATTAATAATTGTTTTGAAGCAATACAGCATAATTAAACTACTCATTAATTTAGCGTGTGATAGCTAAAATCAATATATTCAGTCCATGAAAAGTTTATCGGAGTTTAAAGCATCATTAAAAGACCAGAAGCCTGATCCTACTTTATCCGTTCAATTACTTTCACTATGGCACGATGGAAAAGGGAACTGGCATGAAGCGCATAAGCGGATTGACCACTTAAATGACACTTTATCTGCACATGTACATGCTTACCTGCATCGCAAGGAAGGCGACATCTGGAATGCCGATTATTGGTACCGGAAAGCGAAACAAAGCCGACCTGAAATCTCATTGGATGAAGAATGGGAAAAGCTGGTTATACAATTCCTGTAAAAGTGGGCAAAAATTTATCCTGACAATTTAGCAAGTTTCGGGTGGTTTAGCTGTAAAATCAAAACTACTTTTGTATATTAATAATTAAGATTATGAAAGTACAAGAGGAAATTAACTTCAATAGAATTACCGAAGCAATTCACTACATACAGGCAAACTTTAAGAATCAGCCAGGTCTGGAAGAAGTTGCCGAAAAGGTAAATTTAAGTCCGTTTCACTTTCAGCGGTTATTTAGCGAGTGGGCAGGAACGAGTCCGAAACGTTTTTTACAATACATTAGCCTCGGCTATGCCAAACAATTGTTGAAGGAAAATCAAAGCCTGTTCGATACGGCGATGGAAACCGGATTATCAGGCTCTGGGAGGCTACACGATTTATTTATAAATATTGAAGGAATGACACCCGGCGACTATAAAAACGGAGGAGAAAACCTGCACATCAACTACAGTTTTGCCGAAAGCCCTTTTGGAAACGTTATTGTGGCATCAACGCCAAAAGGAATTTGTCATCTTGCTTTTTATGAGGATGAAACCGCAGCAATTAGAAATTTACAAATGCAGTTCCCGGCAGCTATTTATAAGCAGATTATGGATTCAGCACAACAAAACGCCTTATTTATTTTCAATCATGATTGGAACAAAATACAGCAGGTAAAACTTCATTTGAGGGGGACTGATTTTCAATTGAAAGTTTGGGAAAGCTTGCTTAAAATCCCAATGGGAAAGCTATCTACTTATGGCACAATTGCAAAAAATTTAGAAAATCCTAATGCTTCAAGGGCAGTGGGAACGGCTATTGGGGATAATCCTGTGGCTTTTCTTATTCCTTGCCACCGGGTAATTCAGGGAAGTGGTGCGTTAGGCGGATATCATTGGGGTATAGTGCGAAAAACTGCCATGATTGGATGGGAAGCGGCCAAAATTGAAACGGTGCATCAATGATAAAACATTCTGAATTGTCGCCAGTCTTGGTTAAAATTCAAATAAAAAATAAAGAAATTCGCGTTGCAGGCAACAGTCGTTTGAAAATTTACGGAACATTACACTGTAAATCGGGAAAGCGAATGAAAAAAGAAAACCGGGTCTTTTTTAAATCAGAGAGAAATACTTTAATAGCGGGTTTCCGGCCTTATGGAAATTGTTTAAAAGAAGAATATCGCAAATGGATTTATTCAACACAGAAATAAACGTAAACCAGAATCTTTTGCCTTATGGCGGAACTGTAAAATATTATGGAAAGTTATTTTCTCCAGGTGATGCCAGCAATTATTTCGATCGGTTGTGGACCAGCATCGAATGGAAAAATGATGAAGCCTTTATTATGGGGAAACACATCATTACTAAAAGAAAAGTAGCCTGGTATGGAGATGAAGATTATTCTTACACCTATTCCGGGGCATCAAAAAAGGCTTTGACCTGGACGCCGGAGCTTCTGCAACTCAAAAGAATAGCCGAAGAAAAAACAGGCACGCTATTTAACTCATGCCTGTTAAATTTATACCATAATGGCGATGAAGGCATGGCCTACCACAGTGATGATGAAAAAACCCTCGCAAAAGATGGGGCTATTGCTTCCATGAGCTTTGGCGCTGAAAGAAAGTTTCTGTTCAAACACAAACAAACTAAAGAAACCATCGGCATTTTTCTCGAGCATGGAAGCCTCTTAATAATGGCTGGTGAAACACAGGCCAATTGGATGCATCGCTTGCCGCCAACCAAAAAGGTAAGTAAACCAAGAATAAACCTGACTTTCAGAAGAATGCTTACTTAGCTATTTTTTAAATTCACTGATGTCGACGATTTTATCATCATCGTTCTTTTCTAAAAATAAACTGCCTTTCGCATTTTGCTTAAAGTGATAATTTTGCTGAACATTTTTTGCTACGGTGGCAGGATCCAATATCGAGGCTGGCACAGGCAGGTTTACTGCCTCACCCGTGATGTAGTTGGTCTGATATAATGAGTTGGCGGTTGCAAATACAAGCGTTTTTCTATCACCCGAACTGTATAGAAATGTGCCCTGGATTCTTTCCGCATCATTTTGTCTTTTTACAGGGTAAATCTTTCCATTTATGAGTGTAACGATATAGTCGTTATTAACCAGAACGGTGCTGAGACTTAATTCCTGAAGTCCGGCTGTAACTTTACTGTCATTGGCACCTGTTGAGGACCTGTCAAGTTTAATTACCTCCGGCTTTCCATTTTTAACTGAAACGATAAAGAAAGGTGATACCAGGCCGGAGCTGTCGGCCACCTGAACTAAAGCGGCAGTTTTCTGGCTGTTCATAAATCTTGGCTTGTAAAACTTGTTCGATAAAGGTTTTGGATCGTCCTTAATCAGGATTGCCGTATCCCTGAATTGCAAAACAAATAAATCACCCGCTTTACTGCCCGAATCTATTTTCAAAATTTTTAGTGCGTCGTTTTTATCTTTAGGAAATTCATTAAAGCTTTCACCATTATTTAATGCCCTTGGTATATAGGTTTTTTCTAATTTTTCCTGCTTACAGGATAATAAGGCAATAGATAAAATAAATATTAAGAGTCTTGTTTTCATAGGGTGTTATCATTTTATTTATCGGCTAATTTATCATTTTATTTATTTTTAAATAATTATAAAGCCCTTAATTATTAGAAACAAGATGTGAATTTCTAATTTTTATTATTTTAGAGCAAGAAAAATAAAAATGCTGCTTAAACCAAATTTTCTTGTCAGAAACAAAGCCGTCATTCTATACGGAATTTCATTAGCGGCATTGCTGGTTTTGCTGAAATGGCTGGAGTTGAAATTCCTTATCATAACCAACGCTTTCGAAATTTATGCCGGCATATTAGCTGTTATATTTACCGGATTGGGTATTTGGCTGGCAATTAAACTAACCAAACCCAAGGTAAAGACCCTTATTGTAGAGCGGAAAATCTTTGTCGATAAAGAAGATACCTTCCTACCGGATAAAGCAATAATCGAAGAACTAAACTTAAGCAAGCGCGAGTTGGATGTTTTGACTTTGATGGCAGGCGGACTAAGTAATCAGGAAATCGCTTCCAGGCTTTTCGTTTCCCTAAATACAGTAAAAACACATACATCAAATTTATTCGAAAAAATGGATGTTAAACGAAGGACCCAGGCTGTCGATGCTGCAAAGCGGCTCAATATTATAGCCTAAGCATTCACACTTTGGAACCAATTGCACTTATTTGTTCAAAATCACTCGAAAGTATGAGCGCGAAACGGCTGAAATGATACACATTTGTTTCAAAAAAATCAGATGAAAAAAATTGTAATCGTATTTGGACTAATTGCCGGATTCATTGTATCCTCAATGATGTTGTTATCAATCGCAAAATGTTATAACAGTGCAGACTTTGAAGGCAGCATGCTTATCGGCTATGCATCTATGTTGCTGGCTTTCTCTTTTATTTTCGTTGGCGTTAAAAGTTTTCGGGATAAACATAATGGAGGCCTGATATCATTTGGAAAAGCCTTCAGAATTGGTCTCTTCATCAGTTTGATTGCATCAACCTTGTATGTTGTAGTTTGGCTTATAGACTATTATCTATTTGTTCCCGACTTTATGGACAAATACACGGCACATACACTTGCTGAGGCTAAACGAAATGGCGCAAGTGCAGCAGAATTAGCCGTACAAAACAGTGAGATGGCTGATTATAAGGAAATGTATAAAAATCCGTTTTATGTTGTGCTGCTAACCTATTCAGAAATCCTTCCTGTGGGGCTGGTGGTTTCTTTAATTTGTGCATTGATTTTGAAAAGAAGTTCTAAATCAAATTCTGTTTCAGGTTAAGATTCAGGAGAATTTAAAGTATGAATGCCAAACTTAATTATGGAACTGCAGTAAAAAAAATTAATCGCCCCAGTTCATAAATTTATTGGAGTGGTTTTTGATGTTTCCTGCAAAAATTATTGACTATGAAAAATCTGCTCATCTGTGGCGCACTCCTTTGCTTTTTAAGTTCCTGCTTAAATAAATTCGCCCCTGAAACTTTGAAAAATACAAAATGGGAATTAACAGAAATGACAGGCAAAACTTTGCCAGCGGATGCAAAAGCCACGTTGAAT
>Ga0247804_10000594_pt1 | contig 16657 bp, 19 predicted proteins | sample UWRJL029104C1_FD_181142 | JGI IMG/M metagenome (GOLD analysis project Ga0247804, IMG submission 181142) | Plant litter microbial communities from Arlington Agricultural Research Station in Wisconsin, United States - UWRJ-L029-104C-1 | ecosystem: Environmental > Terrestrial > Plant litter >...
TTGGACCTTACTAGCAATCCCCCTGTTTTGTATGCCCTCGTACCTACCCGTCGAGGCAGCAACCATGAATTACGCGTCCGTAGTATTCGTAGCGTTCTTTCTCTTGGCCGCAGGCTGGTATTTTGTTTGGGGTCGAAAGCACTATGCCGGGCCTCCTGTGCATGATGATGCTGCTATCGAACATCGTCAATCCGTTTCGCATTCGCACCAACACACTGTATAATAACCCTCCCGGGCGACAATTTTCCAGGCGACTCTTTTCCAGGCGATTATTCCAAGCGACATCCATCAGCAACAATTACTGGAGCCCGATTGCGACATCGTTTGAACTACTGAATGAGTTGTAATTATTGGAGTGTAAAATATAATACCCCACCTTATATTCGAAAGCACTCCAAATAGCACTGCTCGTGTTTCTCTTTCCCTGTGGCGTGATGGCTGTTTTATCAAGGATACCCCGTTGGAGCTTTAAAAAGAATAGGAGAATATAATAATACAGAACCGGAAAAAAAATGAATACCCATAACCAACTCCACAAGCAGCCTGCGCCTGACGGCCACTTCACCAGATATTTCTTGTTGTAAGACGTCTCGTCTTATTGTAGACGTCTTACAATAACACTTTCTCATTATACATGAGTATGTGTCTGCATCACTTGTGGTATCCATGATGAACCATTGCAATGCCTCAAACCTTTCAGCGTGCAACTAATGCTCCAATTGTTTAATTTACTTCTCGCGGAGTGCTGGCTGTCTTCTGCAATTGCTTCACTCCTGTTCACTCCTGGTATTCCAATGCTTCCTTCCATCACTCCCCTTCATACACACTTGCTTTCTCTTGATTCTTGACAACCAATGTCTTACGTCTCCTCAATATGTCTCCTGCTTTAATACGATCGACACACAGTCCATTAAATGTGTGATTTAACTTCAGCCTGAGTGGTACAGAGTCTCGCTTATACCGAACGAAAGGGGAAAACGCCAGCCCCTTCTCAAGGCAAGCGAACAACAAAAGAAGTTATTTATGGTCGTAGACTGCTCCATCTAAACCTGCAAACCAGTTAAGGCCGCTTATCTAACATCAGTACCGGGCAAAAATTCTGCTAAATAGACCTCATGGTTTATTAATTTGTTTGATCAGATCATGTTTGACATAGCTATGTGTTGTTATGATTAAATCACCAGGGATGGATTACTGTGGAATATGATCTATGTTGGAAAGAATGCCAAGTTGCAACACCAGTTTAACTATCGGCATGCTTTCATTGAACCTGTCCACCGTGAAGACATGCAGATATACCTAGCGAATATCATGGGCTTTGCAAAGCTCTTCTGTACTGCTCTGCTATATGCTCTAAAGCCTGCTTGTCTTTTTTGCTCTATGTATCTCAGAACCGCTTTCCACGAAGGGTTAGCCAGCAACAACATATTAAAATGTATGCCTATCCAGAAGCAATTACGACACAATAGTAAGGAAAGTGTGTACCAAGATGCGGCCGCTAGTCTAAGCACGGTAGCTTTCACGTGTTTGCTTGACAAATGATCTGCATGGTTACCAGCTCGGAAATGTCCACACTGTGGATAGGCGCAGCGGAAAGAAATTGATATTGGGAATAGGGGAATAGGCAGACAAAGACACTAACCTAGCTCACCAGCATTATAGAAGCTAACCCTAAATGCCGCCTGACGTGTGTCAAGAGTAAATATGGCTGCTCTCGATGAATGTACAAGTTCGTCCGTAGCTTTTACGCCGTTCAATAGCAGGTCGGCTTGAAAGCAATGGCGCGACGTACAAGAGAAGGCCATTAGGACCTCTCCGGGTCGCTGATAATTTCTCGGTTGCTCCTCATGATTTGATGTCTATCATACAACGCGCAAATACTAACTTTAGACGGTGGAAGTCGCAGACTTATGTATTCCGTTATCAGACTTTGCAATCCTCTCCCAACACATATCTACGAACGATCCAATGGCTGCTGACGCATATCTTCGTTTGGAATTCACAGTAAGCCGGGGAGGGGATAACTGACGCCTCAAGAGGACGGGATTCGTGGGGGTGGATGGACAAAGTAAAGCCTCAGAAGCTGCTGTTCAGGGTAGATCGATTGTATGTCGTTGAAAGACCTGCTGTGCACCCAGGCCGAGCGAGGAGAGAAAGGCAACCTTTCCTTTCCCCCCAGAACCCATTGTACCATTATACAGTACTCCAAAGCTTGAATATGGGCACCACGTGAAGAAACTTCCGTGTGGAGGGGGGCGGAAAGGGGGATCATAGTGTCATATTTTCCGGGAAACAAATGCTCCCAAACTAAACTGCTTGAGGCGACTTGTTAATATAAACCAGGTGGATTAGCGGTACCGAAAACACCCAATATTTTTTATTTTGGTCCTCGTACCACTCTGTCACTCCCAGGCCCAGCTCAGCCATACCCAAAACAGAAATCCATCACACGGCCGCCTGTTACATGCTGACAGCAACAGTACCGGAAGTTACGGTAATCCCCCTGCAATGTGAAGGTGATGGGGTATTGTGAAGCACCACCGGTTCCCCTCCTGCATGAAGCATACAAGATAATATTGATTTGATTGAAGCTCAGCAGTGCTCCTTTTCTACCTAATATTTCCTCCGCGTTCACCACATCGGAGGGGAGCTGGACATGCGACATAAGCAAATCTCAATATAATAGCGCCTGGCAGGGTGCGATCGCTCCGCTCTGGGAACAGCTGCTCTCCAATTCTACGGCGATCCGTGAATCCTCTCCGCCTTCCCCTTGGCTGATTGAAAGGTTGATTGAAGCTTACTTCTACTTCACTACTGTAACACCTGGCTGTGCAAAACAATTGCGGCGTTTCCCCGTCTTTTCCAATTTCACCAGGCTCTGGGTTCGACCCACTCCCCATCCTCCGCATCTTCGTAATGTAGATTCCCTTGGTACTTTCCCATTCACTTTGCCTACTTTCTCTCTTCTGATGTGCGAATCCGAGCCTTTGGTTGTTTATATTATTTGTTGCGCGTTGTATATACCCTTGGCTTGGCAGCCAACGTTGGTACGAGCCCGATAGCACTTTGTCATCCGAAGAAGCCGTGGCTTGCGCCTCATTCATATATTTCTTTTCCCTTTCAATCGTCAAGATGGGTTTTCATCTTTCTAGAAATCTCAATATGGGTGTCCGTCAATTCTGGACTACTTCCTTCCAGTATGCGTTGCTGGTCACGGCTGCACTTGCGCCGAAACTTATACATCTTTGGACTCACAGGGCTTCATTGCCTCCGGTGATCACCATATTATATTTACCAACATTCATGGGTCTCGATGTTATTAACGCTATTGTTTTTTGGATTCTGGTGCATCTTGGTCAGGTTAGAACACCAATATGGCTGAAGATTGTCAGGGGTATCATTAGGTTTGTTCCGCATAGGACAATTGGTACCAGTACCCTTTTGCTAATACTGCGTGAAGTTTGACTATCCTTGGAACCTCAGCAATGCAAATTGCATTCTATCTTGAAACCGGGGGTGAAATCAAATGGGGTGCTGCTGGAAATTTTGCTCATGACCCAGCAGGCATTAAAGTCCTCCTGTCGGGAAGTATGCAGGCAGCCCTAGTATCTACCGCGATCCTCATTCTTGCCCGAATTATCTCTTACCCGTTGTACTATGTTACAGATAGCGTTGTAAGAACGTTTGTGAAAGCTTTCACTGGCCGGGATTTGAGAACGGGGAACACGTCAACAGATGCTGAACGAGAATCCAGCCCAAGGTATTTGCAGGTTGCAACCGCCGACGAAGAGGATTTTACCAACTATGCATTCAGCCAAGGAGATGATTTGGAGGCCTCTGGTCTTCTGAATGAAAAGAAGCTGGGACATGTCAAGTGGTATTCTGTATGGATCACACGAACTACCTTTCTTGCCCCTTTCGCTATCACCGTCTTTCTTTGTACCTTACGACCAACAAATTTCCCCTATGCACATATGTCTAGTACCTTGCCATACACCCTAGTAGATATATGGATCCCCGTATCAAATCTGTGTCGCGTTCAGCACTCAGGAGACTATACCACGTTCCCGTTAACAGAACTAATTTCAGAAGAATCTTGGGAACGACCTAATGGTAGATTCCCCGGCTGGATGCCAAGAGAGAACGTCTCCTCACTAGAATCGGCACCATTACCTCCATGGCTTCCCAAGAATCAATTGGATGGATTTGAGAGATGGTATCTCCATGAGGGTCAAGAAAAGAGCGCAAAGGGACACGGGGGGCACGGTGGGTATGGGAGCCCTGAAATGCTACAGCACATGTTCAAATATGATCCAGTACAGGATCCATTGCGAATTACAAATCTGGACCAGGAGGTTCTGCAACCAATAGTGGATGCTTTGAAAGATCGCAAAATCGCTATTAAGCACATCGTGCTGCTAACAATGGAATCGACACGTGGTGATTTTTTTCCACTTAAGAAAGGATCTTTCACGTATGAGAACATCATGAAGACGCATGGTTCAGATACAGAAAGTTTAAAGAAGGCTGAGATGGAATTGGCACAGCTCACAGTGAACGCAGAGCTATTGACTGGCGTAGATGGAGGGTTTGTTAGAGATAACAAGACGAATTCGATTGCAGGGAGCTGGAAGGACTTGAAAGCGGACAGGGGAGGGATCAACATTCTTGGGTCGATGACGGGAAGCACGACAAGTTTCAAAAGTGTTGTAGGAGCACATTGCGGATTGGCACCTTTGCCAGTTGACTTCACTATCGAGGCACAACAAAAGATATACCAACCTTGTGTTCCTCAGATCCTCAGCTTATTTAACCAAAACAAGCCAAAGGGTGCGGAACGCAAAGATGTCAACTCCATGCCATGGAGATCGGTCTTTGCACAAAGTATCACCGATCAATTTGATAAACAAGATCAGCTAAATCGTCACATGGGATGGTCTGATGTTATTGTTAAGGGAACTCTGCTTGAGCCTGGTGCAAAATATCCACCCACAGAGAAGGAGGCAAATTACTTCGGTTACCCCGAGTCCCAGATCAAGCCATATTTACATGACTTGTTCCGTGATGCCATGGAGGGCAATCAGCGGCTCTTTTTATCTCACATGACTAGCTCTACTCATCATCCATGGAACACACCGGAGGGCACAGAAACCGTAAATTTCCTGAAAAGGGGTAAATATAGCGCCGAAAGCCATTTCAACAGATATCTGAATACGATCAAATATGCCGATCGGTGGATTGGTGAGGTTATGGATATGTTGCAAGATATTGGAGTGGGGGACGAGACATTAGTCGTCATGGTCGGTGATCAGTAAGCGCTATGTGTTTACTATCTTCTTTGTCACTAACACCATTGTAGTGGTTGGGCTTTTCCGGAAGACACTCCGGAACACAGCACCTTTGAAAACGGGCATGTAGCAAACCTGCGTGTGCCGCTCGTCTTCCACCATCCCTCAATGCCTAGAATCCAACTCGCCCTCAACGCAACTTCCATCTCTATTATACCCACTATCCTAGATCTTCTCGTCGCTACCTCTTCTCTATCCCCCCAAGACACCGATATCGCCTCCAATCTCATCCATCAATACGAAGGTCAATCTCTCATCCGACCCTACCAAACCACCAAAGCAGGCCGGCAAGCTTGGAACATCGCAGTGCTCAATACTGGTGGCGCAGTTTTATCCGTAAGCTCAGCAGCCGTACCTTTCCGTCTCATAATACCCGTCTGCACCAACGGCGTATATCGTTTTACTGATATATCACGTGATCCGTACGAACTTGCGCCCATCCTAGAATTCTCGATTGAGAAGCTAGCGAATAAGATTAGAAGGCAGTACAACGATGATGCAGCTTCGAAGTGGTTGAGAGAAGCAGACGAGGTAGGGAGGTATTGGGTGTTGGAACAGAGACGTAGGTGGAGGATATAGCCGGGATGGGACAGATCCAAAAGGCGGATTGGGGGAATGCTTGATGGGAATCATCAGAGTGATTGAATTTATATTTTGTCAAAATTAGCGAGAGTTTGCATCTTAGAATACCGAAAGGTAACGTTCAAAAACGAACTAACACCACAATGGTGTACAGTCCCACTGAGGCTTGAAGGAGAACAGCACGAAAGCGGTTGTGCTTCACAGCGGTGCTACACTTTTCTACGAAAAAGTGACTTACCCAGCTCCCCTTTGGCACATGATATTGATCTCAGTGAAGCTTCATCAATAATTTTCTGCCCGTGGCTTTATCAGCACTGGTAAGTAGGATCTAAATCATATAGAAGATCTCCATCACTTGTTCTAGCTTGGCGATCATCTGATCCAGGAAGCTCGTGTATACCATTAGTGTCAACGTCTATTTCCTACTGTCTAAATCCTACACAGGCACGTCTAAACTCAGATCCTTAGATCTAGCTTAGAAATATTGTGTTTACCTCCGGCTACAACGTGAAAGACATATTCCTCTTTGCCTGGGACGGCCCCTTACTCCTTTTCTAAGCGAGAATCACATGTTCGGCTTGGCATCTCCTGATGTAAAGGATCATAACTGCCACAAACTACTTGGAATCGGGGTTGTCTTATAACAATTATGAGGGCATAAAACGAGGCTTGGCCATGACCATTAGGGGTTCCGATAAGCGACCTAGCATACGTTGGGCAATGATGTGAATTTATTCAGGCCTGTTGAGGTGCCAGCACATATGTGGAGCTATACAAGTTTTGCATGCTTATGATACCCAGGAAGAATATCAAGTTACTCCTTGATATGTATGTATATGCCAGATGACACCTATGCAAAGGGTTCCGCTCGTTACTATCAAATGACAAGCATCTTATCAAGTAACAAATGGAATGCCAGCATGACAGCAAGTTTCGCATCAAGATACGACTTCTACCTCGCCTACCTCCATTTCATCCTGTTTCGCAGCCCTCACGAGTCCGGCAGTGAACAATGGGCTCTGCAGCATGGTTTTCCAATCATGCACTGCATTAGTGTTCTCCATTGACGCAAGAACTGCCTCATTGCCACGCGGCCAAAGGTCGGCCTCGTATCTCTTGACAGCGGCCGCCAGTTCGGCAGACGTGTGCGTCTTCATGGCGCGCAGCTGAACCAGGAATTCGGCTGCATCGGTGATCGCATTGTTGAGTCCTTGACCACGGTCTTGATTATCATTGTTAGTACGGGAAGAGAAGGCTCAGTGACAGGTGAAACAGCTTACGGAAGGTCATGGGGTGGGCGGCATCTCCTGCCAACGTTACCAAGCCATTTCGACTGTCCCAAGGCTTAGTAGGCCAGTAAGACAATCTATTATGCCAAACCATTGTGCCTTGTGGAATTGTCAAAAAGCATTCTTTGAATGGCGACCCAAATGTTTTCCCGCGCTCGTACATGTCGGCAAGTACATCCTTGGGGTCTGTCAGGTTGGTTGGCTGATCAGCACGCCAGGTTTGCATAAGCATCCAGGTCCACTCTGCAGGGTCTTGCGATGCGCAATCATGAACTATGAGCGTTTTAGATGACGTGTTATTAACATAGATAGTTGTGAATACATACTGCTATGCCAGGTAAAAGTTCCGTTTGGGTGGAAGGAAATAATATATCGTGGATGTAGCTTCCGCAACGCAATAGAGGCCTCTCGGCCAAGTTTGGTTATTGTGACACTGGCGACAATAGGAGACTGTAAAAGCTCAGCCTCTTTTGAACCCAGTAAGAATTCACGTGTAGATGAGTGGGCTCCTTCGGCTCCGATAACAAGGTTTCCTGTTTCTTGGCTTCCATCCATAAAAGTAATCGTAACACTGGTTTCGCCAGTCTCAATCTCCTTCACACGCTTGCCCCACTGTTCTCTTGGTGAGACATTGCAAATAAGGATACGATGGGCTACATACATGAACATCAATATCCTTGGCAATCATTTGCAACCACTTCTTTCGCCGCAGACGAAGGCTCCACGGTGCTGAAAGGTTCTTCATTAGTTCACCAGTCGCTCCATTGTGTACTGGCATAACACTTTCGGCTGACGGGGTGTAGCTTGGATCGGTCTGGACAGTTTCTACCAAAGCTCGAAGTTCTGGTGTGAGACATTCATCGAGGCGGGATTGAGCCCAGTAGATTCCAAAATTCCAGTCCCTAGGCCGCTGTGAGAAGCTTGTATCTTGCTCAAAGACCGAACATGGAATTCCAGCCTTCACGTATCAGTCGGTAGATAGAGTTCAGCATGTGTGCAACATACCTTTTTCAGCACCTGTGCAGTAAGCAGGCCAGCGGATCCTGTATCATGTCAAGAGCTGTGATCTTTTAGAGTGGATTTGGAGAATATACCAGCTCCGATGATCAGGACTCGAAGAGGGGTTTCTTCGGATCCCATTGTACACTATGTATTAGACCGTGGAACAAAGCACAACTTGAGCTGGAGGTATAAGATGAGTCCCCGAGAAGGAAAGATTAGAAGTAGTGGTGAGATGTTAAAGTTGACAACCCGGCAGTTTGGGCGGGCATGCCGTAGTTATCTTGTCAAGGGATCTCACATCTCACATATTGGGAAGGTCATTAACAGCGTCTTTCCTCAATGCGTATGCATGTACAGAAGATGTGCCCACAAACTCGCTCGGTTAGTTGCATCTTAGAAGAATCATTGGTCCCAGATCATCGCACACATAATCCAAAAAACCATCAATTAGTGTCAGATACCAGGAAAAAATGCAAGTCAGATGTATGTAGCCACTTCGAATGCATGGTGTAAATAGTAGAAGCTGTTTCACAAGGTTGCACATACGTCTATGGCTTAGTGCACAAAGTTTAAAATGGTAAGCTTTTGGGCATCAGCCACGGTGATCGAAACCTTAAGGAATCCGCTTGACTTCCGTCCACTACATTAAAAAGTATAGATGCCGCTAGGTGAGACCAAGAATAATTGTAACACTATACAGTATTCTTCCAATTCTGGTTTGCTGTCCTGGACATGATATTGAAAGCTCGGGCAGCGTCGCATTGTTACATGGCTACATCGTCACCAGCAAACACAGCAGCAGATTCTTTCGCAGGTTCGAACACAGAAAGTACTGATCCATGTGGCTTGCGGGCACTGGGAAGATCCAACTAACACATACGCCTCTTCCGGTGCGACAAAGCAACCGTGAATTCCGCAAGTAAACAAAGGGAATTTGCAAAAAATTTAAAGACAATCCCAAAGCTCTGTGTTAACAGAGTATACATACCTAAACCCATTTCCCGTCTCACTCCTCTCAATTACCGCTCCTACCTAGGATAAATCCCAAGATGGGTGAATCACAAGGTGGCGAACAAAGAATGAAGGTTGCCAGAGACAATGTAAAGGATAACCAAGGTCAACATAGACGAGCGGGCTCAGGAACTACCACCAGTCCTCCCGTACCGACTTCACCTCTATTCAACAACTCGCCGGGCCTTTTTAGTCAAGTATGCAGCTAATCATTTTCTGCGCCAGAATGCTGACGGTTCAAAGACTAATATAGGAGCCTCAGATACTAAAGCCATCACAAATGACTCGACTCTGGCGACCATGCCCGAAGCTGATCAGGCAAGCACACCCGTTCCAGTATGTGGAGTGCTCCATTTTAAAGGTACTTATACTAATAGTCAAGGATCCATCCAACTTCATAGTTGCTGAATATGATGAAGATGAAGGTTTTGATGGGGATTCCGCGTATAGTGCTGCTTTTTCTAATATGACCGACACGGTTTCTTTGAGTTCGAGTATTATGCGTTTTCGAGAAGAGAACGGGAGGAGATATCACTCTTATGGTAAGTTGGCAGCTTGATCTCGGAAGCAATATAAGCTTATCTTTGTAGGGTCGACGGAGCATTGGGGACCTTGTGATGAAGATGCATTAGATCAGCAAGATATTAGGTACGTGATCGAAACATTGCCCAACGACTGATTGCTGATTGTCCACTGCAAAGTCATCATTTCTGGACTTTGATGTTAAAGGGCGATCTTTATTTAGCTCCTATCAAAAACCCCCAGGTACGTTCAAAAGCAAATCACCAGGAGCAAATACTAAGTAATCATTAGCGAATTCTAGACATAGGGTGTGGTACAGGAATATGGGTGATGTACTGAATTTCTAGCATTTGATAATAATAGTGTTTCTAATACTTCCTAGGGACATGGCTGAGAAACATCCCGAGGTCGATGTCAAAGGGATCGATGTGGCTCCTATCCAGCCCTCCTGGGTACCACCGAACGCAAGGTTCGAGATCGATGATTTCAATCTGAATTGGGAAGATGAAGCCAAGTACGATATGATCCACCAGAGAGAACTTTTAGGATCGGTCACAGATTGGGCGAAATTCTATAATCAGTGTTTCAGGTATGGGATTTCATAGATTTCTTTAAACATTGCTTACCACGCCTAGATCTCTCAAACCGGGAGGTTGGATAGATTGCACTGAGCCAGGCGCTTTCTTCGAATCAAATTATGATACTCTTGGACCTGACCACCCATACAAAACTTGGGGCAAGGTAATGCTCGATGCAGGTGAAGCTTCAGGAATGGCATTCCATGTGGGCCCTTTCATCAAACAGCGACTAGAAGATGCCGGTTTCATTAACGTGGTTGAAAAGACAATTTGTTGCACGATCGGACCATGGTCATCTGATCCTTGGGAGAGGGAAGTTGGTGTCTGGGAACAACTGAGGCTCGAGAGAGGTGTACAGCTGTTTTGCGAGAGAAGATGCATCAATAACCTAGGGGTGAGATATCTCTTCTATAACCCGAACGTATAATACTAACATTGGACAGTGGCAGCCAGAGGAGGTCATGGTGTTTGGAGCAGCTATGCGTGCCGCAATCAAGAACAAAAGACTTCTCGCACATCACTGGTTGTAGGTATAACCTACTCCCACTGCGTATAATGCTAACATGTTTTTTTTTTAGTTATCTTGTAATCGGGCAAAAACCGCTCGTGCCATAGGGTCAAGAGCTGATCCATCAGTGTTAGACAAGTAATCGATTGTATTGCATCGAAGAATTGATTTTTATGGTTGCCAACACTGTACTTGAATATTCATTCCAAAAACCCGTAGGACAGGCTACTAAAGCAACATCACTTTAGTTTTAACGGGTGATATCTGTAATCATCATGTTGGATTTTTAGTATCAAGAGCATAGTAGTATAGAAGTTGTGTTGAGATCACTATTGATGCTGATCGATTAAACTTTTTGATGTATATACCAGGAGAACGATGTTGACTCAATTTATACTGATAAATTATTGCTCGTTATTATAAACCCCTTGGATAAGTTGGAATTGTTGTTCATATCAAGGTTGAGGCGTAAGATCGCTTAAACACAAACTGCGTGCCTAGACAACTCAGGTCACCGGATAAGCTCCCCAAAACAATTTTCCGCACATTCTTTACTTCTTTGACTTCAACCACAATGATTCCCCGGTAAACTGCACCTCTTTGGTGTCAGTCCTGACAATTACACAATAATGGAGGCATCTCTATCTACTGCTCAGCGGCTGAGTCTACGTTCTGTTCACATAAAGATGTACCCAACTGCGAAAAGTTTTCAAGAACGTCGCGAGGTCTTGCGGGTTCTGGAGAGATTTGGTGAAGTGAACGTTTTCCGATCACTAAAGGTAAGTCTTTTAAACTGCCTAAAATCATAGTCAAGTCTAATCCGTAAACTACAGTATCATCCACATGCTCCTGTTCCCAATGCATTCATTGCAATCTATAGCTCCGATTCAGCGGCTCAGGACTTGATTGATGCAAGTCCTGTTCGTTACCGAATGTTCAGCCAGGCTGCACCTCTGTCCGACCCAGCGGAAAAACTTGCAATATCTTCGGGAGCTGGTACTGAGTCCAACGCTCCCACTGTCGCTGTGGAATCTGCAGAAGCAACCAAAGCCACCCAATCCCAAGCTGGAGAAGAAAGAGTGTTTGAAATCAACGTCTCAAAATCAATACATGATCATGAGAGATATATTAGAGAGCAGCCAATGTTTGGACCTTGGAAGCCTGCATCTTATAAATCATCGTTCATGTCGATGAGTTTACGAGAACTCCTACCTAGGTCATTGATGAGCAGTGGCTTGGCGGACTGGGCGACGGCTTCACAAAAGTATCGGAAGGAAGACATAGAAGAGCAGATGAACGTCGCCGGAGCAAGGAGTCAATACCCGTTCAGCATGGCCTTCCGGGAGCAAGAAAAACATCGGAAGTCGGTTGCAAAAGAGCTTCCCAAAGTTATGGAAAGCTTGTCAGAGTTCAGTAAGAGTGCTGCAACAGGAAATCTTGTAAACACTGATGAAGGAGGATCATGACTAGTGAAAACTCTTAGTTTGGAATAGGATGGGCTTGGTGCTATTGTACAAAAGTAAGTCATTCTGTTTCTACTTTTTGCCCGAAATGCCCCTTTTTATGATGATATACCAGCTGGCACCAGTCTTATCCCGATTTTGTACTCATGGATTTGATGAAAATGCTTTGGCCTTGTGCCTCCTTCTGAAATTGACCCAAAGCTTCGAGATATTCAATAATTCTACCAGTACAATTTTACTGACTAGTTTCAAAGTTAGACCACCTATGGAGATTTGCAGTTCAGGGAACAATCGAAAAAGCATCTGCCACCAGTACATCTTACACAATTGTTTGACAATGACGTCTTGCACTGGTGCGAACCACCCAGAACGTAATCGAGGATATTGAAGGGTAATACTTCACCTCTGCTACAACGGGCCGCAGGGCAACATATGGTGTGTCTAGTGTGTCTTTGGAAATGTGGCAACCGAGGAAACTCAAACCGCAGAAGAAGATATGACAAACACATACGATGTCAGGTGCTATATTGCCTGACCGTTGCTCCAGACCTTACACTCTTAGGCCTGTTGTTGAGTGTAGTGGATTAACAAACTGCATACAATGCATAAAGTGGCGCGTTGTTCTTAGGTACACACTCATGTTCTTACAACGGGAGATCCTGCGAGATCTTATCTTAGCCTATCCCGTATCGAGTTACTCCGACCCGAATTGGGATAAATGGAAGCTAGTTCAAATTGCACTGTCCCTCATTATCGTGACAAAATTTTACCCGACGGCAGACTCTTTGCCCTGCTTAAGCTCAAACCCATTCCATCGTATTCGCTGAGCGTCATGAACATAAGATTGTAAGATTCCATGATAGATCCATGGACAGACATTAGCTCCCAACGTAGCTACGAAACCAACTCAATCAATGCGGATACTGTATGATGGAGTAGCAACCTCCAGTTCAACATGCAGGCATAAAATCCAAATAGAACCATTCAAACCACATCCACAAGCTTGCTATTAAACAGAAGCATTGCTGTAAAACTCGACTAGACCTGTGCTTTTGAACCACCCATTATATATAAATCATGCCAAGCAATGGGAAGTCACTGGCTGATATAGATACGCACCACGCTTAGTCAATCGCAGCTTATCTCATAAGTATATATATATACATATGAGCAATCACAGACGAAACATCAATCTCACCTTTTACAGTAACTGCTTTTGCAATGTCAATGAGTCAAACAGTAGCCAAATATCAGCTTGATACAGAAGAACCAAGGTTTCATGAGTTTAATTACACATTGAGAAGCAGAATAATTCAATGATAAAGAATGGATTACGTTTCTAGATAGGCTGTACTTAATATAGCTAATCTTGAACCCCACTTAATTATGAATTAGAAACCTCACTTTACTAATTTCTAAGCACGCACTAAAATCAGAGTAGGTATCAATGGGCAAGTAAGGTCACAACCACAAAACACTCCCAAGAATATTCACAGAACTATGAATGTACCGCCAAATCAATAACCAATCTTCAGAATTACCTCTTCACACCATCACGTCTGGCACCTAATTGGACCTGGTAGCATGTTCCTTGTGTCCTACCTCGGCACTTGTACCAGCAGCCTTTGGCTCATCTCGATCACTCTCGGTCCAACCCTCATTCTCCTCGAACTTGTATAGATCTGGACATGGAGGAGTGTTCTTGCGGAGTAAGACCCATCGCTTGAACCACCATGGAAGTACTGTGAAGAGTTGGTAGCGTGCGTGTGTGCGAGTTGGAACACCAAAGACATAGTCCAATTCTTCCAAACTTCGCTGTTTGGTCTCAGGCAAGAAGAGGAAGATCAGGCCAAGAGCAATTAAGTTCATCCCGGTGTAAAAAGCAAATGCACCCGACACAGTGAACGCACGAAGCTGACGTGGGAACGTGATAGACACAACGGTGGCCCAAAAGTTGTTGGTTGCGACAGCCCAAGACATTCCAATCTCACGATGGGAAAGTGGGAACACTTCTGCGGAGTAGGTGAAAGGTACAGGACCCTCTCCAGGAGAGTAGAATGCGTCGTACACGTAAATGAAAAACGTGACCATACCAAGGTGGGCACGGGAACTTGTAGGGATGAAATAACACATTCCGGCGGCAAGCAAGGTCCACGCCATGTTGGGGAAGGTGAAAAGGAGAAGGCCACGACGACCAAACGTATCAATTGTCCAGACCGCCGGCCAGGCAAAAACGAAATTGACGAGACCGAAGCCAAATGATCCCAAAAGAGCCCCAGTCAAACTCGCGCCAGCTTGGCTGAAAATGGTGGAGGAATAGAAGGCAATAATGTTAACTGATATATTAGCTTAGGTACGAGAATAATATGGATTTCTTGAACCTACTTCCACACATCTGCTGTGCCAACATGACCACACCTGATGCCCATGTTGCTCGTCGAAGACGTGGAATCGTGAACAGCTCTATAAACCGTGTGAACATGTTGCTTCTCTTCGTAAGACCGGATTCTTCGAGCAGCTGGTCTTCATAGACGATCTGAGCATGGATGAAGAACACATCACGAGCCGCTTGCAACTGAGAATTTCGGAGTTTAAGGAGCGATTCAAACGCCTTTGCGACTCTGCCTTTCTTCAAAAGCCATCGAGGTGATTCTGGGCAAAAGTAGATGCCAATTAGAAGGGGTATAGCGGGAATAAAGGCAGAGCCAAATTGCAATCTCCAGGCTATGTTACTGGGGCTTTTACAGAATACCAAGTTTGCGCAGGTGCCGAGTAAGATACCTAATCAAAATAAATCAGTAACATGGTCTTCCTCCATTTAGTAAATGGATATTAAGAGCTTACCGAAAGCCGTCCAAACTTGCCTGGAAGAGCAGTCAGCGACAAGGGATAAAATCAGGACTTAAGTATACATACCACGACATGACCAATCCACCACGGATCGTTCTTGGTGCAACCTCAGCAGAGTAAACTGGCACAGTGACTTCTTTCAAGCCCATGCCAATACCTAGCAGGATACGGCAAACGACAAGCTGACCCCATTTTTGAACCGTAGCCTGACCAATAGGTGCAAGTAAGCTGAAGATGGCGGCAATGAAAATAACGGTTCGTCGACCAAGCCAGTTATTGAGGGGATCAGATATCCACGCAGCGCTGTACATGTATATTAGACTAGTATAGTGCGTGGAGCATCGCCGTACTTACAAAACGAAGATGGCGATATATGGGCAGGAGTTGATGAAACCAACGATCCAGGAATTTTTATCGCAAATAGCTTCATTGCCAGGTTTGAATTGACCAGTGGTATCCAGGGGGTCACAAAAAGGTCCAGTATCCGGAATGCCAAGAATTTGGGAGAAGGTCAGATTGGCACCATTGGAACCTGACAAAGGTTGGTTAGTGACGGGTCGATCAAGTATATCTAGGACACCTACCAGTTTGGTCCCATCCCTGGATAGCAGCAGCGACGGAGTTGAGAATAATGGTCAGATACAGAAGTCGGGGGTGTCTCCATTTATGAGTCACTTCTTCACTCAAGACTCTTCGATCTTCATCATTGAGCTCATGGATGGTGTCGATACCCATTGGGTTCTGCGCAACAAGTGCGCCCTTGACAAGGTCATCCTGGATGTGCTCAAGACCGAACTTGGTCGCGAATTCGCTAACATCCTGGAGGAGTTTGGCCTTGGGGATACCGATCAGAGGATTCTTGATTCTTGGCTATGTGAGCAAACGGAACAAGTGCACGAGGAGTAGGAGCGGGATGTGGACAAATGCTTACTCTCCGGTCTCGTTCTTGGTCAAAGCTTCGAACTTCTTCTTCCTAAAATCATCGTCATTCAGGGCGGAAAGCTTGCGTTGCTTTTCGTCAGTTGCGTCGTCGGTCACAGGTGCTGTCGCGATTGGCTCCGTTTTTGGGCTAGGAACTTGTCAACATGAAGCTTGGAATTTACGGGCAAACAACAGCATTAACAACAGGAATCTGGGTCTACCTACGCGCTGCCAGTGTTTGATGGATCACCAGGTTCCGCCATGATGTTTGCGATTTGTTCTTTGACAAGGCTTGCCGAGTGAATTGAGGTAGCTTGGATGCACAAGGCCGAGCAAGTGAACGACAGGTGGGGACTTTGATCTTATAGTGGGAGTGAAAAGTCAATTTGAATGCACGGCGCGGCCCAACGTCGTTTCTGCAGGAGCTGTCTGAACGGAATGAACTATCCTTGCATCAGGAAGGCATCGGGGTCGGTCGGCGGCACATCAGCAACATGACAAGAAAGCCCGACCACTACAGTACGCATCTTTGTCCCAAGAGCTTGGCCTGGGTTACACTTTCTGAATACCCAACTAATCATCG
>Ga0247804_10000596_pt1 | contig 16607 bp, 14 predicted proteins | sample UWRJL029104C1_FD_181142 | JGI IMG/M metagenome (GOLD analysis project Ga0247804, IMG submission 181142) | Plant litter microbial communities from Arlington Agricultural Research Station in Wisconsin, United States - UWRJ-L029-104C-1 | ecosystem: Environmental > Terrestrial > Plant litter >...
GCGATACCGGCTGAAGGTCTCGAGGCCGAGTTCGGCGACGGTGTCGATGAGGGCGTCCTGGTCGGGCGAGACCCACTGCCCGCCGATCTCGAGCATCGCGCCGTCGATGACGTCGGTGTGAAGGCGCCCACCGACGCGGTCGCGGGCCTCGAGCACCGCCACCGAGAGTCCCGCCTTCTTCAGCTCGTTGGCGGCCGTGAGCCCTGCGGCCCCCGCCCCCACGATGACGACGTCACGGTTCAGCTCGACCATGTCGGCTCCTTTGCTCGAAATGCGGGGAAGTTCAGATACCGCGCAGGACCCGGCTCCCCCACCGGGCGCCTGCGCGGATGACTCACGCCGCGCTCAGCGCGGCGGCGACGACATCGAGGCCCTCACGGAGCAGATCGTCGGAGATCGAGAGCGGTGGAAGGAAGCGGATGACGTTTCCGTACGTGCCGCACGTCAGCACGATGACGCCCTCTGCGATGCACGCCTTCGCGATCGCCGCCGTGAGCGTCCCATCCGGTGCGCCCGTCGCCGGGTCGACGAACTCGGCGGCGACCATCGCCCCGCGTCCGCGGATGTCTCCGAGGCGCGGATCGGCAGCTTGGATCTGCGCGAGGCGATCGGTGAGGACGGCCCCGAGCTCGTTCGCCCGCTCGATGAGTCCCTCGTTCTCGAACGCGTCGATCGCGGCGATCGCCGCCGCGCAGGCGATCGGGTTGCCGCCATACGTGCCGCCGAGGCCACCCGCGTGCGAGGCGTCCATGATCTCGGCCCGACCTGTCACGGCCGCGAGCGGGAGCCCCCCAGCAATCCCCTTCGCGGTCGTGATCAGGTCGGGCACGATGCCGAACAGCTCGCTGGCGAACATCGCGCCGGTGCGCGCGAACCCGGTCTGAATCTCGTCGGCGATGAAGACCACATCGTTCGAGCGACACCATTCGACCAGCCGCGGCAGGAATCCGTCGGCGGGGACGATGAAGCCTCCTTCGCCCTGGATCGGTTCGATGATGATCGCCGCCAGGTTGTCGGCTCCGACCTGCTTCTCGATGATCGAGATCGCACGGTCGGCCGCATCCGCCCCGCTGAGTCCGTCCCGGAACGGGTATGACATCGGCGCGCGGTAGATCTCCGACGCGAACGGCCCGAAGCCGCTCTTGTACGGCATGCTCTTGGCCGTGAGGGCCATCGTGAGGTTCGTGCGGCCGTGGTAGCCGTGGTCGAACGCCACGACCGCCTGCTTCTTCGTGAACTTGCGGGCGATCTTCACCGCGTTCTCGACGGCCTCGGCGCCGGAGTTGAACAGCGCGGTCTTCTTGGGGTGCGCGCCGGGAGTGATGCGGTTCAGCGCCTCGGCCACCGCGACGTATGACTCGTACGGCGAGATCATGAAGCAGGTGTGCGTGAACTGCGCGACCTGCTCCTGCACGGCTGCGACGACCTTCGGGTGCGCGTTGCCGAGCGTCGTGACGGCGATGCCTGCACCGAGATCGATCAGCGAGTTGCCGTCGGCATCCACCACGACTCCCCCGCCTGCGGCGACAGCCTGGATCGGCACGGTGTGACCGACGCCCGCGGCGACGGCGGCGGCCTTGCGCGCGATCAGCTCCTGCGAGCGAGGCCCGGGAATGCTCGTGACCATCCGCCGCTCCTGCGGAAGGCTGGGTCCGCCCAACGGGAAGGGTGCTGTCAGTGTGCCGGTCGCAGTCGTGCTCATGGTCGCGAGCGTAGGACGAAGGATGCCGCGCTCGCACGCGCCGCGATGTACATTCTGGGGGTAGCAACCGTACTTCTCGTACATCGATCGGAGACTGCATGGCGACGACGGCCGATGCTCCCACCCTGCGCGCACTGCTCGGTCGACGTGATCTGCACCTGCGTCTCGAGAGCGAACCCGCTGACATCGGCGACAGTGCGCTCGACGCCCCGATCCGGTGGGTGCACAGCTCCGACCTCGCCGACCCCACCCCGTTCCTGTCGGAGGGTCTGGCCCTGCTGACCACCGGCACGCAGTTCCAGGGCGCGGAGGATGACCCCGACATGTACCGCGCGTACGTGCGGCGGCTCTCGGCACGAGGAGTGGTCGGTCTCGGATTCGGCACCGAGGTCGTGCGTGACGGCATCCCGCCGGTTCTGGCGGAGGCGTGCCGAGGCGAGCGGATGCCGCTGTTCGAGGTGCCGTATCGCACGCCGTTCATCGCGGTCGCCCGCGCGGGCGCCGAAGCGATCGCGGCCCAGTCCTACGCGCGGCGCAGCTGGGCGCTCGCCGCGCAGAAGGCGATCTCGCTCGCGGCGCTCCGGCCCGACGGCCTGGGCGCCACGCTCGCAGAGCTCGCCCGCCAGCTCGACGCGTGGGTGGGCATGTACGACGCGGCGGGAACCCTCACCCGCGAGCACCCGTCGACGCTCGGGGCCGACGTGGCCGACGAGCTGCGCGCCGAGGTCGGCGTCGTGCTGCGACGCGGCGCGCGCGCCGCGTCCTCGCTGAAGATCGGCGGCACTCCGTTCACCCTGCAGACCCTCGGTCGCGGCGGGCACCTGCGCGGCGTGATCGCCATGTCGGCCGGTGACCTCGACCAGGAGGGCCGCGGAGTGGTCACCGCGGTGGTGGCGATGGCCGGGCTCGCGCTCGAACAGCAGCAGGGACTCGACCGTGCCCGCACCCTCCTGCGGGCGGGCCTGGTCCACTCTCTGCTCGGCAACGACCCGGCCCTCGCCCGCCGCGTCGCGAAGGATCTCTGGGGCGGACTGCCCGCCGCGCCGCTTCTGGTGGGGATGACGGATGCCGCGGCCGGGCGCCGCGACGCCGTGCGGGAGTGGCTGGAACTCCGCGCCGACGAGCGCCGCGGCGCGCTCTTCTTCGGGCGGGGCGACGACGGGCTGGTGCTGGTCGTCCCCGCATCGGACGCCGCTCTGCTGGACGAGTTCGCCGAGCGCTTCGAGGAACGGCTGGGCGTCTCGGACCCGGTCGGGTACGACGCGTTCGCAACGGGCGCCGATCAAGCGCAGCTGGCCCGCGACCGCACCGGGCCGCGGGTCACGCACTTCGCCGATGTCGCCCGCGGCGGTGTGCTGTCGGTCCCCGCCTCCCCCGAAGCCCGGACGGTCGCTGAGGCCGCGCTCGCCCCGCTCGCACGGCACGATCGCGAACAGGGGACCGCGCTGCTGGGCACCGTGCGCGCGTGGCTCGCGAACGACTGCTCGCACGAAGCCACCGCTCGAGCGCTCGGAGTGCACCGACACACCGTCCGGGCACGGATCGCCGCTGCCGAGCGGGCTCTCGACGTCGATCTGGGTACCTTCGCCGCCCGCGCCGAGCTCTGGGCCGCCCTGAGCCTGTCCGAGGCACCCGCGCCGTGACGGTCAACGGCGACGTCTCGTTCTGGTGGGCCCAGCTCGGCGGCGTTCCCCGGCCACGCGCCCCGCTGCCCGGGTCACTCGAGGCCGACGTGTGCATCGTGGGGGCCGGCTACACCGGCCTGTGGACCGCGTACTACCTGAAGCGGGCGCAGCCCGATCTTCGCATCGCGGTGCTCGAACAGCGCTTCGCCGGATTCGGCGCGTCCGGCCGCAACGGCGGCTGGCTGACCAACTCGGTCACCGGTGGACGCGGGCAGTACGCGAAGACGCACGGGCGGGATGCCGCGATCGCGCAGCAGCGCGCCCTCAACGACACGGTCGACGAGGTCATCGCGGTCGCGGCGCGCGAAGGCATCGACGCCGACATCGTGAAGGGCGGCGAGCTCAACATCGCCCGCACCCCCGCGCAGCTCGCCCGGCTCCGTGCCGCAGCCGAGGAGGAGCGGACGTGGCCTGCCACGGATGTCGTGGAGTGGGATGCCGCCACGACCCGCTCGCGGATCGTCGTCGCCGACGCGATCGGCGGGTTGTGGCATCCGCATGCCGCGCGCATCCACGCGGCGAAGCTGGCTTCGGGACTCGCCGCGGTCGTAGCGGGGCTCGGCGTGACGATCTACGAGGACACCCGCGTGACCGAGATCAGCCCCGGGCGTGCGGTCACGCAGCGCGGTGTCGTGAGCGCGCCGTTCATCCTGAGAGCGACCGAGGGGTTCACGCCCGATCTGCGGGGGCAGCACCGCGCGGTGCTGCCGATGAACTCGTCGATGATCGCGACCGAGCCCCTGCCTCCCGAAGCCTGGAAGCGCATCGGCTGGGACGGGCGCGAAGTCCTCGGCGACTTCGCCCACGTCTACATGTACGCGCAGCGCACCGCGGATGACCGCATCGCTTTCGGCGGGCGCGGCGTGCCATACCGCTACGGTTCGCGGGTCGACAGCGACGGACGCACTCAGGACCGCACGATCGCCGCATTGACCGCGCTGCTGCGCGATTTCTTCCCCGCTGCCGCCGACGTGCCGATCGCACAAGCCTGGGCGGGTGTGCTGGGCGTGCCGCGCGACTGGGCCGCGTCGGCGGGAGTGGATGCCGCGACCGGGCTGGGCTGGGCGGGCGGGTACGTCGGCACGGGTGTCACCGCCACAAATCTGGCCGGCCGCACGCTCGCCGATCTGGTGCTGCGCCGGGACACCCAGATCACTCGCCTGCCGTGGGTCGGGCACCGGGCACGGCGGTGGGAGATCGAGCCGCTGCGCTGGCTCGCGGTGCAGGGCATCTATGCCGCCTACCGCGCGGCCGACCGCGCCGAAGCCTCGGGCTCGCCGCGCACATCCGCCTTCGCGCACCTCGCCGACCTGATCTCGGGCCGCTGATCGGGAGCGAGTTCTCGTCGGCGCGGCATCCGATGCTTGCCTTCACGATCAGCGCGGGGCGTGCGCCTCGAGGAACTCGTACACATCGGTCGTGTCGACCCCGGGGAACGCACCGGTCGGCAGCGTCGCCAGCAGGGTGCGCGGCGTGCGCACGTTCGGCCACGAGTTGTCACGCCACGAGGCCTCCAGGTCGGCGGGTGCCCGGCGGCAGCACACCTCGACCGAGTGCTTCGAGACGCCCCTGTTCGGGGTGTCCCGGCCGATGAACCATTTCGTGTCGTCGAACCGCACGCCCACGCTCACCGAGTGCGAGCCCTCGCTCGACAGCTCGACGCGGGCCGTGCACCAGTACGTGCCGTTGCCGGTGTCGGTGTACTGGTAGTACGGGTTGAAATGGTCGTCCTCGTCGAACACAACACGTGAGGTCCAGCGCCGGCAGCACATCTGGCCCTCGATCGATCCGAGCCGATCGGTCGGGAAGTTCACGTCGTCGTTCTCGTAGGCCTTCGTGATCGTGCCCGATTCATGCACCTTCAGGAAGTGCACCGGGATGCCCAGATGCACGGTCGCGAGATTCGTGAAGCGGTGCGCCGCCGTCTCATACGACACGGAGTACGCGTCGCGCAGGTCTTCGATCGAGATCGCCCGGCGTCCCTTGGCCTCCTGCAGGAACGGCACCGCGTGCTCCTCAGGCACCAGCAGCGCCCCGGTCAGATAGTTGGTCTCCACGCGCTGGCGGAGGAACTCCGCGTAGCTCGTGGGCTCGGTATGCCCCAGGATGCGGCTCGACAACGCCTGCAGCACGGCCGTGCGCGGGTCGCCCTTCGACGCCAGTCGGCTCGACAGGTACAGCCGCCCGTTCTTGATGTCGGCAACACTGCGCGTGGTCTGCGGCAGATCGGGCACGTAGTGCAGCGTGAAGCCGAGGTGGGCGGCGATGTCGGATGCCGTCCGCTGGGTCAGGGGGCCACCGGGGTGATCGACCGCCGCGAGGAGCGTGCGCGCCTGCTCCTCGAGTTCGGGGAAGTGATTGTTCTGCGTACGCATCAGCCGCCGCAGCGCCACGTTCGCGCGCCGGGCTTCCTCGGGAGTCGCGGCGCGCTCGTCACGAAGTCGGTCGATCTCGCCCTGCAGCGCGAGCATGGCGGCGAGCGCCTCGTTGGGCACGGTCTTGCCGATGCGGAACGGCGGAATGCCGAGAGCCTGGAACGTCTGCCCGCGCATCGCGCGTTCGAGGGCGATCTCGAGGGTGGAGCGCTCGTCGAGCGGCTCCGACTCGAGCAGAGCGTCGAGCGAGGTGCCGAGCGCCCGCGCGATCGTCCTCAGCTGCGTGAGCTTCGGCTCGCGCCGGCCGTTCTCGATCATCGACAGCTGGCTCGGGGCGCGGTCGACTGCGCTCGCCAGTTCGTCGAGTGTCATGCCGCGTTCCGTGCGGAGCTGTCGGATGCGGCGGCCGATGGTGAGGGAGTCCACCTCTTCATCGTCGGTCACTTCCGCGCTCTGTTCCCGGCTGGAGGTCGTCGTCATCCTGCGATTCTCTCACGAAAGCAGAATATTCCCGAAAGTTCACATGGCGATCGGTCAGGTGCCTCATGGAATTTCACACACAGTGGAGACACGACCAGCACCGAAACGATCCAGAAAGCGGATCACGAGATGCCCCGCCCCGGCACACACGCCGAGCCGGAACATCTCCCCGGACGCTCACGAATTCGCTCACAGGAAGACAGGGACATGACACCTGCAACCACCGCCCCGATGGCTACGCGCACCGCGCCCATCCTCACCCAGACCACTGAGCCGTCGATCCAGGTCGTCGGCCGCATGGGTCCCCGCTACGACGAGATCCTCACGCCCGAGGCCGTCGCGTTCCTCACCGAGCTGCACCAGCGATTCGGAGCCCGCCGGCACGACCGGCTCGCCGACCGCATGCGCCGCCGCTTCGAGATCGGCAACGGGCACGACCCGCGTTTCCGCGATGACACCGCCCACATCCGCGAGGATGCCGAGTGGCAGGTCGCAGGAGCAGGCCCCGGCTTGGAAGATCGCCGAGTCGAGATCACGGGTCCGACCGACCCCAAGATGACGATCAACGCGCTGAACTCCGGAGCGCGCGTGTGGCTGGCCGACCAGGAAGACGCCACGAGCCCGACCTGGAAGAACGTGATCGAGGGCCAGCTGTCGCTGCGCGACGCCATCCGCGGAGAGCTGTCGTTCACCAGCCCGGAGGGCAAGACCTACGAGGTCACCGCTGAGCGCACCCCCACGATCGTGATGCGCCCCCGCGGCTGGCACCTGGGCGAGGCCCATCTTCAGTTCACGGACCGTTCGGGTCGCACGATGGCGGCATCCGGTTCGCTCGTCGACTACGGCCTGTACTTCTTCCACAACGCGCAGCAGCTGATCGCGAACGGCCGCGGCCCGTACTTCTACATCGCCAAGCTCGAATCGAGCGAAGAGGCGAAGCTCTGGGACGACGTCTTCACGTTCAGCGAGCAGTACATCGGCATCCCGCATGGCACGATCCGCGCGACCGTGCTCATCGAGACGCTGCCGGCCGCCTTCGAGATGGAGGAGATCCTGTTCGAGCTGCGCGATCACTGCGCGGGCCTGAACGCCGGACGCTGGGACTACATCTTCTCGATCATCAAGAACTACCGCGGCCGCGGGGCGCGCTTCGTGCTCCCCGACCGCAGCGAGGTCACGATGACCGTGCCGTTCATGCGGTCCTACACCGAGCTGCTCGTTCAGACGTGCCACAAGCGCGGGGCCTTCGCGATCGGCGGCATGAGCGCGTTCATTCCCAACCGCCGCGATCCCGAGGTGACGCAGCGCGCGTTCGAGAAGGTCGCCGCCGACAAGAAGCGCGAGGCCGGCGACGGCTTCGACGGCACGTGGGTGGCCCACCCCGACCTCATCCCGACGGCGAAGGCGGAGTTCGACGCGGTGCTCGGTGACCGGCCCAACCAACTCGATCGTCAGCGCGACGACGTCGAGGTGAAGGCCTCCGATCTGCTCGACGTGCACATCGGACGCCCGGTCACCGCAGCGGGCGTGCACGCGAACGTCTCCGTCGCGATCCGCTACATCGAAGCATGGCTGCGAGGGCTGGGCGCGGTGGCCATCGACAACCTGATGGAGGATGCCGCGACCGCAGAGATCTCGCGCTCGCAGGTGTGGCAGTGGATCCACCAGGACCGCTCCACCGCTGAGGGCGACCCGATCACCCGCGCGTACATCGAGGGCCTCATCGCTGAGGTGCTGAGCGAGGTCGACCGCCGCGAGGGCGACCGGTACGAGGACGCCGCGGAGATCTTCCGCGAGGTGGCCCTGGGCCAGGAGTTCCCGGCGTTCTTGACACTTCCGGCGTACGCGAAGTTCCTCGTCGAGACCGACCAGCCGTGACCGCCGCGGTTCGAACGAGCCGACCGACATCCGCAAAGAAGGAAGTGAAATGACTCAGTATCAGGACGACATCGTCGCCATCCGGGCGCTCAAGGAGCAGAACGGCTCCAGCTGGGATGCCATCGACCCCGAGTCCGTCGCCCGCATGCGGACGCAGAACCGTTTCCGGACGGGACTCGAGATCGCGCAGTACACCGCCGACATCATGCGCCGTGACATGGCCGAGTACGACGCCGACTCGTCGGTGTACACCCAGTCGCTCGGCGTCTGGCACGGCTTCATCGGGCAGCAGAAGCTCATCTCGATCAAGAAGCACCTCAAGACCACGAACAAGCGCTATCTCTATCTGTCGGGTTGGATGGTCGCCGCGCTCCGTTCGGAGTTCGGCCCGCTTCCCGACCAGTCGATGCACGAGAAGACGGCGGTGCCCGCTCTGATCGAGGAGCTCTACACCTTCCTCCGTCAGGCAGATGCTCGCGAGCTCGACCTGCTGTTCACGAAGCTGGATGACGCCCGGGTCGCCGGCGACGAGACGGCCGTGGAATTCATCCAGTCGCAGATCGACAACTACGAGACCCACGTCGTGCCGATCATCGCCGACATCGACGCCGGCTTCGGCAACCCCGAGGCCACCTACCTGCTCGCCAAGAAGATGATCGAGGCGGGGGCGTGCGCCATACAGATCGAGAACCAGGTGTCGGACGAGAAGCAGTGCGGCCACCAGGACGGCAAGGTCACGGTTCCGCACGAGGACTTCATCGCGAAGCTCAACGCGGTCCGCTACGCGTTCCTCGAACTCGGGATCGACAACGGCGTCATCGTGGCCCGCACCGACTCACTCGGTGCCGGCCTCACGCAGAAGCTCGCCGTCACGACCGTGGCGGGAGATCTGGGTGACCAGTACAACGCGTTCCTCGATGTCGAGGAGATCTCGGAGGCGGACCTCGGAAACGGCGACGTCGTCATCAAGCGCGACGGCACGCTGCTGCGCCCGAAACGTCTCGCCAGCAACCTCTACCAGTTCCGCGCCGGCACGGGCGAGGCCCGCTGTGTGCTCGACTGCATCACGTCGCTGCGCAACGGTGCAGACCTGCTCTGGATCGAGACCGAGAAGCCCCATGTGGATCAGATCGCCGGCATGGTCGATGAGATCCGCAAGGAGATCCCGAACGCGAAGCTCGTCTACAACAACAGCCCGTCGTTCAACTGGACGCTCAGCTTCCGCCAGCAGGCGTATGACCTGCTCGTGGAGCAGGGTGCGGATGTGTCCGCGTACGACCGCGCCGACCTCATGAACATCGACTACGACGGCACCGAGCTCGCGCGGGTTGCCGACGAGAAGATCCGCTCGTTCCAGAGGGAGGGCTCCGCTCGCGCCGGAATCTTCCACCACCTCATCACGCTGCCGACCTATCACACGGCCGCCCTTTCGACGGACGACCTGGCCAAGGGCTACTTCGGCGACGAGGGCATGCTCGCCTACGTCAAGGGTGTCCAGCGTCGCGAGATCCGCGAGGGCATCGCGACGGTCAAGCACCAGAACATGGCCGGCAGCGACATCGGCGACAACCACAAGGAGTACTTCGCCGGAGACGCGGCACTCAAAGCCGGTGGCCAGCACAACACGATGAACCAGTTCAACTGAGTTCGATCCGCCACGCGGTCCGTGAGACTGCATCCGGACCTCGAGACTGCGGGAAATCCCCGCCGTTTCGAGGTCCGGATGCAGTCTCACGGCTTTTCCGGCGAGTTTGTCGATCCGGTCGGGCTGCGTTCGACGCCCTTCACGTAACGTCGCTCCAGAGAAAGGACACGCGATGAAGTTTCTGATGCTCGTAGTGGCAGATCCCAGCCGAGATGGCACGGAGGAGCCGCCGATCACGATCGAAGAGTGGGTCGGCGAGACCTACGGCAACGGCAAGGCCACCGACGGCGACCGCCTGCGCCCGCCCTCCGACGCCAAGACCGTGCGTCGTCGCAACGGCAAGGTCACGGTGACCGACGGACCGTTCGCGGAGACGCACGAGTGGATCGCGGGGTTCGACATCCTCGACTGCGCGGACCTCGACGAAGCGATCGAGCTCGCATCGCGGCATCCGATGGCGACGTCGGGGATCATCGACCTCCGACCCGCCTGGCCCCTCGACCTCGACTGACCCGGCGCTGCCGGGGCGCGCTGTCAGGGTCGCGCCCCGGCGGCAGCCGCGCTATCGCAATGACGACGCTGCGGCGTCGGCAGCTGCGCGGCTGACCAGCCGCTTGTTGCGCAAGCCTCCCGCCAGTGCCCAGGCGAGCAGCCAGATGCCGGATGCGGCGGTCAGCAGCGCCGCGGACCGAAGCGCGCTGTCGAGGTCGATCAGTACGACGAGGCAGCCGAGCGAGGCGAGACCGCCCAGGATCGCGCCCGCGGCGCCGATGATCGTCACGACGCATCCGCGGGCGAGCCACCAGGCGATGCCGCCCGCGATGATGACGGCGACCGACATGACGACCGCACCCCACATCCACTCGCCCATGGGTCCACGGTAGCGGCCCGAACTCGCCGTGACACCCCGTCGCCGGCACACGCGTGCGACTACGCTCGAAGCCGTGACAGAACGCGCTCCGCTCTCCCGAAAACTCTCCGCAATCGCCGAATCGGCGACCCTCAAGGTCGACGCCAAGGCCAAGGCACTTCAGGCTTCCGGCCGCCCGGTCATCAGCTATGCCGCGGGTGAACCCGACTTCGCCACGCCGCAGTTCATCGTGGATGCCGCCGCCGAGGCGCTGCACGACCCGGCGAACTACCGTTACACCCCTGCCGTGGGGCTACCGGTCCTGCGGGAGGCGATCGCCGCGAAGACGCTGCGCGATTCGGGGCTCGAGGTCGACGCATCCCAGATCGTGGTCACGAACGGCGGAAAGCAGGCCGTCTATCAGGCCTTTCAGGCGGTCGTGAACCCGGGCGACGAGGTGCTGCTGCCCGCGCCGTACTGGACGACATACCCCGAGGCGATCGCGCTGGCCGACGGCATCCCCGTCGAGGTCTTCGCCGGGGCCGACCAGGAGTACAAGGTCACCGTCGAGCAGCTCGAGGCCGCCCGCACCCCGCGCACGACGGTGCTGGTGTTCGTGTCGCCGTCGAACCCGACCGGGTCGGTGTACACGGCAGAGGAGACCAAGGCGATCGGCGAGTGGGCCGTCGAACACGGCATCTGGGTCATCACGGACGAGATCTATCAGAACCTCGTCTACGAAGGTGCGCGCGCCGTGTCGATCGTCGAGGCGGTGCCGGATGCCGCGGCCCAGACGATCCTGGTCAACGGGGTCGCGAAGACCTACGCGATGACCGGCTGGCGCGTGGGCTGGATGGTGGGACCGAAGGACGCGATCAAGCTCGCCGCCAACCTGCAGTCGCACCTGTCGAGCAATGTCAACAACATCGCGCAGCGCGCCGCGCTGGCGGCCCTGACCGGCTCGCAGAACGAGGCCGAGGAGTTCCGTCTCGCGTTCGACCGGCGCCGCAAGCTCATCGTCGGCGAGCTGGCGAAGATCGAGGGCGTGACCGTGCCGAACCCGCTGGGCGCCTTCTACGTCTACCCCGACGTGCAGGGTCTTCTCGGACGCACCTGGCGCGGCAAGACGCCGACGACCTCGCTCGAGCTCGCCGATCTGATCCTCGAAGAGGTCGAAGTGGCCGTGGTGCCGGGCGAGGCGTTCGGCCCGAGCGGCTACCTCCGCCTGTCGTACGCCCTGGGCGACGAACCGCTGCTCGAGGGTGTGCGGCGGATGCAGGAGCTCTTCGCCTCCTAGCGGTCAGCCGACGTTGTCGATGAGCCAGAGGCGGGCGTCCCAGTCATAGGCGAGCTGGATCTCTCGCGGGGTCGGTGGCGAGGCTCCGCCACACCGCCCGGACGGTCCGGAGTCTCGGGCGCGCCCAGCAGCAACGAGTGACCTGTTCGAGAATCCTGCGCGGAACTGTCGATTCCGCGGGTCGTCGATCGTCGCACTGAGCGAACGACCTCAGAAGGAGCCGACATGGGAATCATCCGCGCACTCACCGATTTCGCCGCCGCTGCAGCCAACCTGCATCCGGACCACCGCGTTCGGTTCGACGAACTTACCGGGCTCGAGCACCCTCGCGTCGATGCCGAAAGCCCGGTCCGTCATGGCGGCACGCCGGAGCACACAGTGTCCTGACGGCGTGTCAAGTGACCGACCGGGCTTTTCGCAGGGGCCCAGGTCAGTCGTCGTCGGAGCCGCCGCGCTCGGAGCCGCGGCGGTCGTCGACCTCGGTCGAGACGACATTGAACGCAGAGTCGAGCTTGACCTCCACGACTCCGCCGCCGTCCGGCTGAACGTAGATCTCGTAGGCATAGGCCGCGTTGTCGTCGGCTTCGGCATCGATCACGGTCCCGGGGCCGGTGGCGGCCAGCGCGGCCGCGATCGCGGCTTCGATGTCGGATGCCGCAGCCTCACCCGAGGGCGCCGCGGACGGCCCGGGCGAGGCCGACCGCTGATCGCCGTCGTCGGTGAGTGATGCCGACGGCGAGGGATTCGCCACGGCTGAGGGCGGAGCCGACGCAGCAGCGAGCGCGACGACGGTGCCGGCAACGATCAGTCCGACCGCGGCGACGGTGCTGACGATCCAGATGACGGGTGTGCGCATTGTTGCCTCCTGGGCGGAACGGGTAGGAGACAAGGATCCCGCGCGGCCGCTGAAGCCAGCCTGAAGCGTCTGGAACTGCTCAGGCGGGGAGCGAGACGACGAACCGCGCGCCGCCGAGGCCCCCGACATCCACCCGCACGTCGCCGCCGTGGGCGCGCACGATCTCGCGGACGATCGCCAGACCCAGCCCGCTGCCGCCCGCGTCACGCGCGCGCGCCTCATCGAGCCGGACGAAGCGTTCGAAGACCCGGTCGCGATCGCCGGCGGCGATTCCCGCGCCGTCGTCCTCGACCGTGAGCAGCGCGCCATCGCGGGTCTGAGTCGCTATGAAGACGATTCGGCCGCGCGCGTGCCGGGCGGCGTTGTCGGCGAGGTTGCGCGTTACCTGGCGCAGCAGTCCGAGGTCTCCGCGCACGCGGGCCGGATGCACGCCGGACACGTCGATCGTGACTGCTCCGAGGGCGCGCAGTCGCGTCGCCTCGGCCAGCAGCAGGTCGTCCAGATCGACGTCGGCGGCGGCGAGCGCGAGCCCGCCCTCGTCCGCGCGCGTGAGCACCAGCATCCCTTGCACGAGCCGTTCGAGGCGCCCACCCTCCTCGAGCACGGCGTCGCTCAGCTCCTCTGAGCTGATGCGATCCGGGTGGGCGCGAGCCACCTCCGCGTACTGTCGCAGCGAGGCGAGCGGCGACTTGAGCTCGTGCGAGGCATCCGACACGAACCGGCGCTGGACCGCTTGGGACTCTTCGAGCCGCGCGAGCATCCCGTTCATCGTGTGCGCGAGGCGGCCGATCTCGTCTCTCGTGTCGGGCTCGTCCACGCGCGCAGACAGATCGGATGCCGACATCCGCTCGACCTGCCGGCGCATGCGCTCTACGGGAGCCAACGATCGCCCGACGGCGAACCACGTCGTGAGCGCGACGATGCCGACCACCAGCGGGACCGAGACGGCAAGCAGCGCGGCGACCGTGCCGAGCGTCGCCTCGACGTCTTCGGTGCTGCGGCCGGCGACGACGATCCAGTCCCCGCCCACGCGCTCGACCGCCACGGCGAACGGCGCGTCTTCGGCGTCGAGCCTGATCAGGGCAGGGGCGCCGCCCTCGCGGTCGGCGAGCGCGCCGAGATCCTCGGCCGCATCGCTCGCCGCGACCACGGTGCCGCTGTCACGGTCGATCACCTGCCAGAAGCGCTCGTCGTCGATGTCGGGCAGCGAGTCCGGTCCTGCGGTGTCGACCTGGTCGGCGAACGCCTCGGCATCCTGCGTCGCGGCCGCCTCGACCTGAGCGTGCAGGGCGGTGCGCAGCGTGAACCAGAACCCGATGGCACCCACGGCGAGGGCGAGGGCGACGACGGATGCCGCCACCAGGGTGATCCGCACGCGGATGCCGGCGCGCAGGCGCGCGGGGCGCCGCTGCGGTTCACTCACCGTCCGCGCCGATCCGGTACCCGGCGCCGCGGATCGTTCGGATGCTCTCGCGGCCGAACGGCCGGTCGATCTTGGCGCGCAGATGGCCGATGTACACCTCGACGATGTTCGGGTCGCCCTCGAACGCGAAGTCCCACACACCGTCGAGGATCTCGCCCTTGGGCACGACGTCGCCCGCGCGCCGCATCAGGAACTCCAGCACCGCGAACTCGCGCGTCGTGAGGTCGATCGCCGCAGCCCCGCGGCGCACCTCGCGCGCAGCGGGATCGAGCGTCAGGTCGCCGACGGACAGCGTCGCCGGGCGCGCACCGGCGCCGCGACGGATGAGCGCCCGCAGCCGGGCGAGCAGCACGGCGAACGAGAACGGCTTGGTGAGGTAGTCGTCGGCGCCGGTGTCGAGCCCTTCCACCTGGTCCCAATCGCCGTCCTTCGCGGTCAGCATGAGCACCGGCGTCCAGTTCTCCTCCTCGCGGAGCGTCCGGCACACGACGTACCCGTTCATGCCGGGCAGCATGATGTCGAGCAGGATCGCCGCGTACTGCTGCTCCCGCGCGAGCCACAGCCCATCGGTGCCGGTGTGGGCGACGTCCACGGCGAAACCCTCCGCCTCGAGACCGCGCTTGAGCCCCTCGGCCAGGCGCGGCTCGTCGTCCACCACAAGGAGTCGCATGAGTCCATCGTGTCTCATGCGCGCTGAAGCGCACCTGAAGCCGGACCCGTGCGCCGTCAGCCGCCCGACGGCGAACACCTCAGCCGAAAGCCCGGTCGGTCACGACACCACCCCGTGGTCGGATGCCGAGGCACGGCGTGTCGGGTGACCGACCGGGCTTTCGGCATCAGACCGGCCGAGCCGCAGAGACCGGGGTCGCGGGCTAGAGCTCGACGCCGACCAGCACCGGCTCGGGCTGCAGCACCAGGCCGAACTCCGACTGCACCCGACCCTGGATGAACCGGGCGAGCTGTGCGAGCTCCTCGGCTGAGCCGCTCCCCCGGTTCGTCAGCGCGAGTGCGTGCTTGGTCGACAGTGCGGCGCGCGAGCGGGGCAGCTTGAATCCCTTGCGCAGTCCGGAATGCTCGATGAGCCATGCCGCGCTCACCTTGACGTCGGACTCCTCGCTCACCGATGCGGGAACATAGCCGTCGTAGGCGGCGAGCGGAATCACGAGCACCGGGTCCAGGTCTGGCGTCACCGGCCAGCGCGGGCACTCCGGCGGCAGGGTGCGCGCGAAGGATGCCGACACGATCGCGTTCTGGAAGAAGGAGCCCGCGCTGTAGGTGTCGGGGTCGTCGGCGTCGAGCACCATGCCCTTTCTGCGACGGGTCGCGAGCACGTGGTCGCGAACCCAGGCGAGCGAGACGACCGCTCCGGGTTCGAGCCCGAGCGCCGTCCGCAGCTGATCGCCCACCACGGGGCGATCGCCGTGTCCGACGTCGGCGAGCTCGAGGGTGACCGTGAGGATCACCGCGGGCCGCGCCGCGACCGAGCCGTAGTGCTGCTTGAACACCGACGTGCGAAAGCCCAGGCCGAGCTCGTCGGCCGGAACGGTCGAGATCTCGCCCGTGCTCTCATCGATGAGGTCCACCTCGGCGAGCGTCTGGACGATCTCCTGCCCGTACGCGCCGATGTTCTGAACGGGGGCGGCACCGACGGTGCCCGGGATGCCCGACATCGCCTCGATGCCGGCGAGACCCTCGGCGACGGCGTAGGCGACGAGGTCGTCCCAGTCGTGCCCCGCCTGGACCCGCAGCCGGACGTAGCCGGGCCGGGGCGACGGCATCCGTTCGATGCCCGTCGTCAGCACGCGCACGACGGTTCCGTCGTAGGGCTCATCGCCGACGAAGAGGTTCGACCCGCCTCCGACCACGAGCAGCGGCTCGCCGTCGGCCCACGCCTCGCGCAGGGCTGAGACGAGTTCGTCGACGGTGGGCGCCTCGATCATGCGGGCGGGGGTGCCACCGGTGCGCAGCGTGGTCAGCCGGGCGAGCGGGATCGGTTCGACGTCGGGCATCGGCTAAGCGAGTCGCACGCGGACCTGCGCCTTGCCGAGCACGGTGGTCTCGCCGCTGGTCACGGTCAGGTCGATGCGTGCGACGTCCTCATCGATCGCGCCCACCTTTGCGACGATCTTCAGCTGTGCGCCCGTCTCCGGTCCGACGACGACGGGGCGGGTGAAGCGCACGCCGTACTCCAGGATGCGGCCGGAGTCGCCGAGCCACGGCACGATCGTCTCGACGGCGAGTCCCATGGTGAGCATGCCGTGCGCCAGGACGCCGGGCAGTCCCACCGCGTTCGCGACATCGTCGCGGTAGTGGATCGGATTGAAGTCTCCGGACGCTCCGGCGTAGCGCACGAGCGAGTCACGGGAGATCTGGACCCAGCGCTCCGCGACGATGTCGCCGACCGCGATCATTTCTC
>Ga0247804_10000598_pt1 | contig 16584 bp, 18 predicted proteins | sample UWRJL029104C1_FD_181142 | JGI IMG/M metagenome (GOLD analysis project Ga0247804, IMG submission 181142) | Plant litter microbial communities from Arlington Agricultural Research Station in Wisconsin, United States - UWRJ-L029-104C-1 | ecosystem: Environmental > Terrestrial > Plant litter >...
AAGAATGGTTGGCGAATGCTTACCTATCCTGGGAAGGTTGGCTTACCTGTTGGAATATTTGCGGCATTACCAAGTCACGAAGTTGCACAAAAGATAGTGGGAAAGGACTATCTACCTGAGGGAATGGATGAACTTCTTGAGGCGTTTGTCAGGAATCCCAACAAAAAGGTAAATTTTCTATTACGTACTGTTCAAGTCAAAACTAATTTCAATAAAGCTGAAGCAGAAGCGCAAGTCGGACGACAAAGATGAAGATGGTCAGCCAATTAGCAAGAAGGCTAAAACTTCGAAGCCACATTCTCGGTCGTCCATGTCAAAGCCTAAGGAGCGGAAGACGCCAAAGCCCAAGAAACAAAGAAGGTCTGATGATCCTAGTACCCCCGCAGCGAGTTCTGTGGATCGAAGAAAGAGCGGGCGGGGTGCAAGTGCGGCGAAAATTTACAGAGATCGAGATGATAGTGAAGATGATGAAGAAATGATGGAGGGAGTTGCCGAATGGGAATATCTTGATGGTGAAGAGTCCGGGTCCGATGCCGTAGAAACTGATGATGAGGATGACAAGGCTGTGTCACCATCTAAGGGGAAGGATGATACTCCAGAGATTTCGCCTGAGCTTGAGCAAGAATCCGAGTTAGAGGAAGAACCAGAGCCTACGCTCCCGAAATCCGATGGCAAAGCTACAAAAGGGAAGCTGAGTAGATCTTCAAAATTCACACCAATTCGAAAGAAGAAAGGCATCGAAGAGATCGCAGAGTTAGAAAATGCCGATGAATCTGAGGATGTTGAGATGGAGGACTCACCACCACCAACAAAATCTGGCTCAACGAAGAAGTCGAAGGATAAGGCAGCTCTTAAAAACGGGGTTGCTAAGGGAAATGTACAACAAGAAACTCCTCGTCCAAAACGAGGCAGGAGGTCAAACACAAAGACTTCGCCTGACGAGGAAGATGAAGGAATGGGTAACGTCCCGCCCTTGAGGACAGCCTCTACGAGACGGAATAAAGCCAAAGCAGCTGCAAGTAGCCCTTCGTTGGAAGAAGATGAGGAGTTGAGTGATAAAGCCCCTCAACAGTCAGTATCCTCAAGGAGAACCAAAACGAAAGCCTCAGCAAGTAATGTTGCGATTGACTCCCCACGTCCCAAAAGAGGGACGGAACCCTCGAAATCAAAACCCAAGAGTCCAACTCCTGAAGTAGAGGAGGAAGATATCGAAATGGAAGATTCGCCACCAGTTGCGAAGCCCGCCCGAACGGCGTCGAAGAGACAGGCAAAGGCACCAATTGTCGTAAAGAAGGCAGGTGCAACGAGAGGAACACGGACAGCAAAGGGAAAAGGAAACGCTAAGAGTGAAATGTATGTTATGGATCAGTCTGATTGATCGACTTGTCCCGCATGCGTCTGCTTTTTAGAAAACTGGATTTGAATGCGACTGGAATGTTTGAGTATTTTCGTCGGTAATTGGAGCATCATGTGGATAATTGCAAGCGATATGGGGAAATTTTATAGGCGCTATGACCTTCAACTGTTCTACTTAATGCGGTGCAAAGCAGTTGAGCGAGCATAAATAGCAAGCGTGGACATAGGAATTTTATGAGCGTAATGTACGAAGATATGTTTACGTATTCCTAGCTACCTTTGAATGGATCGAGGACGTTATGCATCAACATGAACTTTGCTTTATATGATGCTCAATGCAATACTGGAAGCTGGTCAATTGTGTGCGCAGTGATTGTTGGTGATTCCCATGAGCTTCATGCTTCTCGCTTAGGGTATCTCTAGATCATATTGAAGAGTTTCTCACAATTTCTACGATCGACCATAATTTGGCCATATTCTAGTGCTTATACTTATTCATCTAATTATGAGGGGAGCAGTAGCTACTAACCCACATGAGCAGAACGGCTATATCAGCTATCGCCATAATGCTCAAAAAGTACAACTATACAATACTACCGCACGAGATGCAAGTCTCAAGCTACACCTTTTATGTACCATTCTATAGCTTACCTCACTTCATCTTTAGCATCAATAGTATTAAACTGAGTCATTGCTTACTGCTCAACAGGTACAACTGAGTCGAAGAAGTTTAAGCGATAGTGCCAAGCCTCAGCGCTACTCGTTTCTTTGACAGCCTTCTCCGTACATGAATGCGATGTGTAAACAAATATTATCTTAACCACATCAACCACGCCAATCTATATATCTTCATTCTATTTCTCAGAATACTCAAACCGAGTATCTTGGTCTAATCGATTCCTTGCATTGATGCGAGCTTCCGCGAGCTGAAAGGCCTAACCCAACGCCTACCTTGCAACGAAACAACCTCAGCCTCGCGGGTTTTCCACACACATCCAACACAATGCCTCTCACCTCGATAGACCGCCCTGGACACAAGATAGAAGGGGATCTGCTATATAACATGCGGCGGGAAGTTGCAGATCTTCTTGATCGACCGAACTTGGCATTTCCTGGAGCCCAGCCTGTCAGTTTTGCGAGGCGGCATTTAGAGGAGCTAACAAAGCAAGAGTATGCTCAGCATCAACAGGTTTTCAAAATTTACTGATCTTTTTCTCTTAGCTATTATCTATGCGAAAAGACTGATGGCATGCGCTACCTACTCTACCTTACTGAAGGAGACCCAGGGCAAGAAGTTCAATATCTGATTGACCGGAAGAACGACTACTGGTTTGTGCCTCCGGAGACACTACATCTTCCGATTCCTGGACACGAAGTCGGCTTCCATCAAAAGACAATTCTTGATGGCGAGCTGGTGATAGACAAAGATCCAAATGGCAAACTTCAACCTCGATTTATGGTCTTTGATTGCATTGTCATTGATGGAAACAACTTGATGCAGCGTTCACTGGATAAACGTGTTGCGTATTATATCGATCAGATCCAAAAGCCTTATAAACAACTCCTTGCCAAATTCCCTGAGGAAATTGCCTATCAGCATTTCCTGGTGGCCATGAAAGATTTCAAAAACGCCTATCATGTTGAGAACATGTTCGACCATATCCTCAAAGCACTTCCACATGGTAATGATGGCCTCATTTTTACATGCAGGGGATCGCCTTACAAGCACGGCACGGACCATCACATCTTGAAGTGGAAGCCTGAGAATGAGAACAGTATCGACCTGCGGCTATCCCTTGACTTTCCTGTGGTCCAGCCCGATGCTGTTGATATTTCGAGAGGGATTACCAAACCATACTATGACTACGATGCAATACCAGTTTGTAATCTTCTCGTCTACGTAGGCAACAATGCAGAGGACAAATACTTCAGTACGCTGTACATGGATGCTCAACTTTGGGATAAACTTAAATCCTTGGGGGAACCACTCAATGATCGGATAGTGGAATGCTATATGGATGAGCAAAGGCGCTGGCGCTACATGAGGTTTCGAGATGACAAAACTAATGCCAACCATGAGACGACCGTTGAAAGCGTGTTAGAGAGTATTCAGGATCGAATAACAGAGCAAGATTTGCGAGATTATGCACCTAGAATCAAGGCTGAGTGGAAGAAGCGCGAAGCAGCTCCAAAGCGGGCGGAAGCGGCGGTACCAAGCAATCAATTGAAGCGGAAGGCAGAGGAACAGGGTGATAGGAGACCGAGTCCAAATCCTCCGGGAGTTGGCCCTAGGTGATCATGAAATTTTGGATATACTATTGTAACTTTATTGACTCATTGCTAAAATCCTGGTCTTGGCTTTGGTGGGGGATGTATAATAGATCACTGGTATTCTCAAACTGGAGTAACACGGGGAGGTAGGGAGTTTTAGGAAGCTTTTCGGGCTTTTATCGATGTTTGATATTTTGACATCGATTTTGAACAGGGAAGTGTTCCTTTGCCATATGATGTGTTCCCGAGGTCCTCCTATTTTAATAGTTTCAATGCAACGAAGCAAATATAGTTAATCAGCAAGCGAATAATATCCTCCTTGAAGAGTCCATTATATCATGCAATGCTCAGTATTGTGGAGCCTGAGTTGACCATTTCATATTGGTGAAATTGCAATATAGCTTACAACCATCATACAACAAACCACCAATTCACAAAATCATAAACGCACAGCTCGCGATCCAAAGACTTGACGGTATTTTGAAGCAGTGCCAATTGGCCAGGCGCACGTCTGATCTGGGTTATGCGGTCTGTGTCGAGTGACTTTTGAATTTGTTAGCTGACATTTTGATCGCACTTTTACTTCTTTTTCTTTTGGCAGACTTTCTCGATATCAAAGCTTAAGCTAGCTAGGTCTTTGGTTCCGGAAGTTCTTTGAAAATAGTGAATACCATTAGCTCATTCAGCGAACACATTTTTGGACCTCTACTCATCCTACTGGGCCGACTCTCTTTTTGACGCGTTAGATAACGTAATGAGAAGGTGTACGACAAAAAATTAGAGGAACATGCCATGATATTTACCATCGATCTTCTCGATCGAATCTCTACGATACTTACAATAGCCTGACCTCGATAGAATCGCGAATCATCATATCTCAATTAGAATATTTTTATTTTCTTCTTCAACTGCCTATCTGAATTACCGGACAGTCTAACTTACCAGCCCGTGACAACTTTTTTACCACAACTTTTGTACGCAAGTCAAGCATTTTGAGCCATTTACCCCTTCAAGTTCTCTAGGACAAGTTTGTCACAACCCTCTGGTGCGTTGATAGGATTGCATACCACTGCTGCTCCATTGGGTAAAGCGACAACATAATCAACACCGTATCTAGCCGCCATTCCCCAGCCTTGAAAATCAGTCGAGACAATCTGAGCGCCGCTAGCAAAAGCAGCATCGCGCATAGTGGTGGTATCATTGGAAGTAACGGTAGTGATGGGCTCATCTGCACGAGTTCGTACCCAGTAGTTCTTGCGAACTTGCTCTTGGATGTTTGCGAGATTGGCACCAAGAGGGCTATTCAGCTTCTGGAACGCACAATCGGGATTTCCAGGCGAGGAATTGGGGAAAATTACTCGGCCCTCAGCGCTGGGACGGTCTTTGACGTAAGTGTCGTGAACTTCACCCGTGTTATCCATGAGAAACAGGACGCGTCCCCTAGCAGACTCCAACTCAGGCCATCCATATTTTAGGACAGATTCTTCCAGAGTCAGGTTGTCACGACGCAAGTCATCAGGAGTGATCAATTCTTGGGTCGAGAAGACAGAGCGAAACTCGGCATCCAAAGAAGCCATGAGCTCACTGGTGTTCCATTTGATGGGTGTAGCACCTCCGAGGTAGGCCATGTCGTCGCCAGCCGTCTTAAACTCAATCATGTTGGCGATTGGAATGTGCTGGGGATTCTTGGCTGACCAAGATTTGATCATCTTCAGACAACCGACCAGTGTATGACACACGGTTCCCACGTCGGCATCAGCTATTGCGATTTATTGTTAGTCTTTGTTGACAGTTGACTTATCCCAGTAAGTGTACACATGTGTAAACAAGTTCACTTACAGATATGAAGAACCTTAGTACCCGACTGGTTCAGAGCTGGGTCACTCTCGAACGGAAGTTTCGCCAGTTTTCGAACAAGCGGAGTTGCATATTTACCTCCGTCCGGGTCGGCAAAGATATCAAGCTCAAAATTACGAATTTGTTGATGCTCGGCTTGAATTTCTAATGATGGATGAGAGTAATAGTAGTTTTCCGGGCTCGCCAATAGCTTTTCAAAAAACGGTCTCTCCTTTACGCCTACTTCCCGATGGTAGCTGTTGTGCGTGCCGACAACTTGAACTTGATTCATGCGAATTCCGTCACCCCATGTGAGACCATTTTTGGTGTATGGCTTGACTGGACTGGTGTTTGCCTCAACATTTTGCACAAAGAGACCTATTGATTAGTTAGTTGAAGCTTTTCCAGCTAAATCACTTCCGATTTTGTCACTCACAAGCTACACCGAGAGATGCGCCTAGCAGAGGAAACGTGGCGGAGACCTAATCATTGTTAACTATTGCTGCTAAGTCCGATCTCCTATTGTTGAGAATATCGACTTACCATGATTCGTTGCTTCTGCGGTAAAGTGAGATCTCAAACTTGTAGCCGGAGGTTCAAGACTGACTCGAAGTAAGGATAAAGAGAAAGGAAAAAAAGAAATTAATTTCCAATTCTTCCAATATATATACTCACATACCGGCATGTTACACTACGGATCATAAGTGGGAAAATCCAAGTACTTTTGGTACCTGGTACCCAAATAATGGGGACCCAGATCCGATATTCAACTCCCAGGAGTTTGCTATTCTGATGGCATCACTAACCTAAGAGATATTAAATGGAACGAATTACAGTCTGCCATTCCGCCATGTGTTTTCCCATAAACGTGTAGAGTTATGATAGCGGGGCGGGGTATAAACAATAAAATGGCAGGTAGTACTTGGCGCCCGTTGAGTGTTTCGGCATGTTGATAGGTCAGACTGGTTAACCTGGAAAGAACACAAACTTAAGCGTCTTGGAGACGGATTATCATCCGTCAGTCATCTCGTCAATCATTTTAATTCTCGATCGTATCCACGGAAGCTTCTAGATAGTCACTCAGTTGGTTGCTAAATCCTCTATGAAATAAGGTTGGAGTTCTAATTCCCCTTTGATTAAGCGAGGTTATGGGCATGATGGTAAATTTACTGGTATATCGCGAAACGTTCTTTCGCAATCGTGGCATGGTCAGGTTAGTCAAGAGCTACCATTATTTTTAGAGTCCCATAGTATATGAATATTTTTCTATTTTCAAATTAGAAATACTGCACTGGCTAAGGTTGTTAGATCAGAATTCAACTTTTCCTCGCGACAGATTAATGCGACACTTGAAATTCTGATAGAGATAATGTAGCCCCTAATTTAGCACCATAGAAAACAATATAAAAACATTCTAGAGGCGTCTTGGTAATTTAATGGAGGCTGTTGACTTAGTATTGCGCTTCAAATACGGTACTAAACAATCATGTTTTCCGATCACCTCTCTCTGTACTTGTCAACGTGAAGTTGATTTAAGCGATCTGCTTATTTACAAATTCCAATAACGTCCGGTTTACAAATTCGGGAGTCTCGTAGAATGTCGCATGTCCCGCTCCTTCTACTCGGTGAAATTCCACATTGCCGAAATTCTCTTTCATAAAAGCTTCAATCTTGTCGACATACATGTGTCGATCTTCTGTTCCATGAATAACTAAGAACGGGAACGTATCCTTTGAAGCTAGTAACGTAGCTTCTTCTTGAGTTCTTAGTAGGCTGTGCTGCCTTACAAGTGGATGCTTTTCTATCATTAGCGGTGTTCTTCTGGCCAGACTGTCTGTGCATCTTATATCATGTCGCACTCACCTGCAGAGCAACACCCCCAATCCAAGCGCGCCTCTCCTCCTCAGGTATCTCAAAGCTTTCAGTCACGCAGCTTAATATGAAATCTCGTGCTGCAATTGCAAATTCCGCGGTGTTATCGCTCAATAATCCTGGTATTATGCTCATGATAACTGGATGTGCAACTTGGGGATGCATGCTACGATATGGTATTCCACCAAGCAGAATGCTGCCAGAAATTTTCTCGATCCCATAAGCTGCCGCAACGTCGGCGACTACGATACCTTTCTTGTTGCTTAGTGAGTTCTATTATTTGTTTGGAAGAGGGAACATACCACCAAGACTCCTGGTAAGCATCAGCATCAGACCCACAATGTTCATATGGAGTATACGTACCAACCAACAACAAACGGTTTACTAGCTCCAAAGGCTTCAACAACAGCCTTGAAATCCTCTGCATGTCTTAGACTTTCATAATCCTTCGCTTCCAACGGTTGGTCACTTTTTCCATGTCCTCGCACATCGTATCGAATCATGTACAAGTTTTCCAATAAATTGGGATCCGAAAACTGTTTTGAGAAATGTAGTGCAGTGCAAGAGAATCCATGTATGAATACGACAGGTGGCTTGTTTGAGTTACCGGTAGCTTCGGCCCAGATCTTGGTTCCATCTGTCGATGTAATGAGTTGACTTTTGGCAGACATTGTTGTATAAAGCTTAACGGTTGGAAACAAGAAGATTGGAAAGTGAAGATTGTAAAAAGAAACTTGAAAGAATTCGTGAATTGTAAAGATTACGAATCATGCATGAAGTTATGCTTATCTGGGGGATTTATAAACTCCGGTGTAAACACCGCTAGCAGTGACAAATGAGCTTGGGTGCAAGATTTCTGGCTGGTCTTACTCAGCCGGGTACTTGTCGGGTAGTATCATGGGGCTGCATATTAATTTGCTGTAGATCCTATTCTTGATGTTCCTTGGCGTAGAAGAGACCAAGTAGAAGTAAGCAAGAATTTGCCGAGATAGAAAATACTGTAAATATGGTGTAATCATTCAATTATTATTCCTCTCTATAATGCCTTCTTCTAACTCTTGTGCAACTTTCGTTTGTTAAATGATAGACATTAAATATATGTTTCAGCTTCTCACAACTATGAACCCACACAATCTATAATGAGTGATTTGAGATACCTTTAAGATAGGGTAGAGCTTAGACTTTCTCCTATGCTTAACAACTAGATATATATATTTCACGTGACAACATAGTTGCGCGAAAACCGTGTGTAAAAATAGCTGCAGTTATGCCATGGCGGCGAACAAGTCAAAGAAGGCAATTTCATGTTTCTATATATTAAAAAGGTAAGTTTTAAGCTGATGCGTTATGCACAAACTGTCCACGATACTCCACTCATCAAACGACTTTTAATTCTAAATTGATACGTTAGTATTGGCAAAATAAAATCGATTCTGAGTTGCGGTCTTGGTACAATACCTCCCGGTATTATAGATGGTACAAGGTGTGCTAATACAAGCCACTTGGCCTCCATATCTGGAAGCACCCAAGGATGGACCTGATCAAATGATAGGGTAGGTTGTGCACATTGTGATTCGCCATCTCAGATATCGGAAATAAATTTCACCGATACTGAGGGGTTCCCCTCTTTGCTTTTTTGATATTCATACTATCAAGAACAATCTCCATAAGTTTTTATCGGTATTTTGAGTTGTAAAATGGATTCGGGACTCACATCGTTGAACGCGTGTGTATTACTGAGCGGCCTCTGGGTCATTTACCTCCTATCGCTGGTAGTGCATCGACTTTATTTGAGCCCGCTCGCTGCTTTCCCTGGGCCAAAATTAGCCGGCCTGAGCAAGTGGTACGAGTTTTACTATGATGTGATTCAGCAAGGACAGTTCACATTTCACGTCCGAGAGCTACACAAGAAATATGGCAAGTCTATGGTTCTCCTGCTCTGAATCTCACCTAGATAACTTAGTATACTAGGCCCCATCATTCGTATTTCACCTACCGAGCTTCATATAGATGATCCGGACTATTATGATACATTGTACTCACGTGTAGGGCGCTGGGACAAGTACGAGTATTTCACAGGACAATTCGGTTACGCGGAGGATAGTTTTTCAACCGTACCACACGACTTGCACCGTTACCGCAGTAAAGCCATCAGTCCCTTTTTCTCCGTCTCTAAAATAGACAAGTTTCAAGTTGTCATACGAGAAAAAGTAGATAAACTTTGCCACAAACTAGAAGTTTATCAAGAGAATGGAGAACCTGTGAATATGAATCGTGCTCTGATGGCGCTGACAACAGATATCATTACCGAGTATGCATTCGCTCGAAGCTACAACCAATTGGACTCTCCTGGATTTATGGATACATTTGAGGAAGCTCTCATGACAATCTACACTACTGGCCCCTTCGCGCTACATTTTCCGCTTGTATTCCCCCTTTTAGATGCCATTCCTGAGTGGATAACTAGAAAGATCAAACCAGAAATTTTCCCTGTCATTGGGTTTAGGAAGGTGCGAATGAGTGCCAATATATTTAAAACCGAAGTCATGCTAAACATGCGAAATAGGATATGAGGCGTGAGGTCAAAGCAATCCGTCAAGGATTCAATGATGGCTACAAATCAGCTAGCCACCCAACCATTCTTCACGAGCTCCTCAGCAGCGACCTGCCACCCGAAGAAAAAACCGACTCCCGTCTTGGAGATGAAGCTCAACTGGTGGTAGCAGCTGGTCTTGTAACTACTTCGGGGGCGCTGACCGTGGGATTATTTCACGTTGCGCAAAATCCGATTATTCTGCATAAGCTTCGTGAAGAACTTGCATCTCAAAGTTCACCGGACACAATCCTAGACTGGCACAAGCTTGAGAAATTACCATACTTGAATGGTTGTGTGCATGAAGCTATTAGACTGTCGTATGGAGTCTCGAGTAGAGCTCCACGAATATCGCCAGACACGGAACTGACTTACGGAAAATGGACGATTCCTAAGAATACACCCGTGTCAATGACGGCGGTTCACGTTCTCATGAATGAGAAGGTTTTCCCAGACCCGCATTCGTTTGTGCCCGAGCGGTGGCAGAACAATCCGGGCATTGACCGATATTTTGTGCCGTTTGGCAAAGGGACAAGAGCCTGTCTAGGGATCAAGTGAGTATCATTAGCACTGACCGGATATAGAGATTCTGACCTTACTCCAGCTTGGCTTTCGCTGAACTCTACACAGCGCTCGCTAGATTAGTCACGCGTTTCACATTTGAACTTTATGAAACTGACATCACAGACGTAGAGCTGAAGCATGCATATATGGTGCCTTATGCAAAGTGGGACTCAAAGGGTGTGAGAGTACTGGTTAGAGGAGCCAGATGAGGTCTTGAGTATACAAAAGCTAGGAGTGATGCAAGCTGAAGTGCCAGAAGGAGAGGAATCCACGAAATTGACGACACTGAAGACGATTCAGTTTATCAACTGCTAGGAAGAGATGATTTGTTTATTTCTTTTCCTACAAATGTAGTGCACTTGAATTGAATTTCGATCTTTTTCGTTAAGAGCCCTACCAAATTTATTTTAATTCTACAGAGCACAATTCTTTTCCTCGGTCAGGAACCCCTTGATGAGTCAGGTTTCTACATACCTCGAGCTTCTCATTACCAAATAAGTAACGATAGCTAGCTTTAACTATTCACGATACTCAAACTCAGTATGCGAATTTTACACGCTCAATCTTTTTGGGGGACTACGAAGCTTAGTTAAGTGATTAACACTGGCCCGAGAGACTTCATTATCGCGAACTTGCTTATAGTCTAGTCCATTTTAAAAGTAGGTTTTGCCTCGACAGTCTCCTCTCGCACCCTAGTATCACAAACATGTGGAAATTTGCATCCACACGGTGTTCCATCCATTACCACAGTTCCTATTCGTCAAGAGCTTAAGGTTAGCTCACTTGTCGAAATCCTCGCCCAACATTAGGAACAGGCTTCTAGGGTAAGCCACAGGTGTATCCAATTCTTCGAGCGCACTAGCCCCACAAAGCATGTCTATACGCACTATGGAACGATTCACTTACGCATGGTAATAGAGTATCTCCCTTTCCTCTCCACTACACTCCCATCTTTCCGCCTATCAGACTTGCGGCCTCGAATTTTGTGTGTATATCCGTATCTAGATGGCCCAGTCATTATGAGAAGCGAGCGCGGTGGAAGCAACAGCTCCCATGGCCCTTCTTCCTCAAGTTCGTTCCAATCTTGAGTTTCCATCTTCTTAGTCTCATTATCAAGTCTTGAAGTCAGTTCGGTGACTCTCAAACCATTAGGATCAGCTTCGTTGCCATCAATCGAGATTCCTCGAGGCGAGGTACTTGGTGCACATGCACCGGTTTGAGTAATGAGAGGTGTTGCCTCTCCACTTGAATCCTGAATCAAACTCCTCTTTGGTTTTCTGATCCTCCTCGCTTCTGTCTTCCCACACTTCTTGAAAGCCATTTGTACAGCGCTGCCCAAACTCAACGAATACAAGGCCTCTCGAAACGCAGAATGCGTGTCAACATGAGGTGGAATTCCCGTACCGGGGGGATAGTACTGAACTGTGAACTGATCAGGGGTGAACGCGTGCTTTCCCGTTCTCCCATCATCAAGAAGCATATTTTCTGTAAAGAGCGGCAAGCGTGAGACGAGATCAGCCAAATAGGGCGGCAGAGGCGTATTATCAGTCTCTGATGCTCCGAACGTGGTATAGTCGAAGTGGTGACCGAACTGCAGCGTCTGACGTTTTCCGATTCCGGTCCATCTCGTATCAGCTTCTATAGCCGATATAGCATACGCTTCCTCCTCGGGTGTGATGAAGTCTTCCTGGAGAATGAGGCCATTGTCCCATCTTTTGATATGGGGATTGGTTATATCAATTGTGGGAGGTGGTGCGTATCTTATCTCATTAGGGATCACCATCCCGGTAAATTTACGTAAAGATTTAGTAAGCGTGAAGAGGATATTCCATGGTTGTGACGCATTTGCAGTTGTAGTGTTCTAGTATTCATATGATCTCAAAGTCAAGCAACATTATTGCTAGCTAACCGAACATGGCGCCACCTTCAACATACCCACGTGACTATATCCTATGAAAAGCTAAGGGATGTGTGTCGACCTACTTGGCTAATTTTAAACTTAGGAATGCACCTTAAAAATTCATTTCGTATCGTAGCACCAGTAGTATTTATGTAGTATATTCAATTATCCCAAATTGCTCGCTTAAGCCCCTTGGGTACACGTGACTGTAAATTGACATTCAAGGACAGGCTGATAGCAAGCATAATTACTTTAAGATGCGTCATTCTCTGGGACATATATAATTATGTTATGTATTGTGTATCTCTTAGCATGCACCCTCTCACATGATTCTGTTTGGTTGCTGAAAGGTCAGTCAGAACTGTGTTCTCCATGCTGCAGCTATGTTGAAAGAGCTATGGTTATGACGTTTGTATTCAAAATAGAATCACGTCGTTGTTGTTAGATGTCGACTCGAACAGAAAGGAAACTTGGAAAGCTTTGTACAAATAGGCAAGGCATCAATGGTGGGAAGCGAATATATATTCTTAAGCGTTGGCTAGAAGAGCCTATTTCTCACAGGAGTAATTATCTAAACTAGCCTTTGAGCAGGTGTAACCAGGCCATGGAGCATCCCAAGGCCCCTTGGCGGTAAGATGATTATGCCATTGTGGCTTCTCATTCCATCTGAACAAATCCTCCATTGCAGATGCAACCCGCACCAGTTGTGCCTCACCGTACTGTCTTCCATAAACACCAAATCCATATGGCGTCGAGAATCCATCAAGTCCAATTGGAACCTGAGCCACTGGATATCCAGCGTAGGAAGGGACTGCTGCACAAGCATTACCCTGACCGCCATCCCGCCCGTTGGGCATCAGAATACCATCCAATTGAATGACTGTTCCATTTTCCAAGGTATATGCATACGCACTGTCAACTGCCAGGCGGGCTGTGAAGCGACCGAAGCCAAATGCGGTCCAAAATTCAGTACCTAGAGTTCCATTTGTCGCCACACCACTATCGTAAAAGGTTTGCCCGGATGTTGCATTTTGCCACCAAGTATTATTACCGAGAGCTCCCGTTGTAGAGTTGTTATCGATATTCCATTTAGCCATTTCAGCAAGAGTGCTCATTCCAGAGCGCTCATCTCCTCCAGGGAAGGTCCAGTTCTTAAGCCATTCGCCATAACCAACAGCGAGAAGGGTGGCAAAAGCTATCGCATGACTAAATTGGGATGGAGTAGTTGATGGCTGACCGGCACCATAAGGGTTGGCGATAGCTGCGAAGCTGTTTTCCTATACAGAAGCCACTTAGCGCCTTGGCCCTAAAGAAAAGGGGAATAAAAAATACCGTAAGGTTGTAAATCTCTACGCCAGCTGCTTCTAGTTCCTGGATTCGTTTCTCGTATTGTTCCCTCAGTCCGGGACTATTGATATGCTAACCAGATAAAAGAGTTAGCACTACTGATATAGAACATGATAAGTCAATAAATCGAGAACATGGCCAGGCCTACATACACTATTAGACTTCCAGTAGGCCTTCCATGGCAAGCCTAGCTTCATACCACGTAGTGCGTCTTTGCCAACTACTCTGGCAGTGTAACCATCCTCTGGATAATGACCGACTGCTTGATAAGTGAGATTATCATATTTATCAGTACCTATCATAATATCAAGTAAGATGGCTGAGTCTTTGATATTCCGAGTAAGTGGACCAGCAGTATCGTGATAGTAGCTGCCCGTCACGATACCATGACGAGACATGAGCCCAGGAGTGGCTTTGATCGTATACAGACCCAGCTGACCAGCAGGATGTACAAGAGAACTAAGAGTGCAGAAGAGTTAGTATAATCGGTGCAGGACGAGGGTGACAGGTGGACTAAGCCATCACCAATAAGCGTACCCAAAGGTTTCACTACCAAGTGCAACTGCAACTTGATTAGATCTCACAGCGATGACGGACCCACTGCTGCTCCCAGCAGTAGGTTGAGTAAGGTTGTAAGGATTTCTTCCCTGGCCGGTTCTACTTGAATAACCACTAGCATATTGAGCTAGGGCACGATGGTCTGCAGCTTCTGACATAGTGGTATGTCCTAGAAGGACACCGCCAGCAGCGCGGACTTTCATTACAACAGTAGCTTCAGAGGAGTAACGGCCGCCTAGTAAGACGAGGGTACCCTCACTAGTATTGTGCTTGTCATCTGTGTAGTAGTTGTCTTTTACCATGAAGGGAACTCCATGCATGTAGCCACGGCTCCCGCCAGCTGCCCTTTCCGCGTCCATGGCTGCGGCAATGCTGAGTGCATCTGGGTTGACTTCACTGACGGATGCGAGATAAGGGTTTGTTATCTCAATTCGAGCCAAGTAACATTTGACAAGATCTTGGCTAGTAAGCTTGCCATTGACCATCCAGTGCTGAAGAGTATCTATGGAGGCATCTTCTATATTGACACCATTGCATAGAGGCACTAGAATTGTCAGAATGTATTTTCTTTGAATTATGGTACATTAACAATATACAGTGGTCGTATCACAAAACTCACTGGGGAATGCATTTGGACCAGATTGGACACAACCAGCACTGCTTGCAGAAGCGACAGAATACTGACTGAGTGCAACAATGCTGTGTAGCGTGATCAAACTTATAGAGCGCATGATTCCGACTTTTTTGTTCCTAGAGTCGAAACCACAACTGGCATGACTTCTCCCATACTTATACCCTCACCCCATTCTACAGCTCACTATTATCTGATCATTGATATCGGCGAGTTATGGATCAATTGAAAGTGTTATCGGCGGGTCAATCCGAACTGAAAACAGGGGCTGAGTCTTGGTACTTCGAGTCGTGGCCGACGGAAGGTATCCGATGATGCGGGCGAACATTTCCGTGGTGGGCCGGCTAGCTATATAACTACTAGCGACACAAATGTTTTGGCAAGGAAACCTGACTCTTCCCTTCAAAGTTAAGGCTGAGTATGCTAAATGATACACCAAAACATAAGTTTATCTACTTTATCTTGGTATTGGCTTGGTCGTTAAATCTAGGTAAGCAATCGGATACGCAAATTCTAAATACCTATGGCGACTCGCTTTTTGATCTCCCACGTGAGTAGCATTATTGTAGTCCAATCTAGGACTTGTAGGTTGATTTGACGGTTAATCCATCTCCCTGGGACGAACAATTATGTGGACTATTAGTCAAAGAGCTCGGTCAATGGACTATTAGTCAAAGAGCTTTGACCGAGCTCTCTAGACCTACGTGATCGTGATGAGGGTAATTATGGTTAGTTTCATTGGCGACTCACAGTAACCAGAGCTTATCGGAGAATTGACTAGCTAAGATCGAGGCTCGGTGATAGTTAATTCTTGGTATATTCAAATGGTACAGTCATGTGACCTAGTCACATGACCCGCCATTGAGTATAAACCCTCCCTTCGTACGTAGTCAATACAACAACCTTACGATCTCACTGAAATACAACGAGCACTACGCTATTACGAGCGTGGGGTGCTCCGTATTCGAAGTGACCAAAGCCCACTAACCATGCGTATGGCGAACCGACAATAATATACATATTTTAATATGGCTCTCATTGACTGGACGGATCACGTGGAATATCTCGCCTACTCTATTATAGCAGCACACTAGCTCAATCGGTATTGAGGCGAGCGATTATAAAATTGCGCTGTTCGCATGAACACCCTGGGATGCTTGACACTGGTGAAGCAACGTCTGAATATCTGGTATCGGATCCGAGTGGCCAGTTTCTTTGTAAACATGGCCCAACATGCAAGGCTACCCAATTCCATCCTTATACAGTCTAGTACCTCCTGCACATACAGCGAACACCCGCCATTTAGGCAATCCCTGAACTTTTGTTCCTGCCATCTCACTTTTTCTTAACTTAATTTCTTTTATGTTTTTCTCTTTTTCCTCCTATAGCTTGCTGTACTGTTGCTTACTTTACTGGGCTATTTCTTTCTTCATCTCAGACCCCAATGTGTTTTCAAGTCTCTACCATCTCCCATCATTACCGAGACATTGAGTGGGAATATCCCTGATTGCAAATTTGCTTGTGAACAAAACCGGTGTTGCGCGGTTTGGACGGAGAGTGATCGATGATGGCGGAGGTTATGGAATTTATGCCGAATGGCAATGTCACTTTGATCCTTCATCGCCGAGTGAAGGCATCGGATGGGCTGTCGATAAC
>Ga0247804_10000600_pt1 | contig 16574 bp, 14 predicted proteins | sample UWRJL029104C1_FD_181142 | JGI IMG/M metagenome (GOLD analysis project Ga0247804, IMG submission 181142) | Plant litter microbial communities from Arlington Agricultural Research Station in Wisconsin, United States - UWRJ-L029-104C-1 | ecosystem: Environmental > Terrestrial > Plant litter >...
TCAACGGCGATGAAGCCAACCAGTGCCGCAGCAACAATCGTAAACATGACAATGCGTAGCGCAGCAAGTGTAATACCAGTTGCGTCCATCAAGCCCGCAAAGATCGTTTCGGTATTATCAACGGCAAGGATCAATGTCGCCAAACCAACAGCGAGCAAAGCTGCGCCAGCGTAATCGATAATCACCTTCTTCGCCTGTTTGAACGCAGGAGAGAATACAGCAATCATGATGAAAGCAATAATACCAATCGGAACGTTAATAAAGAAAGTCCAGCGCCAATCTGTTGTCAGACCGAAGAATGCTTGACCATCAGTCAGCCATCCACCGAGAAGCGGACCAACGATTGAGCTTAGACCAAAGACAGCACCGATCAAACCTTGCCACTTACCTCGCTCACGAGCAGCAAACAAGTCACCAACAATCGTAAATGCATTGGCAGTAATAATACCCCCACCAATACCCTGGAGTGCTCGCCAGAGGATTAGCTCGGTTACACTTCCGCTAATACCACCGAGGAGTGAGCCGAGAACAAAGATACCGACACCAACAAGGAGGACATTTCGTCGGCCAAAGATATCTGAGAGCTTTCCGGCAATCGGAACGGTAATCGTTGTCGTAATCAAGTAGGCCGTGACGATCCAACCGAGTGAATCAAAGGCGTTAAACTCTTCAACAATCTTGCCAAGCGCAGTGGCGATGATTGTCTGATCAAGGGCAACCAAAAAGAGGCTGGCCATGACTGAGAACATAATAATGAGCTTGCTGCGCAAGCTGAGATGGTGGTGCATAGGGGTTATTCCTTATCTGTGTTTTCTAATATTGTACGGAATGATTCAGCATTGTTCGTGAGATGTTCCACCATGTTACGAAGCTGATCTTCTTTAATGAAGCCGATCCAACCCGACTTTTCCGAACCAACGACATACAAACGGTCCCCTGTTTCAATACCAAGGTTTTGACGAGCGTCTGCGGGGATGACCACTTGGCCTTTTGTTCCGACCGTTGCTGTTCCGTATAGTTTTTTATCGTGATGCATATACCCAAGTATACGCTTGGTATGAAAAGTATGTCAAGTGTAACTAGTAAGTTATTCGATCGTTACCTTTGGATCGTACCGGATTTGATACTCATATACGACTAGTCCAGGAGAAAACTTTCGCTCCCCTAGCTTTTGATAATGATCATCATAATACTTCTTGAGTTTGTCGTTATATCCCTGATCATAACTCAGGACCAGCCAGGCTTTTTGATACGACGAGACGTTCGCTTCAGTCTGTTGTTTTACTGTTGCTTCATCAAATGCCGGAACAGATCCAGCCGAAAAACGATCCCAAATCGGTTGAGTTGTCAGTTTGGCTGTTCCTTTGTAGTAATACTCGACCGGATAAATCGTAAACGGCGCAGCCAGTACGATAACATCTGATGAATCAGCATTCTCAGTGAGGTATTCGACCGTTTCTCGATAATCTTCTTTCACTGGTGTGTTCGGACTCGTTACCTGAATAACAAACAATACCCCTACCATCGCGACTAGCCCTATACGAACAAGGAGCGCAACTCGTTTTCGATAGCGCGAGGCTAACCATGCGATGAAAATAAATAATGCCGGCAAAGCCACAATAAGATACCGACTCAGGTAAAACGGTCGAATCGTCACACTGATCAAAAATGCACATAATACAGGGAGCGTTGCGAGGAGCACGAACACGGTTGTTTCGGGTGGAATCTTTTTATTACTTTTTTGAAGCGTAAAGAATGCTAACAACACCGCGACGGGCCACATTGAAATGATGACCGTATTGATCGAACTTGTCTGGAAGCCAAAGATAAACTGCGCATAGGTATCGAAGAGATCCCCTGCCGATGGCTCAGAAAGAGCTGGCTGCGTATTACTCGCAAAGCCTAAACTATAGACATACAGTAGCCATGGGACTAGCGATAACCCAGCAATGGCGCCAGCGATAATAATATTGCGGATTGGCTTGCGGTCAGCAAAATGTCTTTTCAGTAGCACCATCGCGACCAATTCTGCCAACAGCACAAACACAAAGAAATAATGCGTATATAATCCAAGGATTGCCGTGACGGTCCATAATATCCAACTCGAAGTGCTCGAAGCACGAAGAATCTTTATATAGAAAATCGCGTGCAGCACTGCCATGAATGACAGCATCGTATACATGCGTGCTTCCGAGCCGTACCAGTTCATGAAGGGCGAAATAGTAACGAGTAACGCTGCAAACAATCCAATGCTTCGACGACCAAATGCGTATGTTGCCAAATAATACGTCAGGAGGATTGTCCCTGCGAAGAACACCAACGACAACATACGAGCCGTGAAAATATCAGCCCCGAAGATCAACTGCCAGAAGTGTAGCAGTGTGTGATAGAACGGTACATGCACGTCCTGCGCGATCAGGTGGACCATTCCTCCAAGGTCGCGATTAGTTTGAAATAAACTTTGCGCTTCATCGAGACGAAGACTTGTCTGGCTAAATACCGTCAAGCTAAAGAACACTGCAAAGCCAGCCATCAAGGCTAACAATGCATAGACGATACCTCTCTTCCACGGGCTCATGCGAGTACCTCCACTGGTTTTCGTTCACGTTCGAAGGCGGCAGCAATAAATGGTGAAAAGGCGGCGATGTAAATAAACGCCCATGCAATGTTCGAGAGCATTGACGCACTCCAACCTTCACGCATGACACCCCAGGCAATACCCGCAACAACCAGTCCAATATAGACAAGGTGTGGCGTCACCAATCGACCATGATTACCACTCACTCGCTTTTTTGAGGTCACCGCGAATCCGCTCTTGTGCCGAATAATAGTAAACCATAACGCTTTTAAGTAAATCGTAAATGAGCCGAGACTAAACGATAACGCGCGGAACGTATAGGTAAAGTTGCTTGTGTGCTGCAGCGTATATAAGACGACGAAGATGTAGGGCAAAAAGATCAGAGCTAATGTCATCGTATTAATCGTCAGTGGCTTTACGGCGCCAAAGAAATATACCAATGGCAATAGCGCGTTCAGTAACACGACAAGTCCTGAGAGGTAAAAGCTTGCCGAGGCGATATACTGCAATCGTTGCGCCCAGGTTAACCCTCGCTGGAATAATGGATTATAAGCAAAGAGAATCTCTAAACTGCCTCGCGCCCAGCGAAATTGCTGCTTGTAATACGACAGGAAATCTTCCGGCGCCAATCCTTCGGCCAAGACTTTATCGACGTAGGTCGACTTCCATTTCTTGTTATGAATAAGGAGTGAGGTAAGGAAATCCTCTGCAATACTTTGCTCACTCATACCGCCAACTTCATCGAGTGCTGATCGACGAATCACCATATTCGTACCACACATGAACGTCGCATTGACAGTATCTTTACCTTTTAGGAGAGGACCGAAAAAGAGTGCTTGTTGCTCCCACGATCCGCCAGCAACCTGATTGAGTTCATAGTTCTTGTAGTATTGTGGTGACTGGACGAAGCCCATTTTCTCATCAACAAAATACCCCATTGTTTCAATTAAGAACTCAGGCTTTGGAATATGGTCGGCATCAAAAACGACAATATAGGGTTCGACGGTCAGACGAAGCGTGTGATTAATATTCCCCGCCTTTGCTCCGCCCGGTTCCGTCCGTGTAATACAACGAATCCCTTGACGTTGTGCAATTATTTCGGCTTCTTGCCAGTTTTTGCGATTGGCCACTTTCCCATCGTTTAGTAGGTAGACTGAAAAATGTGGATAGCGCATCGCTTTTGCGGCAATAACTGTTGCTTCGATAATATCCGCCGGTTCACCACAAACGGTAATAAAGACGGCAACATGTGGCTGGAACCGAGCATCAAAACTTCGCTTGCGCTTTCGTGGCCAGATCGTATGAATATATCCAATCACCTGCCAAACGTGAAATATCTCTGACGCAACCAAGAATGCAAACAGGATAGGATTACCAATCGGAAATAGCCACACCACACAGACAAAGTATGCGATGGATAACGTCACGTTGAGAAGGAGTAATAACCGACTCACCTGAACGGACTTAAGAAACTCCACCTACTTTTCTTCCTCCAGCTCTTTAGCGAGATTAGGTAATTGATCCTCATGAAGGGCAATCCCGAACCACACCCAGTTTGATGCGTAGTAGGTTAACGGCTCGACCCAATTGTTGTCATTCTGATCGTAGAGAGTTTTAATCTTTTTTTCATAAATCTGCTTTGCGATTGCTGGTTCAACGACATCGAAATACGCGAGTGACGTTCCGTACGCCTCGGCAACCTCGTCAGTGACCGCTGTTGTACCGTCGTGACTATACGTCGAGTAAAGCTTTTCATCGCTGTACCATTTATCTTTGAGGATGCTCAATTTCTCAAGTACTGCTCGAGCGCGAGGTTCGTTATTCCACTTGTAATCAAGTGCGAGTCGCCACGGCGCGCGCATTGCGTCGTAACTATAATTGGTCGTTAAATTCCCCGTCGCCGCACTTAGCTCGCCCGTTTCTCGGTTCATTAATACCCAATCGGGAATCAATCCACCTTTTTCTTTATCAAGTGGCGCCTCGATAGATTTCGACAATAAGTCATACGAGGAGTTCACCACCCCATTCCAATCATGTGCTTTGTCGATCTTTGCGAACTCACGATACGCATATGGTGCGAGATATGACGGATTCATGACAATCGGTTGCGATGACTGTTTCTCTAAATTATTAGAGGCGAGATATGGCACACCCGCAACGGTCACGATTTCGTTCTCACCCATACTGGTGATGATCGCTTTTGCCTCATCGAGGTAGCTTTGTTGTTGCCAACGACTCGCGGCCATTATGAGGGCGAGCGCAATATCGGTATCAGCGTCAGAAGCAGCATTTTGTCCATTTACGTTTGTCAGTACTCCATACGTGCCGTCATCATTCTTTCCCCATCGCCATGAAAATAACTTATCATCACGTTGCAATTGCTCTTTTGTCCATGCCCATGAAGTATCAAACGTTGATTTGTCACTCATCCAGACAGCGCGAAGCATTGTATAGCTTTGTCCTTCAGAAGTGGTAATATCGTTCTGCTGTTTATCGAGTGTTCGCCCTGTGCCTGCTTCCCAATACTCTTTTTTATAACTTTCCCAGGTGCCAGTGAGAAGTGTATGAGAAGTGGCAAAGATAGTGTTCTGATCTATTTTATCCGTGCTGGCGAGTAACGCATACGTCGTCAAACCCCCTGCCCCGACAATCAGTAAAACGGCGAGCAGGCGGATAATAAAAGTACGCGACATTAGTAAGTAGTTACCTCACGAACGGGAACAATATAACGAATAGGAATCGTGCGACGAGTCGCCGGTGCCGTTGCCGTGAATAAGCTCATCACATACAGAGCCGACCCTGTAACGAGCGCTACGGTCGCAAGCGCAATCAAACGATTACGGATTTCTTCAGATATTTTCTGTGAGGTATAGGTAACCGTTTGGCCTGTCGTCACTGCTTGGGCTTGCGTCATCTGCGCAATCGCCGGAGCAGTGTCGACAACCTCTTCAATACGAGGTGTTGCGGCTGGTGAAATAATTTGCGGCGTGACAGGTGCCTGAGGTGCAACCGTTTCAGTAACCGGATTTGGCGTCACTGGAGTCTGTTGCGTGACAGCTGGTGTATTACCTTTGCTCTGATCATCATTCGTTGTACGAGTTGTTGGTTGCGTTTGCTCTCGGCGATCATTAGATTGCGTATTTCGACTCTGATTTTGTCCGTTCCTGTACGAATTAGTTCGCGCAGATGCAGATTCCATCATGCTGCCCACACTTCCAACGATCAGTCCGCTGGTGATAACAGCAAAGGTGATAATTGATGCGATATATCGTTTGTTTCCCACTGGTCATCTCCTGATTAAAGTATATATGTCTCTGTTTAAGCTCGAGCCACGCTACCTCCCATCTCTTAGTTTCACGGGTGCAAGAAAATAACCGCCGAAAACGACATGCGTAATGATCAGAGGAAAAGACTGGCTGAATAATTTCGCCGAACTAGCGGTAGATTGTTGTGCTCTTATCGGGAAAATGAATTTCATAATCCTCCTTACTGCCAATGTCTAACGTAGTTGTTATGCTTCTTATTATACACTGTCTCTCAGCTGAGGAAAAATAAAGACCATCTATTTGATAGATAGTCTTATATGCCCAATGGGAAGAACTACTGATTCTTTAGATCAACCTTTTTATTAAGCCAGCGCTGGCGGTGTGCCATTGCTCGGAAAAAAGCATTCGTTTTTTTCTCTGCTGAGACAGGTCGATCAATATGAAGCGTATCCATTGCCGCTGTGGCAACTTTCGCATGACGCCCTTGGCGAACAAAGTTTTCGGTTTCAGCGGGCTGCATCGCCGACCATTCGCGATCAAGTTCACTAACCACCCATTCATCACCATTTTCAACATTTTCTTTATACAAGTCTAAAATCTCGGCATGAGTGTCGAGCTCATTGGTCATATCGATAGGGCGAATAGGCTCTTCGTCAGTGCCGGGGCCACGATATGCTCCATACGCATCAACGAGTCCAAAAATCGGCATACCGGGGTAATTTTTCTTATTAGCAATATGGCCTTCATTCATTATTCGACTCGCCATTAAGAATTCTTTCGCACGTTCAAGTTTACGCGTTTCTCGACGAGTCGGAAGTGTGTCGTGCTTAGGTTCGGCGTCGAGGTTGTAGATCATATTTTTGTTTTCTTTGAATAACTTACATATACATTAGCATTATTTAGTGAATAAGTCAATACGCTCGTGCTTAATACGATTGAGCAAAGAGCCAAACATCAGAGGTTGGTTCGCCGGTAAAGAAGTCAACTCCTTCGGATTTTTCAGGGAGTAAGCAACGACTGGTTGCTTTCGTCTCTTCTTTAATCTTTTGTTCATTTTCTGGATTGTCGTTCCAGTGTACTTTAATGAAGCCTGTTCGTTGAGCAGCGAGGGCTTTAAATTCATCGTAAGTTGTTGCTTCTTGAGTGTTTTCATCACGAAGTGCGACTGTTGCAGCGAGCATGTCAGCTTGAATCGTATCAAGTAATTGCGGGATCGTGCTTGCAAGCTCTGAACGATCAAATTGACCATCTTCGAGGGTGTCACGACGACGGTAACTCAAAATACCAGATTCAATTTCTTTACCACCCAGTTTAAGGATGACAGGGACACCCTTTACTTCCCATTTATTCAATTTGAAACCAAAGGTTTCATCGTCGCGAGTATCAACTTCTACACGGATGCCGAGGGATTTTAATTCTGCGCGAATTGCTTCTGCAGCAGCGAGGACATCGTCGTCAGGCTTGGCTGGAACGACGACAACTTGGATTGGTGCAATCTTTGGCGGTAAACGAAGTCCGTTATCATCACCATGAGCAAGGATAAGTCCACCGATTGAGCGAGTACTGAATCCCCAGCTGGTTTGCCAAACGAACGCTTCCTCACCTTTTTGGTCCTGGAAGTTAATATTAAAGACTCGTGAAAAATGCTGACCAAGATCATGAGAAGTACATGACTGAAGCACCTTACCGCTCGGCATAAGCGTTTCAAAGGTCAAAGTGGTTGCTGCACCAGCAAAACGTTCGGCAGTCGACTTGTAGCCTCTGTAGCCGTCGAGAGCGATGTAGTCTTTGTAGACTTCTTCGTAGATATCCATTGCCCAATCTTGCATGGCAATTGCTTCGTCGTGGGTCGCGTGAGCAGTGTGACCTTCTTGCCAGAGGAATTCACTGGTACGAAGGAATGGAGTGGTTCGCTTTTCCCAACGAACGACGTTATTCCATTGATTCATCATAAGTGGCAAGTCGCGCCATGATTGAATCCAGTTAGCGTATGAGTTATACATGATTGTCTCGCTAGTTGGGCGGACGACGAGTGGCTCTTCGAGCTTTTCGCCACCACCGTGTGTGACGATCGCGAGTTCAGGGGCAAAGCCTTCGATGTGGTCTTTTTCTTTTTCAAGGAAAGACATCGGGATAAGAAGTGGGAAGTATGCATTGCCGACACCCTTTTCTTTAATACGATCATTTAACGCACCCTGGATAAGCTCCCAGATTGCGTAGCCATACGGCTTCATGATCATTGTTCCCTTTGCGGGTCCGTAGTCAACCAAATCGGCTAACTGAATGACAGATGTGTACCATTCTGAAATATTTTCGGACTTTTTGGGTAATAAGTTTTTTGACATACGTGTATTATATCAAAAAAATACACTCCAAAGGTGTTAGTATCGGATATCAACCGAAAAAGCACTCACGAGCGTGCGTTTGCTATACGTTTGTGTCCTGTCATCGAAAACGCCATCACAAGTAATGAGCTTCAGTTCATTGCCTTGCGAGACGTCGTGATCGAATAAATGGTTCGTTACTTCTTCGAGTGGATAGGTCGCAACTGTATTCACTTTGAATTCTCGCCATGACAGATCACCCATTTGAACTTTGATCATGTCACCTTGCGTGAGTTGAGAAAGCTTTTTGAAGAGTCCTTCGGTGTAGCGCCCCCCTGCGTGACCATTAATAATACTCAAGCCACTGTCGCCAGGAGTGACGGATTTAACATACCAACCGGCGTAATGGACATTGCTCGGTGTTGCCATTTCACCCAGTTCATTCACGCCGACACGTTGGATATAACCTTCGACATTCAGCGCAGGTATCTGAATAACTCGTGGCTGCGATGCGGGAACGGTGTAATCTTCGGAGACGACTTCGGGTTTATTTTCACTAGGGTGGGTGTTGATGGTCGTGACGATATCAACCGATGGAATTGTTTCACCTTCGACTGTGCGAAAGTAATCAACGAGCCCTAGTGTTGCAATCGTTAGTAGAACTGATCCGAGGATAATACTAAAAATTGCAGCGTGCTGGCGATTGATCTTTTTTATCTTCTTAGTCACGAGTGTGAATAATAATTAGAATCGTTGACTACGGCCACGACGCATACGACGGCTGCGCTTGCGTGATCGAATAGCGAGGAGAATGCCAATGACAATTCCGACGAGAACGAGGATAGCGACAATTCCGGCAATAATGACAGTGAAAGGAATAATCCAGAAGGTTTTTGTTACTTCAATAGTCTGATTATCTTTACCATATGTGAAGGTGCCGAGTACGGTGTATTGTCCAAATCCACCAATAGTATCGCTACTGAGAGGTATTTCCCAACGACGCGTACTATCTGGAAGGATCATGTCACGAGGGTCTTTGTTGTTGAAGTCTGTCTCGTAGACAACTTTGTCACCCTTTTTTACAGAGATTTTACCGAAAGGACCCATCTGAACGCTTCCGGTGTTTTCAAAACGGAAGTATGCTTGGAGGCTGGTACCGTTACGGAAAGTGGTACCGGTAATACCATCTTGTTGAATGTTGAAATCTTTGAGGTTGAGATGCTCGACAAAGTCACCAGGTACCGTGAGAAGGATTAATGATCCCACGCTAGCACTCAGGTTTACTTGTCCCCCACCATCTGGGTCAGTTGGTGAGAAACGGATCGCTCCGAAGTATCCACCAGCTTGGGCATTAGCAGGAACGTTAATGACAACATTAATCGTTTTTGCTTGTCCGGCAGGAATGGTGACGTTCGCAAGTGGTTGGATGAAACGCTTGAGACTGTGCGAAGGAGCGTACTTATCGTCATCGAGGATAAGCGCAGGGGTACCAAGTTCGTCGCCGGCAATGAAGTCGTTCGATGTCGCCTTGATAGTGATCGCGTCGCTCGTCAGGTTGGTCACTGTGGTCTGTACTGTTCGTGAAGCGCCAGGTTGGACTTCAATATCAGTACGAACCGGTGAAACCTTCAAGGTGTTGGCAGTGCTTTGTGCATTCGCCGCAGGTGTCTGCAGCATAGCAAAGGCAAGCACTGCTACGACAAGCGTCACCACCACGCGGATATTCGTTTGGATACGCTGTTTTACAAACACACTTATTTTCCCTTTATGTATTACTCTCAATGATACCAGAATCGAGATGATTCTAGAATCTTCCTGTTGCAATCAGTCCGAGGTCTACTGAGTAGAGACCCGCTGGTGTACTGTTGCTGATACTTGCACCGAAGGTAAGAACCATATTCTTGTTGTTGGCTGGAGCACCGTTGGTGTTCAAGAATGGATCACCGAATGTACTAGTGACACCAGTTGCGTTACCAATTGTGTAATTAAGAGCGAATGTTGAATTGTTGTAGTTAGACAATGGAACTGCCTGAAGTGTACCGTTTGGATTGTCAGCACCAACACTGTTTGTTGCAGCTGCTGTCTTTACACCAAACTTTGCTTGTCCTTCGGTAATACCGTCGTCAAGTGCAGGTTCGATATCACAAGACGTAGGAGCACCGGCACGGACGAGGCCACCACAGTTAAGGGCGCTACTCTTGAGGCTGATCACGACACCGTTGAGGGCGTTGGTTGAAATCTGAGTGTAAATGTTACCTGTACTGACTTCGTCAGCAGTCAAAGCGACAACGTCACCAGTTGTTTCACCGAGCTTCAAGACTGGAGCGGTAACAACGTTTGCACAGTCAGCGTCAATCGCTGCACCTGATACACAGAAGGTAACGGTTTCGAGGACGGCTGCAGATACACCAATAGTGTTGGTGATTGAAATCGCAGCACCACCGTCGTCAACTTTACCGCTTCCTAATACTTCAGAAGTATAAGCGGCAGCGTTTGTAGGGTTATTGTAGGTCAAGATACGAGCATACAGTGGACCAACGGTAGATGGGTTGGTAACACCGGTGATATCAAGGGTGATTGCTTCTGCGGCGGTAATCGTCTTGGTGACAACAAGTGTATTGTCGTCAAGAACGGTTAGGTCACTGAATCCAGCAGAGACAGTTTCAGCATCAGCAAGACTGAAGTCGGCTGGTTCTGTACATTCTTGTCCAACAACTGGACTTTCTTCACAGAAATCAAGGACAACAGCGCCAGCACCGCCAGCAGCGGTAAACTTAACTTTGTAAGCAACGTCTGTCGCGTTAATAGAAGAACTACTCAATGCAATAGAACGTTCTGTTAATTGTGCAGCCGAAACAATACTAGGAATAATCCCAGCAAGCAGCAATGCAGCTGCAATAATTACGAACCCAACCCTCCGGTCGAATAATCTCAGTGAATTCATCTTTTCCCTATCCCTCATCCCAATGTTTAACTTATTTGTCTTGTATGGTGATGGATTCAGTGTACCATGACACCGCTTATGCCTGTCAAGCGTTTTTTAAGTAACTTATGCCACAGTGTGGATAGTCTATTTTTCTTTATACGTATCACGCTCTTTGAGCATCTTGTTGCGCAACGAAGTGATCTGACTGCGACGACCTAACCAAAAGATCGGCACACAGAGCGCAACAGCAATCGCAGCAGGAATCCAGATGACTCGTGTTACCTCTTTCGTCTCTTCGACTACCTCAGCAGCTTCTGATCCATCCAGGACACCATTTGAAAGCGCGATCACTTGCAAGAATGCACTCACGCCATTCGAGTCGGTCACTTTAACGTTCACTGGATAGATACCGGCCTTTTTAAAGACGTGATTAATATTCACGAGTCCGGCGAGAGATTGGCTCTTTAGAACTTCATCTGATCCGTCACCCCAGTCAACACTAAACGCATAGGGACCATTACCTCCAGATAACTGCAATGGCCAGACTAAATCAGCGCCTGCAGAAGCTGAGCGACGACCGTATGAAATCGTGAGTGTTACCAACGCACCAAAGGCGGTGAATTGCGTATCGGTGTACGTTACAGAGATTGTGTTCGAGCCTGGACCGGCCTGCTCGAGGTTATCGTACACAATTGCACTGAGCTCATTAATACCTGCGAAGAGACTTATCTCTATAGTGAAGCTCCCGTTCGTACACATGGTTGAGCCGACCATTACCCCGTTGTTATACAGTTGTACTAAAAGTCCGTCCGGACATATACCACTCACTGTTAAGGCATTAGTATTGTATGATCCCCCGCTACCTGGTGTGGTAATCGTCGCTCCTACTGTCGGCGGATCCTGTGTCTTGGTCGCAGCAATACCATACGACCCTGGTTTTGGATCAGGAGTCGGAATCTGATTGATCGCTGAAACGGGAGATGGCAAAAATAAAAGCGCCAGTAGATACGCACCGATGGTAATCGGGAGTACCCACTGAACGCTAAGGTGAATCTTTTGTGACATGCTTGTGTTTATTGTAACGTGCTTGTGCCACTTACAAAAGGTTAATTATCGTCGACGTCGCGCTCGTGGTCGTCGTACTTGAGGACCGTAGAGCTTCGCTCGGATGAAGCGAACAATCCGCCAGACAACATATGCAAGTGCTGCAAGGATGATAAGTACAGCAATGATGAACCAAACTGGGAGGTACCAGAATGAAGCGTTGCCGATAATCTCTTGGGTGCGGTTACCGTTTTGGCCGTAGAAGACATCGAGTGATGCGGTATATAGACCTGGCCATAGACCGGCTGACGTACACGCAGTTGATTCAGATCGTGACCCGTTAAAGTCCACATTCTGAGATTGGAGTTTAATACATGACGTAAACGTACGCGTCTGCCCTACTAACGCCAATGAGCTATTCGGGTTCACGTTATTGATTTCGATCTCTTTACCAAACATGTCGCGGAGTTTGATCGTTCCGACAGGACTCTCGGTCACGTTACCTTCGTTCTTTAAGGTGTAGGCAATCATTTGAGGTTCGCTGGTTGTCACGAACATATATTGAGCTGGCTTGCCAGGCTTTGGTACGCCGTATGCACCGAACTTTTCAAGGGTGAGGTTTTCGTTCACTACTCCAGGAACAGAGGTGAATACTAATGTCACACCTGAAGCGCTCAGACCAACGTTTCCACCCTCAGGTACTCCTGAAGAGTAAAGGATCGCGCTGTAGTAGCTACCCGCTCCTTGTGTAGCTGGGAAAGCCACCTTCATATCGAGTGTCTTGCTCGACTTTGGCGGAATGGTGACTGTTTGTGGAATAGTGATGAATGGCTTGAGTGACCATGTTGTTTGCGGTGCGTTTTCAGCAAGCATCAACTTTGGTGTTCCGCCGTCATCGTTAAAGGTGAAGTCAACGACGCGAAGTGTCAGCGTCAGCGTCTTCTCGACATCGAGGTTACGAATCGTTAATGTATCATTAATCGACTTGCCTGCCTCAACGGTATAATTCTTTTTTGGTACGATGCTCAATGATGCCGAAGATTGGGCCGAAGCTGACGGTGCAGGAATAAGGTATCCAACCGCAGCTAAAACCACAAAAGCAGCGAGTGCAATGCTTTTAAAGCGTTTCATTATGTTCTCTTTCCCTCACATTACTTCTTAAGTATAAGCAGTATTGTACTATTAAAACCGTCCACTGGCTATATAGTTAATCGTTGTGGTATACACACCGGCGCGAAGGAATTGGCTGGAGTTGACGACATAACTCACAGTAAACTTCTTCATCAAACTCACATTGGGTGAATAGGCGATCACATCACCCGCGACATACTTGAACTGATTCGGAATACTGTAATCTGGTGAGGCGACAGCATTTGCCCATGTCCCCTCTGGTTCAATTCCTACTCCTGGCGTATCATTTGCGACCAGGTTAATACCGAATTGATTAACGCCCTGAATACTTTCTGTAGGCGTGGTGAGCGGATTGATATAGTTCGTACCAGCACTTGGTGGTGCACCATTAATAGTAATAGCAAACCCGCCGGTTGCATTCGTCCCGACTGCCATCTGCGACTGAGCGACGAGCGTGGAATCAACGGCAAGCGTTCCCATATCAGTGAAATAATTATCATTCGTGCTCGTACAGTTTTCCTCAACTAGTCCTGCTACACAAAAGATCAACATAGGTGGTACTTGCGTCTCGATCATAATCGCATTAGTTACCTGCCCCTTCACCGAACCGAAGTCAACCTGCGCACCGGTGGCATTGGTCGTCGAGTGACTCTTTAATCGAATCGAGAATGATTGCGAGGTATCGGTCGGATTCACGATATTGTCAAACGTATAGGATGAGGTTCCGTTAGTGATCACTCCAGGTAGACGAGTCATAACAATGTGATTGGTTGATTTAGACTGGATAGAAAATCCCGTCTCGCCTGATTGATTACTAAGGACTGCATTCGAGGCATCAAAGCCAGAGGGCGTGACACACTCGTGATACGGAATTGGATCGATACAAGCCAGTATGTCGACCGAACCCACCGCTGCAGGGCTCATATAGCGGAAGGAAATGGTGTATGAGGTCGTTGCACCAGGCAAGCTACTCTTCATATAGAGACTACGCTCCTGGAAGCGCATCGCCGCTCCAGCAGGGGCAACAAAGATCAAAATAGCCAAGAGTAACGACAAGAGTTGCTCGACCCACATATAGTGCCACGTAAAGAGTGAGTGGAATTGAAACAACTTATGGTGATGCATGACTGTTATTGTACTAAAGAATGAGCGTTATGCGTAGCGGTCGCAATAAAACAACCGGCCATGATGACCGGTTGTTTTTACTACTTGTCCGTACTAATCGGCTTTATGAAAGCTTTATCTAGTATTGAGGAGCTGCAAGATAGTTAATCTTTGTGGTGTATACACCAGCTGGTGTATCTGCACCGATGTTCGCGATGTAACGCATCTTGGCTGTAGCACAGCTAATGACGTTAGAGTTGTTACTTGCGATCACCTTTGGAACAGTGTTACTTTCTTTTTCAAAAGCGAACTCTGCTTGTGCGCCACCTGAGAGTGGGTCGATATCACCTTCACCACCGCGGTAAGCAAGAACACGTCCATCGTTGTCACCAACGTTTACGGTTCCAGAGTTGTCGGTGTCGAGGTATCCGAGGTATTCAAGGGTTGCTGGCTTGAAACGTAGTGGTTCATCATCCAAGTTCTCTTGGAATGAATCAGAAACTTGATCATCAGCTGCATCTACAAATGCAAGACCGAATTGTTCTGTACCAGGGGTGCTTGGTGTTGCTGTATCACCAATTTCCGCAATTTCGTCACCAACGGTGTTTGCAAGTGTGTTACCTGAGTAATACACGGTTGCTCCACCTGATGAGTTAGATGAGAGGCGCCAGTACGAGAATACGTCGTAGGTTGTGCCTGTTTCTAGTGAGTATTCAGCGTCACGGTTACCGAGCTGAAGTCGGTTGTCGTCTGGCTGAAGAATTGCGTCACAAGTACCGTGAAGGTTCTTGCTAGCAAGTTGTTGTGTATCTTTGTTCTCTGTACCAACTGAGAATGACATTGTTTCCAGTACCTTAGTGGTAATGTGGATTGAGTCAGTCATCACGTTCGCTACAGTCACACCACCATCGATGATGTGTGGGTTACCAAGAGCTGGAGTTGCTGGAATGTGATCACCAGTTGTTGCACTGTCGTAAGTATTAATCTTTACGAAGAATGCGTCATCTCCAGGGTTAGTAATGTAGTTTGTTTCATCTGCCTTAAAGACCAGTTGGATTTCGGTACCGCTCGTTGGGAGTACACCAGCTGACTTAGTAAGCGTAATGAAGTTCTTTGCGCCAGTTAAGTTGCCTGAGTGAGTGAGGTCTTCAACGTTTGAAGTTGTCATTGTCCATCCTGAATCAGGACTTCCGCCAACAATAACCTGCCAGTTACCGTTCACTTCACTTGCAGATCCAGTATAGTTGACGTTAAAGTCACTAGTTCCTGCAGAGGCACTATCTGCTCCACGAACAACACCATCTTCACGGTCTTCCCATGTTGAGGTGTCAGAGTTAGCTTCGTCATCAGTATCACCTGTTGCAGGCAACTTTGTGCGTGCATCACCAGTGTTATTACCGGGTGCCTGACATTTACCAGCAGCTGCAGTACAGTATTGAAGCGTAAATGCTTTTACTGGACGAGTAGCGCCTTCTGTGCTGTCGGTGCTTACCTTAAAGGTAAAGGTTTCACCGGTCTTTTTACCGTTTGGACCAGATCCCGCAGGGGCGTAGTGGTCACCTAATGGTGTTGGTGCAGCCTCAGAGTTACCTGAACCGTCTGTATCCTGATAACCTGGCGCGGAACTACTGAGAAGCAGTGAACGCTCGGTTAAAGGATTCAATGCGTCGGCGAAGACTGAACCCGCTGGGATGAACGTTGCTGCCAATATGGCAAACGTCGCACCAAGCATCGAGCCACGTCGAGCAATTGATTTGAGTGTATATGTACTCATATATCTCCTTTTAAATTGTTTATTTTTGATGCCCTTTTCACGGGGTTACGTCGGTATTTTACCACTAGCACTATACTAGTTGCAATAGGATTATAGAGTTATCCACAACGATATTACGAGTTTACGCACAAATATAATCTAGCCTACAGGCCTGTCTCAGACAAGATAATATCCTCTTTTCCGTTTGTGTCACTGCTGAGCAAAGTTGTCGCAGCAGACCCTACGCCGTAGACAATATATTTGCCATCTGAAGAAATTGTCGCATTACCTGAAACAGTTGACGAAGGTGCACCTCCTGGTGTTCTCGTAATAAGCTCCGTAATGCCCGTATCTTTATGCTTCAGATAAATCTTCGGTGTTGTCGTAGTGACACCAGAGACAAGGTTTGTAGCATTGGTACGAAATATAACATTTCCCTTATCATCTA
>Ga0247804_10000601_pt1 | contig 16557 bp, 27 predicted proteins | sample UWRJL029104C1_FD_181142 | JGI IMG/M metagenome (GOLD analysis project Ga0247804, IMG submission 181142) | Plant litter microbial communities from Arlington Agricultural Research Station in Wisconsin, United States - UWRJ-L029-104C-1 | ecosystem: Environmental > Terrestrial > Plant litter >...
ATATGCAACGTGGTATCGAATTAGAGCCATTCCATCGTTCTGAAATTGAAAAGTATATCGGTTGTAAATTGTTAGTACCTGGTTGGTTGCAGTCAGAAGAATTGCCTTTATTGGGTATTAGCCCTGATGGTATAACCGAAGATTTAACCATATCGTGGGAGGGTAAAGCGCCCTCATCTAAAAAGCACATTGCAACGGTTCATGGCAAACAAATACCAACTGATAACATTCACCAATGCTTGCACTACTTTACGGTTAACGATAAATTGGAACGTCATTATTTTAGTTCATTTAGACCTGAAAATCAATATCCTTTATGGCCTAAAATGCTTGATAGGGATAGCCTAATCGATTTAGGAACTAAGGCTAAACCAAATGTAAAAAAGGTACAAGAATGGGTTGATATTGCTAAATTTAACACTAAGGAATTAGGACTAAATTTAAACATTGCCCTTACATCATTAGACAAAATTTAAACTAAATATTATGAAAAAATTATTAAAGGACATGCCAGAGCATGCAGAGCGTATAGACGGCAATCAGATATTAAAACAAGATATAATAGATATTTTAGGCATATTTGACTTTGAGGCTGACGAGGTGCTTGAAAAAATAACAGAATTTGTTAACCAAAACTACATATTTAAAGGAACGCTGCCAACTAAGATTTCAGGGATATTAGTGTCGGAGCTTAACGACTTTGATAACGCGATTTGTCCTGATGGCGAGCGTCATGACATCTTAGCTATTATGGATAACAAAATACCCCGTATTGTGGAGGCAATATTAGCATGAAAATCTCCCAATCAACCCTACTAAAAGCCCTGCAAATTGTCCATAAAGCAATTGGCGCAAGCATCATATTGCCAGTAACAGAAAACTATCAATTTACTATTAAAGGTAATAAGTTAACGATTGCTGCAACTAATATGAAGTTCTATATTAGAACGGAAACCGAAGTGCAGGATGGTGCAGATATGTCCGTACTGATTAACGCATCTAAACTATTTAATTTAATTAGCCAGCTGCCCGACCAATCTATAGATTTTTCGTTTACCGAGAGTCGTGTAGTAATTAAGTACGCAGGTGGTAAAATTGATTTACCAACTGAAAATGGCAAGGACTTTCCAACAATGACCGAGCCGAAAGGTCAAACAATGGTAATTAAGTCTGATATATTAATGGATGGGTTGGCTAAGGTGATACCATCTAAAGAAAAGTCAAGACCCGACAGACCAGCTTTGGAGTGTGTTAACCTTGCCCTATCCCCCAACGTTGCTACTTTTAACGCAGGTGGTGCAGGTGGATTAGCTCATTTTAGTTATGATACAGCGCATGAAGTTACAGCCGATATATTAATTCCCGAACATTGTTTCGGTGCGTTTGATTTGCCGAAAGAAACCGATGTGGCTGTTATCATAGGTAAAAATAATATGGGTTTATACATTGATAAAACGGCTATATTAATCGGGTTGTTAGATGATAAATTCCCCGATATAGTTGCTAAATTAACATCTGACGAACCTATAACAGCTAAAGTTGACCGCGATTTATTATTGTCGGCCATTAACCGTATTAAATCATTTACACCTATTGGTAATAAAATGTTGAAGTTGGACTTTTCTGACGTACTAAAAATCACCGCCCAAGATCATAACTTTGAACATTCGGCAGAAGAAGAAATAAATTGTGAGTATAGTGGTGAACCTATTACCATTGGCACTAATGCTGATAATTTTTACAACGCTGTTAAAAGGTTATCAGATTTTACTATTCACCTATCTGGCGAAAAGAAACCTATTACTATGCGCGGTGATGGTGGTTTAATTATGGTTATGCCTGTTCATTTATCGTAGTATGCCTGTATCAATTGTAACAAACGAGGACAATATGGCTATGATGAGCCGTTATCCTGATAAATATTTCGATTTGGCTATTGTTGACCCGCCTTATGGGATAGACATGGGTAATTATAATCGCACAGTTAAAGATAAGGTTGGCAAACGCCACAAAGCAAAAGAATGGGATGCTAATATACCATTGGATTCTTATTTTAATGAATTATACAGGGTTAGTAAAAATCAAATCATTTGGGGTGGCAATTACTTCCCTCAATTGTGGCTAAATGGTTGCAAGGGTTTTATTTTTTGGAATAAAAAGCAACCTGTTCAAACATTTGCAGATGGCGAGATGGCGTGGACTTCTTTTGATATGCCAGCAAGATGCTTTACGTATGCTTACTATGGAAATTTAAGTGGCAATACTACTGCGCCAACTAAGATTCATACAACCCAAAAGCCAGTTGAGCTATACAAATGGCTACTTAAAAACTACGCCAAATCAAACGACAAAATTCTCGACACCCACCTCGGCTCTGGCTCATCACGCATAGCAGCCTACGATTTAGGCTTTGACTTTTATGGATGCGAGTTAGATAAAGATTATTTTGATGCGCAAGAGAAACGTTTTGCAGACCATGTATCTAAAATAGATTTTTGGCAACCTGAAAAAGAGGTTATTAAAGTTGAACCCATAAACTTGATGTAATGTACACCCAACAAGAAATCCGATCTTATTCTAACAAGTCCTGTGTTTACGCGCCAAAGGGTGTTGACGTTAACGTTTTATCAACTAGCATTGATGAAATTTGCGTAATAGAATATAAGGGAGATAAGTTTTGCTGCCGATTGAATAAGTTGGGTGATAAACCACCAATTGATGAATTGATTATTAATGATAATGGGGGATTGTTATGAATAAATTTGAATGGACTGATAGTGGCTTAGAACTATTGCAAAGAATAGCAGGAATTATCCTTAAAAACGGTGGTAACTATGAGTATGCTTTTGCGATTGAAAAAGAGTGGATGAACCCCTACCAATTAGAAAAAGCAAGTTTTAAACATCGTAACCCTAATAGGGTTTGGTCACAAACAGAGATACAATTTTTACAGGCTAAACTTCATTTATCTTACGATGATATTGCCTTACAAATGAAAGACCGTACACCAGACGCTGTTCGTCAAAAAATTTATAATATGCAGAAAGCTAAACAAATTGGGGGTAAGGTTGCCGCAAAAAATGAATATAAACAATTAAATAAATTATAATTATGTCACAAACAATCAAAGGAAAAGTACACGAGGTAAACCCAGTTCAACAAGTAACTGACAGCCTAAAAAAACAAGAATTAATTATTGAGTATATCGAAAATCCTCAATACCCTGAATACCTAAAGTTTGAAGCTGTTAATGACCGTTGCGCTTTAATTGACCCACTTAAAGTTGGCGATGATGTAGAGGTATTTTTTAACCTACGTGGCAGACCGTGGACGGATAAGGCTGGTAAAAAGTCATATTTTAATAGTATGCAGTTGTGGAAAGTTAATGTGTTATCTCAATCGAGCGATCCGACTTGTGCGCCACCTGCGGATATTAATAGTAAGGCAGAGGAGGATGATTTGCCATTTTAGGATATATTTAAAAATAAAAAGGTGGCAAATGTCGCCTTTTTATTAACATTGTTTGCTTTAAAACTTTAAAGTGCTTATATTTAAACCATGCAAGAAACACAGATAAATTTTCAGCCTGTAAAAGACTATGCGCTTAAACATAATATAACCGTACAAGCGGTATATGAGCGTATAAAGAAAGAAACTGTTTATGTTAAAAAAATCGGTAGCTATACTTTAGTTGCCGATAAATAATTTTTTAGCTACTTACCTCTTTAAAATTTACAAGCTAAATGAGCGATAATTTACACCCTATTAATGCATTTCCTGAACCATTGCAAGAGATAATAAACCATTTTGCAGAGGCTAAAGGTTATCCGCATGAATATTATATTACGGCTGTTTTGGGTGCGTTTAGTACGGCTTTAGGCAGATCGGTTACACTAAATACAGGTAACTATGTTGCTATTGGTAGCTTATGGGCGGCTATTGTAGGGCGCAAGGGCTTTACTAAATCAGAGCCTCAATCGGATGCTTTTAAACCAATTAAGAAATTTCAATCAGCTATTTATAAAGACTGGAAAAATCAGGCAATAGAATTAGAACATTTTAAGGCTGAAAATCCAAAGGCAAAAGTTAATGAGTTACCACCGCATCCTGTACACATATTAAATGATGTAACCCCCGAAAGTTTGGTTATTAAATTAGCTGAAAACCCAAAGGGTTGCGGAATAGTTTATGATGAGTTGGCTGGTTTTATAGGCCGATTTGACAGATACAAGGCAGGTGCAGATGAGGAAATGTTTTTGAGTTTATTTAATGGTGATAGTATTAGCCGCACAAGGGTAAACGCCTCATCAAATGCTTATGCGGATCACTCTTATTTAACTATTATAGGTACTATACAACCCGCAGTATTAAAAGCTGTTTTCTTTAATAAATCTGAAAGCGGTTTTTTTGATAGGTGGCTAATTTGTTGCCCCGATAATGTTAAAAAGCAATATCCAAACGCTTATGGCATCAATCCAATTTCAGAGGCTAAATATTATTCATATATCGAAAAATTACTTGTTGTTGCGTTTGAAGAACGTGACGAGTGTTTAATGAAATATACACCAGAAAGCTATGCCATTGTTAATGCCTATCAGCGTAGTATTATCGATGAGGAAAATGAAACGGATAACGATGATTATCGGGGTGTACTTGCAAAGATTGAAATTTACCTGCACCGATTTGCTTTGCTTATTCAATGTATGGAATACGCTATTGACACAACTGGCAGTTACGATAAAATATATTTTGTATCTGAACAGTCGGCAAAAGGCGCAGTAATACTTTGCAAGTATTTTGTTAATGAAGCAATGAAAGCCAGGATATTAAACCCCGTTGAAAGCCTAAAGGATCAATGGATAGATATTTATAATGCCCTACCCAATCATGGAAAATCGTTTGACCGCTTACATTTTATTAAGATATGCGATAAATTCGGAATAGGGCAACGCAGGGCAGATACATTTTTAAAACAAAATTCAGACCGTTCTGAAAGTAAACTATTTTTTAAGGTCAAACATGGCGAGTATAATAAAAACTTATTTTAATATGAAGATAACATACAACGGTTCAAGATTTTATTTTAGTGTAGATGATAGACACATAACCCAAAATACAGATCCTTTTATTATCAGTTTTTTTAAACAAGGTGGTAAAAAGAAACACTTTAACGACCAACAATATGTTGCATCAATTTCAAGAAGCGATAAAGAATTTAAGCGGTTTAAATATCATGGGTTCGCTAATGTGACTAATGCTAAAAAATTATTAAATGATTTTATTAAAGAGATATATGAAAACAAAATTTAAAGACAGCGCAGGTAAAAGAATATCTATAGGTGATGAACTTGATATATTAGCTACTAATATGTATAACGGAGAGGTTAATATTGAAAACGATGTTGTTTGTTTACAGACTGCATTTTTTAATAAGCCACTTATTGAGCATTTAGAGGCTACTGATTTAATTTATGCATTGATAGTTGATAAGTCTATTGTTGAAAATTCAGGTGGCGATGATGATTTACCTTTTTAACTATAATTATGAGCCTTAACGACAAATGCACATTTTATAAAAATGTTATTGAACGGCCATATAAAGGCTGTAAAACATTATCAACTCCAGGTAGATTAGTTTCAATTATGGATTTGCTCACTAATGAGCGATATACTAATAATAATTTATTAACCCAAATTAGGTTAAGCGGTTATAAGAGCGATTTTTATAATAGCAATAAAAATGGTTTAAGCGCAGCTACTTTCAGCACCGTTCAGGATGATTTAACTATTGACCGTTCCGATATTAATACTTTATATCATACCGGTTATATATCATTTGATATTGATGTTGATAAAAACCCATACTTATTAACCGACCCTGAAAGTATAAGAGATTTTATTATTGAAAATATTCCTTATGTTGCTTACTTAGGTAAATCCGTTTCAAATATTGGCTATTGGGGATTGATGCCAATACTCAATAAAGATGATCACTACGGACATTATGCCGCAATGAAAGAGTTGTTTTTAAAGCATGAAATAACTTTAGATAAAACCAGCGATATAAGCAGGCTTAGATTTATTGCATACGATCCTGACGGTTATATTAACGAAAATGCGCAAACATTTAATGATAGCATTATTGTTGATACGGTTACTAATAATATTGAAGATTACGAGCGTATGGCAACCGATGAGTTTTTTATTGCTGCCTGTAGATGGATTGAGGCTAAACATAATATCAGATTTGAAAAAGGCGCAATACATAACTATTTACTTTACCTATACGGAACATTGCGAAGCTGTAAGGTATCGAGGGAAAAGGCTTTAAACTGGATATACAATAACCTGATTAATGAAAGCCAAATAACTACCAACTGTTTAGATGAGCCAAAATGGATAAAATAATAGCCGTGTGCAATTTGTGCAATTTGATAGGGTGTAAAAATATCCTAAAAAGTGCTTTTAAACGCTTTAAATGGGGATATTGCACAAATTGCACAAATTGCGTGGTCGCTGTAAATAACTCTACTCACATACGTATCCTCATTTTGAATAATATTATTAATATTTATATATTACTAAACAATATTGCAATATGTGCAATTTGGCTGTTTTTGATACCGTTAAGGCACTTTTTAACTACTTTTAATTTGTACAAATTGCACTTTTATGCCTAAAGACTACAAACGCCACCTAAAATCAGATATGCAGGGTGGTTTTTATGAGATTGAGAAAAGTAAGAGTAAAACAGTACCAAGAGAAATTGAGCATAGTATATTTTTGAGTATGGTAAAGGATAGAGATATGGCATGGATAGCAGAGGGTAAATTTGTAGAGCATCTAACTGCAAGGCATGACCCTATGAGTTATATGAAGTCTGCAAAACCCATGAAGATTGAACATGAAACCGAAGCAATCCTAAAACGTAGGGATAGACACGAAGAGGATAATATCGTTGCTAAATGGGGTAAGCAGTTCAAAGTCGATTATCCAAATGTACCTTTCACTATTGATAAGGTTGCTCAAAGCAGATCGATGTTAGGCGGTGTTATGCACAAGTCAAGCCAATACCGAAAAGGTAACCCTGATATATTTATTCAATCGCCACAGGCAGGTTATGCCGGATGTTTCATTGAGCAAAAGAAGTCGGATAATATATTTTATAAAGGCACTCGAATATTAAAACCCGGTAGTGATAATCAGCATATATGGCAATCGTTATACCATGCTGATTTACGTCAACAAGGTTACTGGGTAATGTTTAGTATATCGTATGAAAGCACTAAAAAAATGACTGACCGTTATATGGCTGGCAATCCTTACGCTATGCAAGTGTTTGATTATTATTGTAAGCCAGAAGATTATGCACAATTTACCTTTCACCCCTCATTTAAACCAGTAAAGAAAGTATGAAAAGGGAAACTTATACAACGATGCCTATGAATATTCAAGGCATAGACCCTGACTTATGGTATCCAATTACAGCTAAAGCCGAACAAATACCTAAAGATTTAAAAGAGTGGAGATTGCTTAGGGGTTTAACCATTAGAGAAGTTGAAAGACAAACAGGGGTAAGCAATCCGTATTTATCTCAACTTGAAACGGGCAAGGTAAAAAATCCATCTTTTGACGTGGTAGATAAACTATGCAAGTGTTATTTGGTTTATTTAAAAGTCGGTGGCAGATAAATTTAACACCCCCTATATAAGAAATTATTATTAATTGTTTAACTTTGAAACTGAATACGATATAAAAACGATATGCCATTTGAACCAGGACACGAGCATGGAGTGAGGTTTAGCGCTGATTATCAACCAGATAGTAATGGCAGACCTAAAGGCGTTAAAAACAGATCGACTATTGCACGCAAAGTATTAGAGATGACAGCGTTAATGCCAGATGATACATTTGCGCAGCTAAAGGCTAGCTTCCCAAATATTGAGCAAAGAATGACTACCGAAGAAATAGCTACATTAGTTATGATTGGTTCTGCTATAGCCAAAAAAGATGTTAACGCATATAAGGCTATCATGGATAGTGCATACGGTGCGCCTAAACAAGAGGTTGAGCATAGTGGCGAAATGACTAACAAAACCGTTGCTATCGAAATCGTACCACCAAAACCATTAGACGAATAGATGCAAGCCACTATTGTATTTCAAAAGAATTGGGATGCTATCCACGCAACCAATGAGGATGGTAGCAGGAAATACAAATATATAGTCAATGAGGGTAGCAGCCGAAGCAGTAAAACAGTATCGCTAATAGACTGCTTTGATTTGTACGCTAGGGCTTATTCTAACAAACGTTTAACTGTTTGGAGGGATACTAAGACGGATTGTAAAAAAACTGTCTTAAATGACGTCTTAAAGCGCTTAAAATCAACAAACCGCTATAAGGTAGATCAGGACTTTAATAAAACTGAAAGTATATTTACTTATTCAACAGATAGCACTTTTGAGATACATGGAACAGACGATGAAGAAACAGTTCACGGGTTAACCCAGGATTGCGCTTGGCTTAATGAACCTTACAAAATTAGCCGTGAAACATTTGACCAGATAGATCAGCGTACATCTGATTTTGTTTTCATTGATTGGAACCCTAAGAAATCCCATTGGATAGATGATATTAAGAAATCTCCACGCTGTTTAGTTATCCATAGTGTATTTAGTGATAATCCTTTTTGCCCAGAAGAACAACGGGCTAAAATACTATCTTATCAATCGGTTAAAAAATCTTACATAGCTTCGGTTATTTCAGAACAGGCTGCCAATAAGTACGATATTGAAATTAATCCCAATAACTATACACAGGGTCAATTAAAAGAGTTAGCAAGGTGTAAACTAAATGAAATCACTAATTCAGCTAACGACTTTTCATGGGATGTATATGGTAGGGGTATTAAGGGGGAGCGTCCTAACCGTATATTTAGGTGGACTAAAATACCAGATGCTAAATACCATGAGATTAAAGTGCCTAATGGACACCATATAACTTGCGTGGATTGGGGTGCAGTTGATCCGTGGGGTATATTGGATATGAAATATTATGATGGTGCTTTATATTTGCATCAGCGTAACTATCTATCTGAAAATAAACTACGTGAACGATTAAGCGCAACCGAATTAGCGCAAATAAGTGAGGGTGAAGAGGGTTTTATAACATGGTACTTTAGTAAATTTGACATACCTAAAAACAGGGTTATAGTTTGCGACAGCAATAGGCCAGATAAAATACGTGGGCTTAGGCGTATAGGTTATGACTATGCGATTGCAGCTACCAAAGGCGCAGGTAGTATAGTTGATGGTATAGATGGGCTCAATTCACTAAAGGTATATTATACTGAAAGCAGTAGCGATTTGGATTATGAGCAAGAAAACTATTCCCGTCAAGTGGATAGATATGGTATCGTTTTAGAAGAACCCGAAGATTTAGATAATCACCTAATTGACCCGGCACGTTATGGTTACTTTTGGTTCGTTCAACAAGATTTGATTAGGACGGTATAATAAAAAATATTTGATATGAAACTTTTTTATTACTTTTAGCGTCAATATGGGATTTAAATTTAATCTTTCATTTGGCGAACCATCACCGCTACAGGTAGAGCATAACAATCAGGGAGATTGGTTATATTGGATGTTTGGCGGTAAAGGAGTTAAACAAAAAAGATTATCAACTCAACAAAAACTAAGGTTAATATTATCTAACCCTGCTTGCTTAAAGGTTTTTGCCCTTAACGCAGACCTGTTTTCATTAGGTAAAATAAATACCGAAAAAGAAACTGAATATCTAAAAACCCTACGCAAAACCCCAAACTATAAACAAAGCTGGACCCAGTTCTATTGGGACTATATGTTTTGGAGCATGTTAGGTACAGCTTACTTGTGGAAAAGCGGAGGCAAACTATTTAATGATGCCAATACAGTTCAATGGTTAGACCCTAGTAAATTTGAATGGAAACCCAGCACTGTTGAAAAGATGATGGACTTTATATTAAGGAAAGCCACATATAACGACTTAATGGGCGATACGGTTAAGTATATATTAGGCAACGGAAAGTTTAAATATATACCACTAAGCGAGATAACTCCGCTGCACGATTTAAGTAGTTCAATGAATGATAATTTTTATATTGGAATAAGCAGGGTTGATGCTTTATATAAAATTATTATGAATAGCGAAGAGGCTTTGGATGCTAAAAACATCAACGTTCGCTACTCTGGTAAATGGATGGTAAGCGGTAAGCAAGACCCCAACAACGTTAATGAATTACCGTTATCTGATATTGAGAAGGCTGATATTGAGGAAAAGATTAACGGGGGTAAACAAGTACAGGCCAATAAATCCGCTATAGATATCAAACGTTTTACCGATAACATGGCCGCCCTTAAACTTGATGAAAGTTATTGGAGCGATTATTTTGCTATTGGTAGCATGTACGGCATACCTCGCGATATACTAGAGGCGCACGTTGCGGGTGGTAGAGGAGGCAGCACGTATGAAAATCAGGAAAAGTCTTTAGTTAGGCATATTGAGTACGGCATGAAGCCAAAGGGCGAAGAGTTAACAGATGCATTGGAGGCTATTTTTGAAATAGAAGATACCCAAATGACATGGGATCACCTAGCCTGTTACCAGGTGTTTGAAGTTGAAAGGCAGAATGTGGTTAAATTAAAATTAGAAAATGCTATATTAGCGCAAACAAATAATTTAAAATTAGCTGATTATGAGTAAAAAAGACACTAAGCAGCAAGCGGAACTCGCTAAAAAGCTATTGGAGATAAAGAAAAAACAAGCCGAACAAGGTAAAATTGTACAAAAATGAGAGTAGCTATACCCCAACACGCAACTAAAGCCGAGGCGTTTGCGTATTTACGTAGTAACGAAAAGCAGATAATCGCGCAAAAGCGGTCATTGCCTATTGAAAGCGATATTTATAATTGGGGTTGTTTGCCAGTTAACGAGAAGTCAACTATTAAAGAGGATGGCTCACTATTGGCAGATGGCGAAATAGAAGTAAATGCTATTGCTAATTTATCGGGGTGGTGCGATAGCTACATGGACGTAATGATTAAGGACAATTGGAATAAAACAATTGCTGATAAATCAATTGTTTACCACCTTAAAAACCATAAGTATACTACCGATGATATAGTTGGTAAAAACCCTGAATTGTACACTAAGAATTTTAACTTAGATTATTTCGGTTTAACCAGTGATGTGCAAAAAGCCCAGGCATTAATGATGCGTTCGGTTGTTACTAAAGAGTATGATAAAAAAACTTATCTGCTTTACAAGGATAACCAGATCAAACAGCATTCTATAGGGTTGCGCTATATCCAAATAGCGTTGTGCTTGGATAGTGAATTAGACGAAGATAAAGACTATAAAAAGAATTGGAATAAGTATTATAGCCAGGTAATTAACAAAGAAAAGGTAGACGTTTACGGCTATTTCTTTGCTGTTATTGAAAGCCAAATACTAGAGAATAGCTGCGTTTTATTTGGGGCAAACCCCAATACAGGCACTTACTCTACCGGTTCAAAAGAAAATATTGAGGCCGCTGATGAAGCACCTGATAAAATCGAGCCGATTGTTGAAATCACTCAAGAGAAAAAGAAAACTATTTTTTACAATTAAAAACTAAAGAGATGTTTAAGTACAAATCACAAAAGGAATTATCTGAAATGGATGAAACCGCTGTTGATACTTATATGGAGGCTAAAAAAACGCATGAAGATGCTGAAGCCAAAAAAGCTATCAAAGAGGCGGTTGATGCCGCAAAGGCAGAAATGAAAGCTGAAATTGATGCAGCAAAAACTATAGCAGATGATGCGGTAGATCAAGTTGCGAAACTTAAAGAAAAAGCTGACGGTGAAGGCGAAGCCAAACAAGGCTCTGTCGTTACAATGGTTAAAAAACGTATCGAGGAAGGTGTTTATGAAAAGGCTTCATATAGCGACAAAACCGCCATCAAAGTTGCTGCTTTAATGACCACCGCCAACGTATTACCAAATGTAGCAGGTGGTTTCAGCCCGTTGTTCGGTAACTTTATCGATAGTGAAATCGGACATGTTCCCAAACCTGATCCTATTTTCATGCAATTAATCACCGTTAAAAATCAACCTGGTACTGAAAGCATTTGGTATACTGACCGTATTAACGAGGACGGTGACGCTGAATTTATCGCAGAGGGCGCATTGAAACCATTGGCTGATGCTGATTGGCAAACATCTAAAGCTAACATCAAAGAGGTAGCGGTATTCTGGAAACAAACAAAACGTTTGATTAACCACGCGCCATCGGTTATCACCGACTTTGCAGAGCATGCAAATGAGTTGGTAGAGCAAAAAATCGATGACAAATTGTTAGACGGCGATGAAACTGCGGATGCAGATGAGTTTGACGGTTTAGCTACTTTAGCGGCTGCATTCGTTGCGCCTGCTGCACTAGCTGGTTACTATGCTTTTGCTAACATTTATGATGTTATCATGGCAATGGCTACACAAGTACGTTTGGCTAACTTTAAAGGCAAAATCACAGCAGTTTTAAATACTGTTTGGATGGCTCAAATGGCAGGTGTGAAAGATACAGAGGGTCGTTATTTAATACCACCTTTCGTATCTCCTAATGGTAAAAACGTTGGTGAGGTATCTGTTGTATTTAGCAACAAAATGCCAGCCGATGATATATTAGTAGGCGATCTTAAGAAATTCGTTTTAGTAATGGCGGAAGACATTGAGTACTTCGAGGGTTACGAGAACGATGACTTTAGACGTAACATTGTATCTAAAAAATTAGAAGGCTTCATGGGAACTTACATGAAAGCATCTGATGCGGGTGCAATCGTTTACTCTGATATAGCATCGGTATTAACCGACATAGAAAACCCAGGTGTTTAACAATTAACAATTAAAATAATGGCAACCGAAAAAGAAAACAAAGAAGCAGCACCTTTAGCTACATTTTCAGCTAAAGCAATGTTGTTAGAAAACGCCGAAGCCGGTACGAAAATTCGTTACAGCGATAGGCTTAAAGTTGAGATCGTAAAAGAAACAAAGTATTACAAAGTGGGCAAACAAATTAGCCCCCATAAAGTAAAGGCTTTAGCTCTAATAAAAGCAGGCATTGCCAAGGAGGTAAAATCGAAATGAAAAAATTAATTTTAGCGGCAGTATTCTGCCTAATAGGTAGCTTGAGTTATGGCCAATTGGTTATATCGGGAGATTATGCAGATCAGGTTGGTACTACACGTACCCTTGCAAATGCAACAGCCGATACAATCAACTTGCAAATAACTAAAGCGCGCCCAACTCTTGTTTTTAAGTACGATATTACTAAAAACAGTGGAACAGTAGCAGGCACTATAGTAGTACAAGGCAGGGTTAAAACAACCGATAGCTGGGCAGTTGTTAACAGTTACACACTAACTGATGCAACCGCTACGCAAAGCGTTTTACTGACCAGCAATAACTATGTTTACTATAGGATAATAACAGCCCCTACAGGTACACAAAACAGCACACATAGCAAATACGTAGTAGCAAGAGGATACTAAAAACATGGCATCACTAATAAACGTAAATAATTTCGTAGGGCAGAATAACATACCCGATAAAGATATAATAGGTACAGACCTTCAAGATAACTTTATTGATAAGTATGAGCCTATGTTCTTAGAGGAATTGTTTGGCGTTGATTTGTATGAGGCATTTTTAGCAGGCAAAGGTGTTGGCAGTGTAGTTACTACGGCTGATAACCCAGTTGTAAATGGTTTAGGCACTAAGTTTTTAACGTACTTTGAAGTAGGCGATGAGATTTATATCAATGGGGAAACCAGAATAATAGCCGAAATACCCGAAGATAATCGTTTATTGACTACTGAATTATGGAGCGTTGCCAACGAGAATGTAGACTATTACAAAGGAGAACAATGGTATAAACTTTACACATTACCATCTTTAAAGCCAGCTATTGTTGATTATGTTTACTGGTTTTACTTAGAAGATCAGGTAATTCAAAATTTAGGTACTGGCGCAGGGCAAACTAAAAAGCAATTAGCTGTTACGGCTAGCCCCTATCCTAAAATGGTTAGGGCGTGGAATGAAATGGTAGAGTATAATAAAAAAACTAACAAGTTTTTAAAAGATAACGAAGCCGATTACCCCGACTATGCTTCTGTTAATTTGCCAGGATGGTACTTTTATAATGGGTTTTATCCGTTCTTTGATTGGAATTGGTATTCATGGTATGGCTGCTATGGTTTGCCAACTATTTACCGCATTAAAAACTCACTAGGTATATGAGGCCAAAACCGATTTACGTAGTTGATATGATACGGGATTTAGTTACCGCTACTAAAGACGCTGTTATTGGTGAATTGGCGGGTTACGGGGTGCAAACTATAAACTTTGTGCCAGGTACGCCCGAAGAGATCAATGAAGTGTTGGTGTTAATGTCAAAACAATCGGATAAAGAATATAAACGCTATCCGTTGTTTGCTTTGATAATGAGTTTCCCCGAAGAGAAAGGCAGGCAGGTTGGTGTAGACGGTGTAGAAGATTTAAATATATTAATTGCAAGGCGGTCAAATAATACTGACAAAACCCCTGCGCGTTATGAAAATAACTTTAAACCTGTTTTATACCCTGTATATTTAGAGTTCTTAAATCAACTTTATTTATCGCCTAAGTTCATTACGGAAACGCCTGAATTGATACCACACACTAAAATTGATTGGCCTTATTACGACGGCGAAAAGCAGGAAAATGCCTTTGGTGACTTTGTAGATGCTATACAAATTAAAATTAAATTAAAACTATTACTTAAAAATTGTTACTAAAATGGGAGTTAAAAACATAGGTATATGCGGCCAGACTGGCGGCAATACAGGAGTTAAAGCCTGTTTCAATGATATAGGAATACCGAGGGCAGTATTTTTTGTACCGATAGGCAAAACCTATACCACTGCAAGCATGGCAACACTAAAGACCGCATTAGCGGCAGGCATACTGGAAAACAGCCCATACAATAGGTTGTACCCGTTGCAGAATATTGTTCAAATAACTGACAATAGCACAGAGCCAACGTCACAAACATTTAGCGGAGATAACAGCACCGTATTTACCTCGCAAGGGTTTTACAATCTGAACTTCCAATGGGTTGCAGGCGGTATTTGCTTATTGATAGCTATGTTAAAAGCAAACAGCCGCAACAAAGCATTCTTTATTGTAGATAGCTACGGTCAATTGATTGGTACAGATGCAGGAACTGATTTGATAAAAGGTATAACTGGTAACAGCTTTACCCAAAAATTCAAATGGGCTGTAGGTACTGACGCGGTTGCAGCTTATAGCACAAACTTAATCTTCGCGCCTGAACAGGTAAACGAAAACCTAGCCATTGTTAACTTTAACCAAACAGGTGGAGGCGGTTTAGCTTACTTAACTGGTTTATCAGGTTTGTTAGACGTTAACATTACACAAGGCGCAGCACGTGCTTTAGGTGTGTTAAAAGTTGTAGCAAAAACAGCTTGCGGTACTGTTAATCTGTATGATGATTATGCTGATGCCTTAGCCGTTGTAGGCGCATGGCAAGCTAAGAATACTTTAACAGGTAAGCCAATTGCTATATTAACTGTTGTTAAGGATACAACAAACTTAGGTTGGACGGTAACACTTGATACTGCGGATGCTAATTATTCATCAGCGGCAGGCGGTGTTTCCGTTGGATTATCTGGCCCTGCTACTTTAGCAGCACTTGGCACGCCAGTTGTAGGTTATGAAAGTGATTTCTTAGCACAGTAAATAACATGGAAGCAAAAAACGTAAACAAAGAATGGGCTAAAAGGGTTAGCAAGGCTGACTTTATAAAAGCTTTAGATCACCACAAAGACGAAGCCGACTTAGGCGAATTGTGGGAAAGTTTGCAAGAGCCCAAAAAAGAAGCGGCTAAAAAGTAAGGAAAAGCCCTAGCGTGATGTTAGGGCTTTTTTGTTGCACTGCATTTTGTACAGGCTACAATAACTTTCTTTCTTTTTCGAGAATAAAAAGGTGCGCTGAAATTGTGATCGCAATTATCCCTTATTATTTTCCTGACTTGTTTAGCCGTAACCAATAGTATTTGCTTTACGTTAAATTTTAAATCGCACTTGGCTTTCTGTATTTCTGTTGTTTGTTCTTCTATTGTTTTCATAATGTTGATTTTATATTAGGGCGATAACCGCATTTATGGCAAATAGCATATGATGCACCACGAAACGGCTCACCTGTTATTGGTATTCTGCCATTCGCATCACACACAACCATTTCATGATTGCAAGGCGCATATTGAACTATCGCCTCACTAACCCACCGACTTTTATTTTTAGGAATAGCATCCACTATTTTTTGCGCTTCGGCTGATAGGGTGTAGTTGTTGCGTTTTTTTAATCGTTCCATTCTTTAAGAATTTTAATGCTCTGATTATATATATCTTCACTGGTTACATTATGTAACAATTTATAATGTTCATAATACCTACCTTGCTTTAACAGGTCGTGTAGTGTTT
>Ga0247804_10000602_pt1 | contig 16543 bp, 17 predicted proteins | sample UWRJL029104C1_FD_181142 | JGI IMG/M metagenome (GOLD analysis project Ga0247804, IMG submission 181142) | Plant litter microbial communities from Arlington Agricultural Research Station in Wisconsin, United States - UWRJ-L029-104C-1 | ecosystem: Environmental > Terrestrial > Plant litter >...
CGGCTGGTTTAATGTGTGCAGCGTCGGCGGGTGCACGTGGCCGAGCGGTGGTCGTTATCGATCATGCCAATAAAGTCGGTAAAAAAATTCTTATGTCCGGTGGCGGTCGCTGCAACTTCACCAATATGGAAGTGCTGCCTAAAAACTACCTATCGGACAACACTCATTTTTGCAAATCCGCGCTCGCGCGCTACACCCAGTGGGATTTCATCGCGCTGGTGCAAAAACATCACATTCCTTACCACGAAAAAAAGCTCGGCCAATTATTTTGCGATAATAAAGCGCAAGATATTTTGTCGATGCTACTTGATGAATGCACACAAGCCGGTGCTGACATCTACACGCTCTGTGATATTGAGCAGGTCACAGTACTGACAGAAAGCGATTTGCCGATGCGCTATAAAGTCAAAACGTCGCAGGGCACTATTTATTGCGAGTCTTTAGTTGTTGCGACGGGTGGTCTTTCAATTCCTACTATGGGTGCGACAGGAGTGGGCTATGAATTGGCCGAGCAATTCGGTTTACCGTTAAAACCGCGCATAGCAGGTTTGGTTCCTTTTACGCTTTCACCTGCGCAGCTCGCGGTATTTTCACCCTGCGTTGGCAATGCGCTCGATATCCGCGTGAGTTGCGAAACCGAAATCGGCACTGTGAGTTTTGTGGAGGCTATGCTCTTTACTCATCGCGGCTTTAGTGGCCCAGCGATGTTGCAGATATCCTCTTACTGGCAGCCGGGCAAGGAGTTGGAGATAAATTTATTGCCGCAATTGAATTTGTTCGATTTTTTAAGTGAGCAGCAGAAAGCACGACCCAAGGTTTTACTTACAACTATCCTCGGTGAATTACTCACCAAAAATATTGCCCAGTGTTTATGCGATTATTGGGATGGGCAGTGGAATGGTAATCGTCCAATCAATCAATATACGCATGCAGAGTTGCAGATAGTTTCTACGCAATTTCACGAATGGAAAATTATGCCTGCCGGAACTGAAGGTTATCGCACCGCTGAAGTTACATTGGGAGGTGTGGATACTCATCATCTCTCATCCAAAACCATGGAGGCAAAAACGCAAGCTGGTTTATTTTTCATCGGTGAAGTTGTTGATGTAACAGGGCATTTGGGCGGCTTTAATTTTCAGTGGGCTTGGGCGTCTGGTGCGGCAGCTGCTGCATATGTGTAATAAAGCGAGTGCGATACATTATGGGTGATGTAATCCAATTTAAAAAACCAAACCCTTTTGAAAAACACAAAGGCAAAACACTCTGCCGCAGTGGTTTTCATAAATGGGAAGTCGTGAAAGAAAAACAATTCGATGTAAAGCAGGGCAAGTTGGTAACGATTTATAAATGCAGTCGTTGCGGCGAACAGAAAGTTGAATTGAAATAATCGGCGTGCTATTGCAGTCGCTGATTGTCTACCTTTAAAAACGATTAGTTGCCCCTCACTTTTCGTATTTATCTCATCCGCTAGCCGATAAAATCCAGCTTTATCGTTTCTGCTTTTGCGCCCTCGAGCGTACGTTTCCGTACAGAGAAATTCAATCTCATCGTTTAACCTACATCCTGTCATTTAATTACACCTTCCTGTTGTGCTTAGCGCAGTACAGGGAGTGTCTGTTATTTTCACGGGGATAAAATACCAGGAGGTATTTATGCGGTTATCCACTTGCGATAGTTGCGGTCAGCTCGTTTATTTTGAAAACATTTTTTGCACGCGTTGTAACGCCGTTCTGGGTTTTAATCCGGATACGCTACAAATGCAGTCTTTTACGGCCAGTCCTGATGGGTTGTTGGAACCAGTGGCGGCTAAAGAGTTGATTAAATATCGTTATTGCGCCAATGGCATAAATCATAATGCATGCAATTGGGTTGTTAGGGCTGACGCTCCGGAAGAGCTGTGCGTTGCTTGCCAATTGAATAGTACTGTCCCTGATTTGAGCGTGGAATATAACCTTAATTTATGGCGGACAATCGAAGCAGAAAAGCGGCGCTTAATTTATAGCTTGCTCTCACTGAATTTGCCTCTAGCGCCAGCTGCGCCGAATGCACCAAAATTGATGTTTGATTTTCTTGCCGATGCACCACCAAAAAAAGACGAATCGCACCGCGTACTCACCGGTCATGATAACGGCCTCATTACAATTAATATCAATGAAGCTGATTCATCCATACGCGAAAAAATGCGTGAGAATATGGCCGAACCCTATCGAACATTGCTTGGTCATTTTCGCCATGAATGCGGCCATTATTATTGGGATGTATTAGTGCGCGATACCCAATGGCTTACACCGGTAAGAGAGCTTTTTGGTGACGATACCCTGGATTATGCCGAAGCGCTTAAAACCCATTATGAAAATGGTCCGCCGGGTGATTGGCAATTACATTATGTGAGCGCCTATGCGAGTACTCACCCGTGGGAAGATTGGGCAGAAACCTGGGCGCATTATTTACATATTATCGATACGCTTGAAACGGCGCATGCCTTTGGTTTGACGATTGCGCCTCAGGTGCCGGATAACAAAAGTTTGCAAACCAATGTAGAGATAGATCCTTACAGCAGCAAAGAATTTGAACATGTTATCGAGCACTGGTTGCCATTGACCTATGCGTTGAACAGTTTAAATCGCAGCGTAGGGCATCAACATGCCTATCCGTTTGTATTGGCTGAAGAGGTGATTAAAAAGCTGAACCTTGTCCATCGTATTGTGCACAAAAACTTAACGGCGAGTGTGAGATAGAGGGAAGATGTCTTTTGTCATTCGGATCAAGGATGATCCTTCTCTTTATTAATAATCAAAAAATTTCCGATGTTCCTTTCCAGCACTCAAGGAATTGATTTTATTGGGGTGCTTGTATTCCCTCCAATTATCCACTTGTTTGCCAATATTTAAGTGGGGAAATTCGCCCGCACCTTCTGCATCAATCGCTAGGAACTGTAATAGTTTTTGTAAACTATTTTTGCCGCTTATATCAATTATCAAAAAATTATCACGTGTAGAAAAATAATCAAAAACTTCTTGCTGATGCGCTAGGTAGCAGTATTCCAGATGTTGTTTGGATAACGGGTCTTCAACTGCTAATGGGGAAAACATTTTATTCATGCAGCGTTTTAACACTGGGTTAAGGTAGCCGGATTTTGGCGCAAGTTCTGGCAGCATCTTATTCAATAGCATTTGCATTGAAGGAATCCAGCTTTCCAGTGGTCTATCCAGATACACAAATTTTGACTCGGGAAATAGCTGATCCAACTCTTTATAGTCAGCGAAGCAGGGCGCATCTGCAATAACGTCGGCTAATTCAAATGCGCGCTTGGTATAGGCGGTGTGAGCAACTTTAAATCCGTAATCCAACAGCGCAACACTGATGCTGGTAGTTCCGGTGCGCGGCAGGCCAATGATAAAAAGTTTATTCATAATGTTATTGCGGTGAACCTGAATGATCGACCATGATTAATTTGTCAGTAGCAAAGCCGAGTGATTTTGCCTGCGCAATTAGCTGTTGTAAAAGTTCGGGATCAAGTTGTGGCTGACGCGCCAGTATCCAGAAATACTCTCTGTCTGGGCCGCTGATCAGCGCGTAGTTATAATTTTCTTCCAATTCAAATATCACATAAGAACCGTAAAAGGGACCAAAAAACGATACCTTTAAATAACCGGTATCCGGTTTATCAACAAAATAGGCTTTCCCTTCGGCGTCTTCCCACTCCTTATTTTCTTTTGAGTAGCCCCGGTTAATGACTTTTACACCACCATCTTCGCGCACAGTGTAGTTGGCAGTGACATGACTTAAGCCGCGTTCAAAACTGTGGTCGAGGCGCGCTATTTCATACCAGGTTCCCAAGTAACGCTGCAGCTCAAAAGATTGCACTGGTTTTATATTGTCAGGCATGCCGGTGCAGCTTGCTAACAACAGGGTGATGCTCAATATAAAGTACTTCATCGCTATGCTCCTATAAACATAAAATTACTTTGCTGCTTAATTCCAAGTTTTATCGTTTTTATCTTGGCGCGATAAATAGGTGTTGTCTGTACGAAATGGCACGGACTATATCAATTACTATTGGCAATTTTACTTATGGCACAGGGTTTGCTCTAGATATTCGTAGTGAACCTGTTTATCACTCGCAGACAAAAGGGGAAGGTTATGACGCCAAAAGAATTAGGACGTTTAGCGAAAAAAAGTGGGATTAATGCGCCAACATTGGATTTTGATTTGGCGAGATGGCTTAAAAACGTCGATATCAATGAAAAGAAAGCGCATTACGTTGAATGGTGGGAAGGTTGGTACGAAGTGTTAAGTGAAAATATTTCATTTCAGAATGAAAACTTTACAAGACATTCTTCTGCCGCATAAGGGGCTAGCCTGAGTAGAAAGGATTCTGTCTCCAACAACGTAAACGTTTTAGGTGACGAGGGATTGCAGACCTCCGCCGTAACCATTGGGTACGGTAGAAAAATAGCCAAGTGCTGGCTGTAAACGGTGGCTAGGACGCTCAGGAGTTAAGAAGCGGCTTGGAAAGTTTGCGCGCGGACGCCAGGATGCATAGTTGACAGGATGTCCGGGGAATACAGTAGTGATAATGAAGGAGCTGTTAACACTATTGAAAATGTGGATTGGTTGCTGGCAGCAGAGGGAATTGCAAAAAATACACCGGATGTATGCCAGTCAACTGTCCAGTAGAAAGTGAAAATCTAGTAAAAGAACCATCCCCGCCATTTTCCGTATAGAGGTGATTACAGTATGAAATCATGCATGCATCACAAGGAATATTCCGCGCGTTACGGGCTAAAGCAAGCGCTTGATAATCTTGATAAGGCGCAGCAAATTGCCGAGATCAAATACCGCACTTTAGTGGGGCGTGAAATTCTCTTTAGCGAAATTTATGATATTCATCACTTAATCGATGAAATGCGCAGCTTGGATGAACTGAGCCGATGGCCTCTTAAAACATCATCGGTAACAGGTTCTTGTTTAAGTGCATAGTGCCTTGGCTCAATCCCTACACCAACCTTCACCCAAACGCACTTTTAAGCATTCTGATTTTTCAGCGAGCCATTTCATTCCGGTATCAGCACCATTGCTGGCCTGAATTGTTTCAGTGGCTTCATTTCGCTCAAAAACTATCTCGCTGCCGTTACTCTTTCCTTTAAATTGTTTTGGGCCATCCAGATCGGCAATGTTGATTGTATAGCTACCATCACCGCCAGATATGTCAATAAATGTACCCTCTGGGCCATTCCATCTACCGAGCCATGCATCTGTCGTTATAGGTGCCTCTTCGGTAATTACGGTTGATACTGTGCTGGAAGTGGAGGGAGGGGATTTATCATTACATGCAGTTAATAACAATAATATCGATGGCACTAACAGCCCGCATACAGCTGAACTTTTCATATCCTTTCCTCACATGATTTCTGGATTGTTTTTTGACATTAAATGTGAGCGAGGGTTCACACCATCGACCTATTAAGTGAGAAATTGAAGCAACAATATTGTGATAATTTCACGAACAAATTTACCTTCTGCAATCGTTACTCTGCAAAGTGAAAGAAGAAATAGAGCCGCCGCCATTAGCTGTTTCTGGTTTGGCGGATTTGATATTTCGGACGCGGGGATCGTATGAGCGGTTTGTGAAGTGAGGTAGGGCGGCCGGTTGGCCACCCTCACTTTTTCTTTACCAATAACCCTTAATAATAAAATAACTAAAAAATAGAACAGCTAGGATAATTACATGACTTGTTTTTAAAATAAATTCCTTATTTTGAATCGTACCTAATGCTCTTTCTAATTCAGATTTGAGAGGAGTAGTTAATGCTTTAATAAGACATTTTATCCCTAGCACAATAAAAATTGCACATGCTAATACGATGCCAATAAAGTTGATGCCGTCGATAGCTGAGTTTTCGCTTGCTGGGATTAGGGTTTCTGGATTGTTGGTTAATAGTGAAAAAACTACTAATCCCCCCATTAATAGAAGTACATATAAAGCTAAGAGGATTCCCCTATACATAGGGAATATTATCGGAACATTAAAAATTCTTATACGGTTATACTTTTTATACTCGAAACCGCCGGTATTTTTTACTCCTATGTATGGTGATCCATCCAGGAATTTTAAAATGGCCATTTTAGGTGATCGCGTTGATAGTAATTCTTTTATTTCATTGAAATGCAACGGCTTTTTATATATTAATGAAAAAGACTCTTCATATAGTATTTTGTATTCATTGATGTGTAATGAATTTTCTATTTGTAATGTTGATTTTAGAAGTTCTATCTTGCTTATAGAGGTTTTATCTTTGTCTCCATTTATATTCAATAGATAACTAAGACCTTTTATTATCATTCCAAGAAAAGCAATAACTAAAGTTACACTTCCTTTTTCAAAAATTAAATCCATTATTTTTTCCTGCATATATGTGATGGTGTTTGGGGGGTGAAATTTACGCGAGCCGGTGAATGGTTGAATACGGCCAGTTTAGTGCGTTACTCACGTAACCGTGTTTTACGGGGTTGTGGTGTATGTATTCAATGTGATTGTAAAAATCCCGTTCGTCGCGGATTGTGTGTTCCCAAAAGCGGCGTTGCCAGATTCCGCGTTCGCGTTTTCGCAAGCGAGTCATTTTTATATTTTCGGTTTTTGGCAGCGACATGGAGAAGTGGCGTTTTATTAACATCCAGCGCATAGAATAATCATCATCCCCTTGGGGTAATGTCCATAGCGCATGAATGTGATCGGGCAATACCACCATTGAATCAATCGTAAAAGGATGGCTCGTCTTTACCGCCGCCCGCAACAAGTTAATATTTGTCACCAATAAATTGCTCTTGCGATCCGCGAGTGCCACCGTAAAAAAATAACACCCACCTTCAACCCGCACCCGTCTATATCGCATAATTCACTCCCTGCGTAGGTTGGGCAGTCATGCCCAACATATCCATGTTTCCGATTAAGCCGAAAGTTAAAAAAGTAAACTCGTGTTTTTAAATTAGATTGTGCCGGTTTTGTTGATTGTCGAAATAACGTGTTGGGCATTGCTGCCTACGCGGCCCGACCCAACCTACATCAAGCCCGACCTACGTGCTGGCGCTAAATTCGATAAATGAATAACGCCGTCGATCTACCATCCTGTAATAATGTCACCGTTCGTCAAAGAATAATATGCAATACGGTTTTGCGGATTTCGCCACTAGGAAGCAATTTACTGCTTTATTCCCCGACAGGCTGGTTAACGTTTTTTTCTCAAAATCGATTTTAGTCAATACATTTTTATTAGTATTGATGTCGTATCTTCGTGCCAGAACGGATTTGTTGTCTGGTAGCCACATCCCGTTTGTTAAGCCGTCTTCAGGTTGAAGCCACGTATGATCCTCCAGCCTGCTTCCGTCAAGATTCATAGTCAAAACACGATGGTTATCAGTGAAGACAACTAAATTTCCATCGGACGAAACGTCGTGGTAGGTAATCAATTCCGTGGGGGGTAAAAACTCCCTGAATCGGATAGGCGTTGCTCCATTGGTTGGAACAGTCAGGAGGTCATATAGTCGTCCAGAAGTTTCGAAAACCAAATGCGCATCATTGTTATGCCAGAAATCTTTAAATGAAATCCCGTTAATCTCGCCGTACTCAAAATTCATCAACTGGAGGGACGATTTATCTTCAGCGTCGTAAATCGTGAGATTGGAAGCATTGAATAGTGCGACCTTGCTGCCTAAAGTCGACCAATAGTAGTTTACCCTTGTGCCTGAATAGATTTCGGCTGTCTGATTGTTGGATAAGTCAGTGATATAAAGCTGTTGTTGGCTCGTGCCGGCAGTCTGAGTAATGAGATATTTCCCATTTGGCGAAATATCACCACCGTTGGGTTTATCGTCTAGGCGGACATCGGTAAATGTCTCACCAGTTAGGGGGTTGACCCTTACCATGCGCTGCTCAGTGGCGTCCCCAACGATGAATTGATAATGATTGGTGCCGCGCACGAATTTCGGCCAAGCCAGGAAATCGAGACTCTGTCCGGCAGTTGACTTGTAAGTAATTTTGGATGATTTGGTACCATCGAATTTCGCAATATAAGAACCAGTATCTCCACTGATTCCGCTGCCCTGTACATAGATAATGTAATTACTATCATCGGACCAACTGAAATCCGTTATGTCACCCTCCGTAATTGCTGCGGACACTTTCAAGTTGACGCTTCCATCAGAATTGGAAACGAATAATTCGTAGACGTTATCGGTTTCCTGATCGGCGAGATAAGCGACTTTGGTGCCGTCTGGCGAAATTTTTATCTTTGCTATTCTCCCCCTCAGTGGCATTTTTTGCGTGAGACTCAATGACTCACCGTTCGCTTTGAGCCGTTCAATATTCTGAGCGCCGGTCTCATCCTGTTCACGAAGAATGAGGGGATCATTCTCAAATGCTCCGGAATCTTTCCAGACGACTGCCGCCTGCGAAGAAGCTACACTGCTTGACGATTGAATCGCAGAGCTATGGCTATTCTTGCCTGGTGATGATCCGCCGCCTCCACCTCCACCTCCGCAAGCTGATAATAGGAATAAGCTGTAAATAATCGGTAAAACACGTATTAAAAACATTCGAGGTAAAGCTCCATTGATTAAAGTTTGTTTCTATATTGCTTGGTTAATTGTTAAGAACTGAGTGAGATTTTCTGGGTTCGTGGATTCCATTAGATGGTAGGGTGGTGCCGATAGGCTTTATCCACTTCTTCATCCCATTCCACACCGTATCTGCTTTTTCAAGATAACCGCCAATGGAGTTGTACAATTTTTCTGTCCAATATTCCGAGCTGCCTTCGCATGGCAGTGCCACGTTTACTTCGGCTGATTTTTCTATCATTCGCCAGAAAAATTGACTTAGGTGGATTGCCTCTTCTTTGGATTCGACCAAATCTTTGGTTAATATTAATTTGGTGGTTTCATCATTCAGTAGCGAAGCAAAGGTCATTGCGACTAATTTTTCTTCGGGGTATTTATATGAAATCATATATTTTCGGGTCGTTAAGCTTTGTCTGATTCATCTTCCCAGATTGCGATATATCCGGTGGCAACAAAATGAGATCTCAGGGTTTGCATAACATCCTCACAGCAACTTTTAAGATTTTTGTATCCAGCAATCGCAAGATTTTTTTCGCTGTCTATAACGGTTTGATCGACCATTTTCCAGAAAAACCTTGCCAACTCCCTGGCAGCTTCTGCCGATTGTAAGTATCCCTTCTGCAAGATTTCCTCGACATTTATATTTTTTAATGTTTTTGCGTAATGGAGTAAAACTTCTTTTTCTTCAGGGTATTTATAGTGAATCATCTTAAATAATTAGACCTTAAAGTTTAGTCCTGCTCGCCATCACAGATTTTATTCCAAATTTCTTCAAAGCCGAGATTGGCTAGTTGTAAGCTTATTTCGTAATCAATGTCGGGTATGGTATCTGTATTATCTGTTCTCCCTAATACACTTACACCGTTTTCGCTATCAACGCCCATTTGCCCGACCATCTGCCAAACAAATTGTGCGAAAGCTGTGGCTTCCTGTTCATTGTTAATACCTTGTTCCAGCATTAGCAAAATGGACGGTTCGTTCATGTCCTTGGCGTAATGCGTAATCAGATCTTTGACATGGGGGTATCGATTAAACTGAATCATAGAGCGCGCTCCGCATTTTTTATAACGGCCATTCTATCTGCTATCCACTTCAGGTTTTGAACAAGTTTATAAATGCTCATTGACTCGGTGACGGTTAAAAAATAATGCCCTTTCTTTTTGGGATCTTTGTCTTCTACAAATTTCATGTTTTGGGGAAGATCTGCTCCTTGCAGAACCCAGTAAACATCAATGTTGGATTTTTTAGATCTGGCAAAAAGACGATATACACGTTTCAATTCTTTCCAGTTGCTTGAGAATGATAGGCCGCGTTGGTCGTCAGGTAATACCCATTTCTCATCTGCTGACAATTTGTAGTCGATAACTCTCACGCCTTCGATAGTTCGATAGGGGCCCTCGTCTGTTTGTGGGTAGAGTGTGGGATGAGATCCTCTTCCAACAGGTCGCGCAGCAAATTTTGTTAGTTGTTCAATTATTTTTTGAAGATCATCAAATGATTTAAATTGATGTGCGAAATTCTCTTCCATCTGTATATCCTTTTATCAGTTCAAATTTATAGTGAGGTTTAAATTCGTAGGTTCCGGCGGGGCGCGTAGCCTGAGGAACGAACCGCAACATGACCATACACCCGCAACCACCAAAACCAAAATACATGTGCCGTTGATTTGTTTTTCGCATTCACAAACAATGCGCCATTTGCAATTACGAATGTTGCGGTTCGCAAGCTCACCAGCAACCTACAGTCTCTCCGTTTTGACCCCCACCATGTCAAGGTGGTGCTCTAACGTAGGTTGCTGGTGAGGAACGAACCGCAACATGACCATACATCCGCAACCACCAAAACCAAAATGCATATGCCGTTGATTGGTTTTTCGTATTCACAAAACAATGTGCCATTTGCGATGGTGAATGTTGCAGTTCGCAAGCTCACCAGCAACCTACATCAAGTCCAACCTATGTGCTAGTTCAGCTCGATCCACATGCTTTAATGCGTTAAAAATTTGGCACATCCTCGTCAAACGATGCTAAGTTTCTTTGGTGCTCAGTCTCGGATTGGTTTAATAATGTGTCGATCCCATCATTGGTTATTCCATAACAATAAAAAGTGTTACCGTATTGCTCGTCACTTTCTATGGTTTTTTCAATTAACCCCATTCGTTCAAGTTTGATAGCTGAAATCCGTAATGTGCTGTCATCAACTGCTCGAATGCTACTGGATATATAATTAAATGAAAGTCCTCCAGGGGCTTCAGTATGGCTTTTTAAGCAAGCAGCTAAAAATTTATAACCTGCGTTATCTAAAGAGTACTTGTGAGGGTTTGCTTGTAATTTATTTTTTGTGTTGACTTGGATGTGATTAATTTTTCCTAGTCGTTTTGCTTCGGATTTGATTTGTGCGCAGGCTTTATTTGTTGCTGATATCAGATCGTTGTCCGATCTCTCTGCATCGTAATCGGCTGTAGTGAGGCCTAAAAGGTCTGTTGGTAGATGTAAATCTATTCCTCGTGGTTTTAAAATAAATGATCTTTCTTTTCCAATAGCTCCAATAAATAGTCCTAGTTCAAATAGGACGTTATCGCGGACAGTCTTTTTCTCTATCTCTCTAATTATGGCGATATCATCTGGTGTAAAGATGAATAAAGCAAAATCAACTGAAGATGATTTGGTTAAAAGATCATCAATTGAATTTGATGACAAACGAAATGTTCCGGTTGTCCAGAGCGAAACTTCAAAATCATGATCTAAATTAATATTTGTAGCTTCGGCTATAGGGAGGCTTTCAGTGGAGGATGCTATAAAAAGTCGAGGTTTGTTCATTTAACATTTCCAATAAAAAACCGCCATCAAGCCCCACCAGAAAAATCTCTGACAAAACTCAATAGCGGTTTAGGTTTATTCACTCTGGAATATGTAATCCGTTCGTAATGGTTTGTTGGGCATTGCTGCCCAACCTACGCTTGAATTAAATTTTCATTAATCCCAAGAAAGCGCCCCACCAGTCTGATACTCAATCACTCGCGTCTCAAAGAAATTCTTCTCCTTACGCAAATCCATAATCTCACTCATCCACGGGAATGGATTCTGCGCACCTGGGAATTGTTCTTTCAAGCCAACTTGTGAACAGCGACGGTTAGCGATGAAGTGGAGGTATTCTTCCATCATCGCGGCATTCATGCCGAGTACGCCGCGTGGCATGGAATCGCGCGCGTATTGGATTTCCAGTTCGGTGCCTTCCAGAATCATTTGGATAACTTCTTGTTGGAATTCTGCAGTCCACAAGTTCGGGTTTTCCAATTTGATTTGGTTGATTACATCGATACCAAAATTCAAATGCATGGATTCATCGCGCAGGATGTATTGGAACTGTTCGGCAACGCCGGTCATTTTGTTGCGGCGGCCCATGCTGAGGATTTGGCTGAATCCGCAGTAGAAGAAAATACCTTCAGTCACTACATAAAACGCGACGAGGTTGCGCAGCAACTCTTGATCGGTTTCCGGTGTGCCGGTGGTGAAGGTTGGATCGCCCAGGGTTTGGGTGTGTTTCAAACTCCAGGATGCTTTGTTCGCAACCGATGGCAGTTCGCGATACATGTTGAAGATTTCGCCTTCATCCATGCCCAAGGATTCAATGCAGTATTGATAGGCGTGGGTGTGGATCGCTTCCTCGAATGATTGACGCAAAATGTATTGGCGACATTCGGGGTTGGTGATCAAACGGTAAATCGCGAGTACGAGGTTGTTCGCTACCAATGAGTCAGCAGTAGAGAAGTAACCGAGGCTGCGCATAACGATGCGGCGCTCGTCATCGGTCAGGCCGTCTTTGCTACGCCAGGTGGCGATGTCGGCAGTCATGTTTACTTCTTGTGGCATCCAGTGGTTGGAGCAGCCATCAAGGTATTTTTGCCATGCCCAGTCGTATTTGAAGGGGACGAGTTGGTTCAGGTCAGCGCGGCAGTTGATCATGCGCTTTTCATCAACCTGGATGCGGGCAGCGCCCATTTGCAATTCTTCCAAACCGGGAGCGGGATCAAGTGCAGCGAGGCTGGCGCGCGCTTTAGCGAGTTCAGGGCTGATGCCTGCTTCTTTAGCGGCTTCGGCAAAGGCAGTGTTGACTGCTTGTGCATCGGCAGCGGCGCTTACTTGGGTCGCTTGGGCTTGCGCAATTTGCGCTTGGGTTTGTTGCACCACTGGCTCGGCGGCTTTGCTTATTGCAGTGCTAATCGCGTCCTGACGGGCGGTTTCTCTTACGGCTTCTTCGCTGTCGAATTCATCCCAACTTAGCATGGTGTTCCTCATCAATTCTGTAATGCAGGGGCTTTAACCCCACCCTAACCCTCCCCTTAAAAAAGGGAGGGGACTGGATCGTCCCTCTCGGTATTAACTCCTCCCCATTTTGAAGGGGGAGGTGGGCGCCCGGCTAGGGGAGGGGGTTTTTATTTTTTGATAAGGGTGCTATTGGCACGCCTCACAATCCGGATTGTCTATCGAGCACGCCAATGGCACTGGTGCTGCTTCGGCGAAACTCGCGGCTTCTACTTCTGATACCGCAGGTTTTGCAGCAGCAGGTGCAGCTGACAAACCACTCGCACCACCGGAAGATACTGCGTTCAACGCACCGGTATTAATGGTGGATTTCTCAGTAGTGGTTGCAGCCAAAGCGCGCAGGTAATAAGTGGTTTTCAAGCCGCTGAACCATGCCATGCGGTAGGTGATGTCCAACTTTTTGCCGTTAGCGCCAGCGATGTAGAGGTTCAAGCTTTGCGCCTGGTCGATCCACTTTTGGCGACGGCTGGCGGCTTCTACGATCCACTTGGGTTCTACTTCAAACGCAGTGGCGTAGATGGCTTTCAGGTCGGCCGGGATGCGGTCGATCTTTTGCAGTGAGCCTTCGTAGTATTTCAAATCGTTAACCATTACTGCATCCCACAGACCACGGGCTTTCAAGTCGTGAACGAGGTGCGGGTTAACTACGGTGAATTCGCCGGACAGGTTGGATTTCACGTAGAGGTTTTGGTAAGTCGGTTCAATCGATTGCGTTACGCCAGTGATGTTGGAAATGGTTGCGGTGGGTGCAATCGCCATCACGTTGGAGTTACGCATACCTTGTGCTTTCACTTGTGCGCGCAAGGTCGGCCAATCGAAAGTTTGGCTGCGGTCCACTTTGATGTAATTCTCGCCACGGTTTTGCGCGAGCAATTCAATCGAGTCGATCGGCAGAATGCCTTTGCTCCAGAGTGAACCATCAAACGTAGAGTACTTGCCGCGCTCGGCTGCCAAGTCGCTGGAGGCTTTGATCGCGTAGTAGCTAACGGCTTCCATGGAGGTATCGGCGAAATCTACCGCTTGTTGTGAGCTGTAGGCGATACGTTGTTCATAGAGCGCATCCTGAAAGCCCATGATGCCGAGGCCGATAGGACGGTGACGCACGTTGGACTGTTTGGAAGTCGCAACGGCGTAGTAGTTAATGTCGATCACGTTATCGAGCATGCGGATTGCGGTTTTAACGGTGCGCTCAAGTTTCGCTTGATCGAGTTTGCCATCCACAATGTGTTGCGCCAAGTTGACGGAACCGAGGTTACACACCGCGATTTCATCGTTGGCTTTGGTGTTGAGGGTGATCTCGGTACACAGGTTGGACGAGTGCACTACACCAACATGCTGCTGCGGGCTGCGCAGGTTGCATGGGTCTTTGAAGGTGATCCATGGGTGGCCGGTTTCAAACAGCATGCCCAGCATTTTTCTCCACAGATCCAATGCGCGCACGGTTTTGAATACTTTGATGCGACCGGCAGCGGCTTCGGCTTCGTAGAATGCGTAGCGCTCTTCGAAGACTTTACCGTACAAATCGTGCAGGTCAGGTACATCGTTCGGAGAGAAGAGGGTCCACTCTTTATCATCAAATACGCGCTTCATGAAGGCATCGGGCACCCAGTTGGCGGTGTTCATGTCGTGGGTACGGCGACGGTCATCACCGGTGTTTTTGCGCAGCTCAAGGAATTCCTCGACATCCATATGCCAGGTTTCCAGATACGCACACACAGCGCCTTTGCGCTTGCCGCCCTGGTTAACTGCTACGGCGGTGTCGTTGGCCACTTTCAGGAAAGGAACTACACCTTGTGATTTACCGTTGGTGCCTTTGATGTAAGCGCCGAGTGCGCGCACTGGCGTCCAGTCATTACCCAGGCCGCCGGCGAATTTGCTCAGCATGGCGTTGTCCTGGATTGCGCCGTAAATACCGTGCAGGTCATCCGGTACGGTGGTCAGGTAGCAAGACGACAACTGCGGACGCAGGGTGCCGGAGTTGAACAGGGTGGGGGTAGAACTCATGTAATCGAAGGAAGACAGCAGGCGATAGAACTCAATCGCGCGGTCTTCGCGGTTTTCTTCCTGAATCGCCAAGCCCATCGCCACGCGCATAAAGAATATTTGCGGCAGTTCGATGCGGGTGTCGTTGCTGTGGATGAAGTAGCGGTCGTACAGGGTTTGCAGACCGAGGTAGGTGAACTGCAGGTCGCGCTCGGCGATCAATGCTTTGCCCAGTTTATCCAAGTCAAAGTTTTGCAACTCGGGGGAGATCAACTCCAGCTCAATACCTTTTTTGATGTAGAGCGGCAGGGTTTGCGCGTAGTAGGTTTCCATGTCCGCTTGGGTGGCTGAAGTCGCTACGCCAAAGAAGCTCAGGGCTTCGCTGCGCAGGGTATCCATCAACAAACGAGCGGTAACGAAGGAGTAGTTGGGTTCTTTCTCTACCAGGGTGCGCGCGGTAATCACCAAGGAGGTGTTTACGTCTTTTTCCGCCACACCGTCATAAAGGTTGCGCATAGCTTCATCGAGAATTGCTTTTTCTTCCACACCGGCCAAACCGGCACAGGCTTCACGCACTATGGTACGCATGCGGCCAATATCGAGCAGAGCGCGGGTGCCGTTAGCGAGTACAACGTTGAGGCTGGGGTAATCCGGGTCAGGTTGCTGTGATGCAGGCTGTTTCTGGGCGCGCATGCGAGCGTGTTCTTCGCGGTAGAGCACGTAATCGCGGGCGATTTTTTGTTCGCCGGAGCGCATCAGAATCAGTTCGACCTGATCTTGAATCTCTTCAATGTGAATGGTGCCGCCGGAAGGCATACGGCGCTTAAAGGTCGCGGTAATTTGCTCGGTGAGGCTGCTCACCACTTCATGTACGCGGGTAGAAGCAGCGGCATTACCACCTTCTACGGCTAAAAACGCTTTGGTCATAGCGACGATGATTTTGCTGGCATCGAAAGGAACCACCGTTCCATTGCGCTTGATCACGCGCAGTTGCCCCGGCGCTGTTGCTGTCAGGCTCGATGAGCCGCCGTGGATGTCGTGTTGGATGTTGGTCGTGCCGGTGGTTTGTTCAATGTCAGTGTGCATAGACGTCTCCCGCGTGAGGTCTTTCCCAGTTGATTTTTTTAACGTGATAAAAAAGGTATTGCCGATTAGCGCTTGCGATCTTGCTGACCCTTACCTGCTAAATCAGAAGGCGTTTCATTGGTCAGTAACAAAGTCTGAAACAGGGTGTTCGGTTGTTTTTCTAACCACTATATATAGTAGTTGGCGGTCAGCCCGTTGCGCTCATACTACCGATGCCTGCTTTATGCCTTGCACTATATGGTTAGCCGCTAATATCTACCCACAGTAGAGTTAGTGGGCTTATTAACGTTCAATCGAATCAAAAATTTGCTTGACGATTCACTCCATGAGCGATAGGCAGTAATGAGGTGTTTGGCATCCTCAATACCTATATCTAGGGGTAAATCACGATTGGGCTACAAGATAATGCGGTTATGGGTTTTATGCAAGCTTGAAAACCTGTGGATAAGGTGTGGGTGAGGGCGGTAAAAACTGGGGGCAAGTAGCTAAATCCCTGTAGACGTGCGGGAGAAGCAGTATTCGCCTGACTCATG
>Ga0247804_10000603_pt1 | contig 16538 bp, 19 predicted proteins | sample UWRJL029104C1_FD_181142 | JGI IMG/M metagenome (GOLD analysis project Ga0247804, IMG submission 181142) | Plant litter microbial communities from Arlington Agricultural Research Station in Wisconsin, United States - UWRJ-L029-104C-1 | ecosystem: Environmental > Terrestrial > Plant litter >...
GTCGCCGTAGGTGGGGAATTTTGCGGTATCAAAGTAGATGCCATCATCAATCTGGTAGCTAAAGCCCTTTTCTTTGAGGGTGCGAATAAGATCGAGTTGTTGGTCGATATACTCAGTCGCTTTGGTGATGTGCGTCGGCGCAATCATTCCCAGGCGATCCATCCCCTTCAAGAAATCATCCGTATAAAACGCAGCAACTTCCCAGGCAGTTTTACCTTCGCGCTTGGCGCCTTTTTCGAGCTTGTCTTCACCATCGTCGGCATCACTGGTTAAGTGGCCAACATCAGTAATGTTCATGACGCGATCGACTTTAAGGTGATTCGCTTGCAAGACGCGTACTAACGTATCCCAGTAAATATACGACGTCCAGTTACCAACGTGCAGGTAATTGTAGACGGTTGGGCCACAAGTATACAAGCTGACCTTCCCCGCATCTTGCGGAGTAAATTCATCTACTTTTTTAGTGAGTTGGTTATGAAATCGAAGACTCATAGTCGATTAGCGCCTTATCTACTGCGGTTACTAGTTCTGGAAGTATTTTGTCATAAGTTTCGTAAACACGGAAGCCTGCCGAGTAGGCATGGCCACCGCCGCCAAAGAATCCAGCAACTGCTTCGCTGACAGGATCGTTAGAACGAAGCTTGCCGGTGAGCTTGCCGTCGGGGTAAGTTTTAATAGCAATGGCAAGTTTGACGCCTTGCACAAGACGCATTTCATCCAGCACCAGGACGCTTGGATTGTATTGGTCGCTATATTGTTGAATATCATCCCACGTGACGTGGATGAGGGCGAGCTTGCCATCCAGGAAGTATTCAATACGGCCAATCAAGTCACCCTTAAATTTCAGAATTTCAGCTGACTTTTTGATAAATTCACGGCGGCGTGATTCAAGGGCATGCGGGCTGGCCCCGAGCTTCACAAGTTCGGCAGCGGCTTTATATGATTCGTAGGTCGTGTGTTGAGTCGAGAGGCCGAGGCTGTCAGCAAGAATAGCAGCAAGCATGCTTTCTGCGGCTTGGGCGTTAATTGTCCAGCCGGCTTCGGTAGCCATATAGTACAGCGTTTCACTTGTCGCCACGGCTTCTTCATTCAATAAGGTGTGATCAAAGCTGAGGGTTGATTCGACCAGTGAGTGGTGGTCGATCACCAGCACGGGTGTGCTTTCAAAGAAATGTCGGACACCGGGAAGATCAAGAGCCTTGCCAATAAGCGTGTCGCTGCTGGTATCAACAATAATTGCGAGATCGGCTGAAGTATCAAAGTCTTGGGTCACACGGTCCCAGCCATTAATGTAGCGAAGATACTTAGGCATCTCGACGTCGCAGTACAATAGCACTTCTTTGCCAAGATCACCGAGGATTTCTTCGAGCCCCAAAGCGCTCCCTAACGAATCGCCGTCAGGGTTTTCGGCCTGGATAACGATGATCTTTTTAGCATCATTAATGAGTTGTATGGCTTCTTTGAACATTGGCTCTATTGTAACAGATCAACAGAGCTATTTGGTTACTAAGGTGCAACCTTCGAGGCTGGTGACGGAACCGACGTAGAGATGCTCGGTGCTGAGTTTTACGTAATCCCAATAGCCAACAGCATTTCCTTGGTCGCCACAGCTATAAAATTCAACATAGCTGGTTGAGCCAGGGTCTTTAGTAATGCGAGTTTTGCTCAGTCGAATGTTATTGTCAATTGATGCTTGATTGTATTCGGTGGGATATGAACCCTCTTGTCGTTGATATGATCCGACGGCGCGTATAACAGTTTTTGCCGTACTGAGCGAGGCGGCGGTATTCTTTTCAGCTTTTGATGGGCCAGGAGCCGCTGTTAGCTGAGAATAAATAATCACGCCTGCCATAAAAAGCGAGAAGATAATACTCAGGATAATCGCTATCTTGTTTGCGCCACTCTTGATGCCGATTTTATTCCAGTATCGCTGCGTGTAGAGTGCCACGATAAGCCCAGCAGGCGGTGCAAGAATTACCAACACGTAGTTCCATGCAGTCAGCGATCGAATATTTTTCATGTATTGTTCGGTTGGTTGTGTTGGTTTCATAGGTTCTCCAGTAATGTTTTTATTGTAGCAGAAATTGAAAGAGGCACCGACCCGCGCGAGAAATGAATCTCACACGCATCGGTGCCGTGCCTCTTCCATAGACGCGACGATTAGCTCGCCAGGGCTACTCGTTGCTCTTCGAAATGAGTGCCGAAATCGACGCCCATGTCCTCGCTTGCGAGCTTGGCGAAAACTTCCGCCAGGTTGATGAGCTGCGATTTGTAGCTGCGCTCGAGTGCGATGTAATTTGCGCTACCGGTCTGCACCTTAAGCGCCAATTGGTCAAAACGGCCTCTCAGTGACGCTGCGCCTGCTAGGTATAGCTGGAACGTCGCCCAGGTAGCGGAGTCCATGAACTCGCTTCGGTGTTCATCGCGAAACCGTGCGGCGAGCCGCGGTGCCATGATGGCCTGGTAGACCTCGTCATCGTCGAACATGAAGTACTCTTCCCATCTGCCGACGAGAATTTCCTCCAGAGTCTTCTCATGACGCTTCTTGAGTTCTCGCACCGGGAATGCGCCGATAGCGATGACAGAGAGGCCGACGATGGTGCCGAAAGTCTTTTCGAGGTAGACGCCGGCGATGATCAGCAACACGCCAACGATCATCATAAAGATGAAAGCGGGAATGCGGATGCGCTCGTAGCGCTTTTCGACGGCGTTTCTTAGGGCAGGCGGAAGGTCGCGCTTGATCTGCCAAGCTTCGACAGTATCGTAGGGACGGGTCAGGCCTCGAGGTGCGTAGAAAGCAACAACACTGATGTAACGGAACACATTTCCTCCAAGGAAATCGATGGATGCCTATGGAATAAGGCTTGGGTGATTATACAATCTTCGAGACTGTTTTACAACGTGCGCCGACCTTCAAGCGCATGTCCAAGTGTAATCTGATCGGCATACTCAAGATCAACGCCAACCGGAATACCGCGAGCTAAGCGCGTCATCTTCACTTCAATCCCCGCGTCTTTAATATGACGTTGCAAAAAGAGCGCGGTCGATTCGCCTTCAACGCTAGCATTGGTGGCGATAATAATTTCTTCAACGCCGTCATCCCCTAGCCTTTTTAAAAGTTCGGGAATGTGGAGTTGATCCGGCCCAATACCATCGATCGGGCTAATAGCACCACCGAGTACGTGGTAGGTGCCTTTGAATTGCCCAGTTCGCTCGAGGGCAACAATGTCGAGCGGCTCTTCCACGACGGCGACAAGTTTACGATCGCGCTCGGGGTCACTGTAGAGCTCCGAGACGTCTTCGTCGGCATCAATCAGTGCAAAGGTAATCGGACATACTTTTACGCGTGAGTGGACGTCGTGGATGGCCGTGGCCAGCCCATCATTAATGTGCTGATCAGCGCGCAACAAGAAATAAGCATACCGTTCGGCGGTACGCAGCCCAACACCTGGCAGGCGGCCAAGTTCATCGATGAGCTTTTCAAGTGCAACTGGCAGCAAATGCGCCACAACTAGAGTCCTAGGTTGCCGAGTCCGCCCATAAGAGGCTTCATTTTTTCAGCCGCAATCTCTTGTGCTTTGGTCAGGCCATCGCGCATGGCGATTTCAATCCAGTGTTCAAGTTCGGCAATATCTTCAAGATCTACCAGGGCAGGATCAATAGTTACTTTCTTCACTTTAATCTCACCAGTAATCTGTACGACAACAGCTCCGTCGCCAGCTTCTACTTCAACAACTTCTTTTTTCAGGTCACTTTGTGCTTTACGCAATTGGTTCAGCATTTTCATTTGGTCGAACGCCATAATCTTTAACTCCGTCTTTACTTATAAGATTATTATACGTTACTGAGCGGTCTTTTTATAGATGTAGAGGCGGTCGCTATCCTTGGCGTAGGTGGTGGTGATAATACGATCGATGGCATAGCCTGGGAAATCGGTTCGTCCCTTTTTGGTTGCAACAAATTCATCTGCCGTACTGGTGGTCCCAACGGTCAAATTCGCCCGATGCTTTGCTATTACGTTATAGAACGCCAGTTCGTCGGTCCCAACTACGAGGTTGCTGGTTTTTTTAGGGATGAGCTGTAAGTCCCGCGAGAAATTCACCGCTGTATTTGGATCATAGTGATAGCCAAAAATGTAACGATCAAGGCCTGACCCAATCAACACCAAGATCAAAAGGACGAGTGGCAGAAGACCGGCAAAGCGGGCGTACGGATTTCTTGGGAACAATCGATACCAGTAGCTGATTAGGCTAGTAAGGCCGGCGGCCAGCAGTAAGACTGAAGGAACAAAGGCGACGCTAGTGAAACTTGGATTAAGGATGATGATGGGTACCAGACATAGCACCCAAATAATAATCAGATAGCTGCGAGTCGCTTCGCGGGTGCGAACAAGGCGGTAGATACCAAGCAAGATCAGGAGTACCGAGCCAAGCCCGAAGACGGGCGTCATAAGCGTGGTGGTACTTGGTTCCCAGAACAAGAAGTACTGCTTCAAGACGGTCATAAGGTTCGCGAGTAAGTCTGGCGGCCAAACCGTCGGCTTGCCCAGCAGAGTCAGCCCAAGCTGCGGGTTGTCAATGATGATCAAAACAAGTGGTGTCGCGACAATAGCGCCGATGACAAAACAGACAGCAAGCTTGAGTTTTGAGAGCCGACGCACAGCGTTGCGGAGGTGTGGGTGTAATAGCGTCGCGAGGGCGACGGCAAATAGCGGATAAATGCTGAGTGGTGTGTACAAACTTAAGACAGCAGCAATAGTAAAGAGGATCTTCCAGAGGAAGCGGAACCGCTTACCACGAGTAATTTGCGTGCCCAGAAGCAAGAGTACTACTGGCCAGAAAACGTAGAGGATGCCGGGTGTGCCGTTTTGTGAGATGAATAAGAATTGCCCCGTGGTAACGGCGATAAGCGACGCTAAGACGGCAATGTTTGGCTTGAACCAGCGTCGCAGCAGCAAGATCAAACCAATAGCCGAAAATAGTGCCAAGATCAACGATGGCAATTTAATTGTAAAATCGTAGACGCCAAAGATGTGAAAGACTAAGGCTTGCAACAGATAGTACGGCAGGCTTGTCTGCGAGAATGTGCTGAGGTCACTCAGTGAAATCCCGTCGGCACGAATCGTCGCGCGTATTTCTTCTGGCGAAATGCCACCTGGAACGTAGAGGCCGGCAAACACGAGCAGCCCGGCGAGGAGCAACCCGACGATGGTGTAGCCAATAACATAACGCCAGCGGTAGATGAAGAATGATGTGGGTTCGAATGTCGCCATAAATTACCTTTTATTGTACCATGCTAGCCGTCGTGCTTGCGGTCTACCGACATAAAGCGGAGGCGCTCTGGGTGGAAGTAAAGTTCGATTTGACCAGTTGGGCCGTTACGGTGTTTGGCGATGAAAAGGTCAGTCAAGTTCTCGCGATCGGTATCTGGGTTGTAATATTTTTCGCGGTAAATGAACATAACGATGTCTGCGTCTTGCTCGATTGATCCTGATTCACGAAGGTCAGAAAGTTGTGGAATTTGTGGGCTGCGCGACTCAACCGAACGCGACAGTTGTGAAAGTGCAATAACCGGCACGTTCAACTCACGAGCTAATAGCTTGAGCCCACGAGAGATTTCACTCACCTCTTGGACACGGTTGCCGTTATCGCGGCCACTCCCCTGCATCAATTGCAAGTAGTCTACGATGATGAGTCCCAGCGGTTGTTCATGAGCGGCACGTCGGGCCTTTGTGCGCATTTCAAGTACGCTTACGCCCGGAGTATCGTCAATAAAGATTGGTGCTTCGGCCATTTCGCCCATGGCTTCGGAAAGCTTGCTAAAGTCATCATCAGAGAGGTTACCAGTTCTAATATTCCATGAATCAACTCCTGATGCATCGGCCAGCATACGGTCTACCAACTGTTCTTTACTCATCTCGAGGCTGAAGAACAGAACTGGCTGCTTAGCGATAGTCGCCACGTTGTAAGCCAAGTTGGTCACCAGCGTCGTCTTACCCATGGCTGGACGAGCCGCCAGGATGATCAAGTCACTGCGTTGCAGCCCGGCGGTCATAGTATCAAGATCGCGCCAGCCGGTGCGAACCCCACGAATGGCGCCCTTGTTACGGTGAAGTTCTTCCATGCGGTCGAAACTTTCGGTCAAGATACTTTCAATACTCACGAGGTCTTGTTTGAGTGATTGGTCACTAACCGAAAAGAGCTCAGCTTCGGCTTGCTCGAGTAGTTCTTGAGTTGAAGTCTCTTCATTGTAGCCGAGTTCAGAAATATCACCACTGGCTTTAATGAGGCGACGACGAACGGCTTTTTGGGCAACGAGTTCGGCATAGGCCGCAGCGTGGGCGGCGGTCGGGACGTAATTCGTGAGTTCAGTAATATAGGCCGAGCCACCAATAGTTTCGAGTTCTTTTTTACGCTTCAACTCCTCGGTTAAGGTCAAAAGATCGACCGGTTTACGCTTTTCGTATAGGCGCATCATGGCGTCGTAGACAATGGCGTGGCGCTTGTCGTAGAAGTCACGCGGGGTGACGTGTTCAGAAATATCGGCGAGCGTTTCTTCATCAATAAGAACAGCACCGAGCAAGCTCATTTCTGCATCAAGATTTTGTGGGGGAATTTTCCCCGCGGGGACATTTTTATCGGCCATGGCACAAATACTTTATGAGGCTTCGACAGTCACCTCTTCTCCTCCGCCCATAATAGCAGCAATCGCGGCAGCTTGGGAGTCTCGGGGAGGTACGGCTGTGGGTACAGTGTGGATAGTCAGTTGATAAGCCAGGGCTTTTAGTGATGCATACAGATGAGCGCTGTACTTTGGGTCGTCGAGCTTCTTTTTGTAAAATGCGCTGGCGGTGTAGAGGGTGAGTTTGTCGCCTTCAAGAGATGGGCTGGTTTTGCTCAAGACACTATAGAGAGCTACGTAGTTTTCTTTGGTGTATTTGACGAGGGAATCCCAGTCGAAAGCAGCATGTTCATCAGTTGGGCTAACACTCATTTTCAGAGGCCGCTCTACAGGGTCGCTTTGCTCCACCTGTGGCGCTTGGCTCGCCCCGAGGGGGACATCCTCTTCTAATGAGGTTATCCCACCTGCTGAAGCCGAGTCTTTGGATGGCATGGCCGGACGAATACGCGTAGCTTGTTTTGTGAGCTCTTCGATAGTTGCGGTGACTTCTAGGACGGGTGTTGCTAAGGCGACGGTTTTAACGACTTTTGGTTCTAGGGCGGCGGTGCCTAATGTACTCAGTAACTTGAGTTGCGGTTGGCTACTGCGCGGGACGTCGAGGAGGGCATCGAGGAGCGGGAGGAATTGTGGTTTAACGGAGATGAGTTCACGCAGCTGTAGCGTTAGTTGTTCGGTGAGGGTGCCTGGGCTGATGCCGTCGGCGATGGTTTGTTCAAGCAGGCTGGCGACTTTGGCGACGTCGTGCGATTCGACTGCATCGAGGAGATCTTCGACGACTTTAATTGGTGCTAAGCCGAGGGCTGACTCGACAAGCTCTGCAGTGATGCCAGCTTTCTCGTCGGCAAGGGACGCGAGTTGGTCAAGCAGGCTAATGCTGTCACGGAAGCTGCCATCGCCGCGCTGAGCAATAATAGCGAGAGATGCGTCGTCGATAGTGATTTTTTCTTCAGTGGCAATGTGTCGCAGATGCTTGACTGCATCTTCAGGGGCAATCGCACGGAATCCGTAACGCTGGGTACGGCTAATAATAGTTGCCGGCAGTTTATCGGCATCAGTTGTCGCCAGAATAAAGACAACATGTTCTGGTGGTTCTTCTAGGGTTTTAAGGAGCGCATTGAAAGCAGCTTTTGATAACATGTGGACCTCATCGATGATGTATACTTTCTTGCTCGCCGAAACTGGTGCGATCTGTACTTTTTCACGGAGGTCACGGACGTCTTCGACGCCATTATTACTAGCGGCGTCAATTTCAATAATGTCGAGATGGGTGGTATCGTCACTGTATGGCAGGCCATTAATCTCGTGGGCCAAGATACGAGCAACCGAAGTTTTACCAACCCCACGAGGGCCAGTCAAAAGATAGGCGTGAGAAATACGGCCAGCGGCAACACTTCGCGCTAAGATGTCGGTAATATGGGTTTGCCCCACTACCTCGGCCAGCGATTTGCTGCGATATTTTCGATACAACGCCGTAGACACTATCTGTTTTCTCCCCTTTTTCTTTTACTAAGTATACGCGGAAAATAAAGCAGTATTGTTGTGTTTTGCGCCAACAATAAGCGAAATCGCGATACTCATTTTTAAATTATTTCCACCTGTTTGTTTTCACCTCAGTGATAAAACTACTATAGCGCTTATGTATGGTTTTTGTAAACAAAAAGTCCCTAAATATATAAGTGACTTACATATTTAGGGACTTTGCCGATCTACGTTATGCAGATCGGCGTGCCCTGTTGCACTGCCGCCTAAAGGCTGACTTCCCATTCGCGAAGCTGCGCCTCGAATGCCTCGATGTCTGCGGCTGGCATAGCGTCGTCGTGTCCGAACTCGAGGATGGCACCGAGGTGGCTAAACTTAGCCCCGGGTTGGACGGTGTCGATGAACCGAACGACTCGCAGGACTTCGTGCTTGTCTTTGCGGCCTTCCTTGGTGAAGTTGAGCGCGATGATTGGCGTGTTCTCCTTTGTGGCGTAGACGCTCATCGCGTACTCCAGGTAGGTTTCGTGGTTGCGGCGGAGTCGGAGCATGCCATTGCCGGTGAAGCCTTCCGAGTGAAGGCGTCGCTTGATGTAGTGCAGGGTGCCATGGCCGAGTTTCCGGATAACCATGCGCTCGCTAAAGAACAGGAGCTCTTCTAGAGTAGTGATGTCAAGCTTGTGCTCGACTTCGTGCTGTAAGGCGGCGTTGTCGTAAAACAAGTCGCTGAGCGGAATACCTATGGCGTACATGGGGTCCTTTCGGATCGATGGTGTGAACAGGGCGACTCTGAGACTCACGAAGAATCTCGAAGTATAATACTAATTATACAACCTTAAGATCTCAAAGTCAATTTAAGAGCTAGAGAGCAGCCTCAACTGCGGCCCAAGTCGCCTCGGGGTTGTCGGCTGGGATGATGATGGTCACTTGGCCACCAACGCTAATGCGGAAGTACGTTACGCTGGCAAGCAAGATGCGGTATTCGCGGCCTTGTGCTTCAACGTAGTAGGCGCCGTCGTGAGTAACAAGGGTTCCGATAATCTGTACGCGCTCGATTGGGCCAATTTGCTTGTAGATAAAGCTGCCGTCATCGGCAATCGTTAGTTTCAGGATATCACCTTCAACCAATTTTGATTTGCTGGCATAGTTAGCTGGCACTGGGTATTCTTTGCCATCTGGACCAGCCATCTTTTGGCCGTCAAAGACGCCTTCGACGACCTTGCCGCCAACTTCGTCATTGACGCCACTCTTGGGGGTAATCACACTGCCGTCGTCGCCAATAATGCTAATAAGTAGCTCTTTGGCAGCCGCTAGGTTTGTTTCTGCTTCTTGAATCAGCGCATGTAAGCGCTTTACTTGCTTCTCTGGTAAATCAGACATGGGTACTCGCAATTCCTTTATCTGTGTATTTTTGAAATGGTATTACCCTATGTATAGCAATCGGTGATCTAAAAGTCAAGATTGGACGTTTTCCACAAGGTTTTCAGATGTGCCGCGCAAAACGTTGTATATTTTGCCCATAACAAAATACCGCCTCCAAAATGGAAGCGGTATTTATCACACGAGTGCAATTGGCCGAATGGAATGTGATTAGTTGAGCTCGACGGTTGCGCCAGCTTCTTCGAGGGTTTTCTTAGCAGCTTCAGCTTCTTCAGTTGGAACTTTTTCTTTAACGGTAGCAGGTGCACCGTCAACGATTGCTTTTGCTTCACCCAAGCCGAGGCCAGTGATGTCTTTAACTGCCTTGATAACAGCAACTTTCTGAGCACCAGCGTCTTTAAGGACGATAGTGTAATCAGATTTAGCTTCTTCAGCAGGTGCAGCTTCTGCTGCAGGACCAGCAACAGCGACAGCTGCAGCAGCTGGTTCGATGTTGTAGTCATCTTTCAAAATAGTCTTGAGTTCATTGACCTCAAGTACAGTTAAGCCAACGAGGCTTTCTGCAAGTTTCTTTAAATCAGCCATAATTGGTGACTCCTTCAAATATTAAAATGTAATTAAGTATTAACTGGTTGCTTTAGCTTCAATGCCATCAAGAAGTGCGTGCAAGTTGCCTTGGAGCGCATTCGTGACGTCGTGAACTGGTGAAAGCAATTGTGCAATAACTTCACCAATAAGTTGGTTTTTGCTAGGCAATGATGCGAGTGAAATAACATCCGAAGCGCTGAGAACAGTACCTTCGTTTGAAAATCCACCAACAATTGTCAGCGCGTCATTGTTTTTTGCAAATGCATTCAATACTTTAGCTGGAGCAACTTCGTCTGCGTCCGAAAGGGCGTAGAGTAATTGGCCAGTAAGCATTGAAACATCTGTGTTTTTATAAGTATCGTTTGTGCCCATGGCAACACGAACCAAGCGGTTTTTAATCACACGGATCGTAATACCAGCTTCGCGAGCATCTGCTCGGAGCTTTTGTGCGTCTGCGACACTTAAGCCGTCGTAGCTAGCAAAGACGATAGCCTTTGCATTGCCGATCAGCTCACCCATTTCAGCAACCAATTCGTTCTTTTTATCGCGGGTAATTGCCATAAAAATCTCCTTGGTTAGTATTCATTCGGCCAGATTGTTAATACGTGCGAGACAGGCAGCTACCGCGAGAAAACAAAAAGTCTTTAGACCTCGCACTGCCAAAGACTTGTTGAATGTATGTTTATTACAGTCCTCGGTAGCAAATTAAGTGTTGTCTTTCGACTCTACAGCTACTGTCTTTGGTATGTCTACGAAGCATTATACGAAATATAGAGGGATAAGTCAATGCCAGGGGTGAACGCTAGGGCTGGGGGCTTATACTGACACCCCTACCCCACCAGTCGCGTATATTGCATAATATGTTTTTATACTATACAATACACCCCTGTTGCTAGTAAACTTGGCAACATTCCATGAGGGAGTAACCATTGAGTATTGCTGAAGCACCTTCGATTCCTGAAGGTTCAATAGTTGAAGAGCTTGACGAAGAGGCGTTCGCGCTTCTTGCCAAGGAAGTCCACTTCGCCGCTGACGCCGAGCACCTTGCTGATCGCATCTTGCTTGGTAACCTGCTTTACGCCGGTGGCGCAGAACAGGCTGCAGTAGATGTTGCCTGGGCGCACAGGACAACGGTGCGCGCGGTGCAGTTCAAGGTTGAGCGATCGCTCAGATGTCGCTACCGCGACTATGAGCTCGCTCGCATCGAGAGTAGCGCGATGGACTGGGCACTTGGAAAGATCAAGGTCGTCTAGCTCTGCATACTGGGTGGGTGGCGTCTTCGGGCGTCACCCACCCCGCGAGTTTTACACTCCTTCCTCATTTTTATGGCCTTGGCTTTACGCTGAGGCCTTTTCTCTACCCTTGTAACTAGACTAACAGAGGTAAGAATGGTATAATAAGTAAATGAGCCAAGTAGGAGAATCACACGATCCTATGGCCTCTTTTCTTGTAGAGAGAGGTGCTTTATTGAATGAAACAGAAGAATCAGTCCTCAACAAAATTTATGGCCCTCTCGTTCCAGATTCTCAGCCATATAGTTTGAATGAACAATCGCCCACTCCTCTTGATGGCGAACAACTTGTTTCTGATGGCGTGCCTTATGTCGAAGGTGGGCGCAGCCTCATGATTGCCCGCCTTGATCAGCGCCTTATGGACCTTGGCATTGAGCTAAAAGATCTGCAGTATGGGGCGATTATTGAAGCAATGAATACCGAACACGACATGCGCATCGCTCAAAATAAGGCTAGTATGAGCCGCCTCCACGAAGTCTATATAGAAAATCCATCTGAGATTTCTTTGGATATGGCTGATAACATTTTCTTAGCTCGTATGGCGAGCGCATCGTTGATGAGCATCATCAAGATAATTGCAAAGTATCCCCAAATCGCATCAATTGAAACAGTGAAATACACAAAACCACTCGATCCCATAAACGTGGCAAGAAATCGAAGTATTGCACTTGCGAAGCTACGTCAGTTACAAAATGGCGAAGAAGGTTTCTCTTTCCAGCTAATGACTCCAGAGGAAACGCGTGGTGGGCGTCGATCGGTTCCGCTTGGTTCGCTTAACGAGCTTGGGACCATGGCAACAAAGGCCCCTATCGCGCGAGCAAGTTACGATGGCATTGACCTTGTGTTGAAAGAACGTGAATCATATTTCTTATTCCCTGCATCACAGAGCTTAGGCAGCAATCCTCCAAATATTCGTTTGATCAGGGGGCAGCCTGTAAATGTGCAACCGATTGGATTCTCGCACTACCTTGCGGTTGATGATTCGAACTCTCTTGCTGCGTAAAGAATTATAAATTTTAATCAATTTTGAATCCCCGGGCGGGCCAGAAAGCGAACTCGAAGTTCAGCTTTCTGGCCGCGCCAAGGGTTAGGGCGAAACGCGCCCATTCTCGTTGAAGGCCTCGTAGGTCAGGGGCATGAGCTCTGACCAGAAGACTTCCATCTTCTCGGCGGCCATCTCGATTTCGCGCTGCGGGAATGACGGGAAGTGTGTTCCCTCTCGCTTGGTGCGCAGGCTCAAGAAGTTCATGAGCGAGCGTGCGTTCATCGTGACGTACATCGACGAGTAGATGTTAAGGGGCAGGACGATCCTGGCCACCTCGCGAGCGACGCCGGCGGCGAGCATGCGCTGGTACGAGGCGAAGGCGTCGGTTGAGACGCGCTTTGCTTCTTCCTGCACCAACTCGGATTGCTCCGGCGTTCCGGCCACGAACTCGTACGCGCCGGGCTTGCCCTGCTGCACGAGATTGCGCTCGGGCGCCGGTACGTAGAACACCGGGTTCAGCTCGCGGTAGCGGCCGCTTTCTTCGTTGTAGCTCGCGATGCGGTGACGCATGAACTCGCGGAACACGAAGATCGGCGCCTGGACGTAGAACGTCATCGAGTTGTGCTCGAACGGCGAACCGTGGCGATCGCGCATGAGGTAGTTGATCAACCCCTTGCTCTTGCTGGCATCCAGGTTTGCGTCCTGGGCACCTTGAAGTGTCTTCTCTCCCTGGGTCGAGACCCGGGCAGCGAAGAGGACGTCGGCGTCGCTGGCGTTGGAACGCACCAGCTCTACCGCAATATCCGACCGAAAGGTCGGGGTCTTGTCTTGCGTGTCTGCCATCGCAGCTCCAATGCTTGTCATGGTAGAAATGTTCTACCCACCTCTACGTATTGTACACGTCCTAAACAAAAAACCTCGCTATTACAGCGAGGTTTTTAGGTCTGAGCTAAAGATTAGCTAACGAAGTTCTCAACTTTGATGCCAGGACCTTGAGTGGTGCTAACGTTGATTGAACGAACAAAGCCGCCCTTGATGGTTGTTGGCTTTTGGCTGGTGAGGCTCTCGAAGAAGCTTTTGGCGTTCTCTTCAAGCTTCGCCGCACCAAAGCTGACTTTACCAACGCTCAAGTGAACGATAGCTTGCTTATCAACGCGGTATTCAACCTTACCGGCCTTAGCTTCAGTTACAGCCTTTGCAACATCAGTCGCAACCGAACCGCTCTTAGGGTTAGGCATGAGGCCGCGTGGACCTAGGAGACGTGCGTATTTACCAAGACGTGGCATGAATTGCGGCGTGGCAATCACGATATCGAAGTCAATAACTTCTTTGTCGAGTTGCGCGAGGAATGTTTCGTCACCAACAATGTCGGCACCAGCAGCCTGAGCTGCTTTGTGGTCGGCTTCAGGTGCGAAGACGGCAACGCGGATAGTTTTACCGGTTCCATTTGGCAGGCTCACTGTTGCGCGGATGTTTTGGTCTGCTTGGCGAGGATCAACATTCAAGCGAACATGGACTTCAACGCTGGCGTCAAACTTGCTTGGGCTGGTCTTTGAAGCGAGTTCAATTGCTTCAGACAAGCTGTAAAGCTTCTTGTCATCAACAAGTTTAGCGGCTGCTTGGAAAGCTTTTCCGCGGCGTTCAATGAGTGGACGAGTAACTGGGCGTGGACCTTTTTTAACGATCGCTTCGCCAGCTTCGTTTACTTGAGTGGTGTCGCCGGCTTCTTTGCGAGCTTCTTTTTCTGCTTTCGCCTCAGCCTCAGCAAGTGCTTTTTCACTACGCTTGCCGGCTTTAGCAACTTTCACTTCTTCAACGCCTGCAACGACAACTTCAGCAGCTGGAGCGGCAACGTTAGCAATCGCAGATTCAATCTCTGCAATAGTGCTCTTGTCTGTTAGTTTTAGTCCAAGCGCGGTGGCCTGAGCTAGTAAATCGGCTTTCTTAGCCATAGGTGTAAACCCTTTCTGTGGTAGTAGCGGCCAGATTCGATGATCTGCACCTCCCAACATTGATTGTTATAACGTCATTATAGCACAATTGATCATTTTTATCAATTGATTGAATCGTTTACAACGGATTGAGAAGATCTTCAAGATCTTGTGAAAATTCCTGCTCACGGAAGAACCCTTCTTCGGTAATTTGAATACCGAATTGAATTCTGCTAGATTGGTGCTCAAACAATGCTATTTGCAGTGCCCGGGCCTCATTTGTTATGTCTTCACCTGCTGCAGATCTTTCTTTTAGCCCGGACAACTGGTCCCCCATGGTGGGCTCTTTACCTTTAGTGGCTAAAACCTCAGTCGTCATCTGCTCGTGCATCACTTTATCTCCTAGAGTCTGTTGATAGTCGTACGATAACAAAAAAGCCGCTGGATGTCCAACGGCTTTTGAGAGTAAGTACTGACTTACGCGACGACTTCAACACCCATAGAGCGAGCAGTTCCCGCAATAACCTTGACTCGGCCATCCATATCGATAGCGTTGAGGTGGTCTTTCTTGATTTCGGCGATTTCTTCGAGCTGAGCACGAGTGATTTTTCCGACTTTTTCAGAGTGTGACTTCGCACTGCCCTTTTTGATTCCCGCACGTTCGAGGATCATGTCATCGACGGGTTGGCCGAGAGAGTTCCATGTGAACGAACGATCTTCGTAGACTTGGATGTGAACGATAACGTCCTTACCCATGAGGTCTTTAGTGCCTTCGTTAAAAGGGTTGATAAAGTCCATCATGTTTAGTCCCCATTGACCGAGCGTTGAACCTACAGGAGGACCTGCAGTCGCGCGACCAGCTGGGATACGAAGTTTAAGATTTCCGATAATTTTCTTTGCCATAATTTTCTTTCTTGTACTAAATAATTTTGAAGCTTATTTAGTGCGTAACTAGGGTATTATACCAAAAATAAGAGGATTCGTCTATACTCTGAACCCCACCGTATTTATGCTTGTGTTTGGGAGGGCACCCAAGTGATGGTATTCTACTAATCATTATGGCAATTCATGACTCATTCGATGACAGGATTTTCGAAACCTATGCTCATTCTGGCGGTGAAAGGATCATGCCTAAAATACGTGATGATCAAATAGGATCTCTCTATCCGACTATATATACACTTGCCTTAGAACACGCTGCCGAGAAAGTTGGCATCATCACCACTAAGCAACAAGAGATTGTCTCAAGGACAAATTTTTGGCCCGCTGGTATGGTATCTATAGCAAGCTTTCAAGACGAAAGATTTGATGTGCCGTCATTACCGCAAACAAATAGGTTCCATGCCGATATGTCGATACCTACGGCTATTAACCACCTAGGCTCAATGTTTGTTGGGTACCATCGGCTCACAGAAACACTTGCTGGTGAAAGCCCTTCTGCAGTTGAGCATGTGGCCGAACTATCAAAACATGCTACTGACGGTGTTGTTATCGACTCGATGATCTCGCGTATTCTTATCACGCTAGGTGCGAAATATGGCATAGAGATGGTAGGGCCGGACTTTAGCGAGATCTTACAAACTCACCTAACTGTAAGTGAACGAGAAAGCCGAAGATTGACGCCTGATGGAAGTTCAGTAGGGTGGTCGCTGTATGAAGAAGCTCAATTGCATGGAGCGCCAACGCCAAAAGTCGAAGATGTCGCAAATGTTTTTGAAGCGGTAGCGTATGTTTTGCAGTTCCAAAAGACAAGCGTCATCCTGGATACACTGGGGCTACTCTCTCTTGTGTCTCCGGCTTTGCAAAAGTTTTCGCTAGATTTTTATAAACAACATAAGGCAATGCTTTTTGCCGATAAGCCAGAGAGAACGAGTCAGGCGCTCGACAAGCTGTTGAAGATACTGGCTGTACAGCAGGCTAGCATAGATAGCGAGCGAGAGTTAGACAGGCAGGCGGTCTTCAATGCAAAAACTTATCTTGAAGGACGGAAGATAATTAGTGACGTCATTATGGGTATGGAAGTGGAGACAATGGTAAGGATCAATGCGGGCTGGTACGAAAGCCAGAGCCCACTCAATGATTCGGCTAACTAAACTTTTTGTACCTGTAGTGCGTCAAGCTCAACAGAGGTGTCACGACCAAACATGCTGACCATAACCTTCACTTTACCCTTTTGGTTGTCGATTTCACTGATTGAACCATCGA
>Ga0247804_10000605_pt1 | contig 16490 bp, 9 predicted proteins | sample UWRJL029104C1_FD_181142 | JGI IMG/M metagenome (GOLD analysis project Ga0247804, IMG submission 181142) | Plant litter microbial communities from Arlington Agricultural Research Station in Wisconsin, United States - UWRJ-L029-104C-1 | ecosystem: Environmental > Terrestrial > Plant litter >...
ATCGAAGAAGGCGTTTTGAACCCCGTGCAGCCCGAAATTCAGGACCCGCTGCTGCGCGAGCTGCTGGCCGACGAGCCGGTCCCCACCCCGGCCGACACGCCGCAGGAACAAGCCCAGCCCATGCCGGAGCCGGATGAGGAGGTGGATTGCGTGGTTGTGGGCACCGGGGCGGGCGGCGCGCCGCTGCTGGCCCGCCTGGCCCAGGCCGGCCTGAAAGTGGTGGCCCTGGAAGCCGGCCCCTGGCACAACCCCGAGAAGGACTTTGCCACCGACGAGAAAGCCCAGGATTTTCTGTTCTGGAACGACGAGCGGCTCGCCGCCGGCCACGACCCGCTGGCCATGGGCAAAAACAACTCCGGCACCGGCGTGGGCGGCTCCACGCTGCACTACACCGCCTACACGCCCCGCCCACTACCCGATGACCTAACGTTGCACCGCGACTTCGGCCAAGGCGTGGACTGGCCGCTGAGCTACGAGGATTTGGCGCCGTATTTCGAGGAAGTCGAGCAGTTTCTGGGTATTTCGGGCCCGACGCCCTACCCCTGGGGCCCGGCCCGGGGCAAAGGCTACCCGCTCGCCCCGCTGCCGCTCAACAGCGCCGCTCAATTGATGGTAAAGGGCTGTGAGCAAGTGGGCATCAATACCTCGCCCGCTGCTAATGCCGCGCTGTCAGCCCGTTACTATCAGGAGGGCATAGGCTGGCGCGAGGCCTGCACCAACCGCGGCTTCTGCCAGGCCGGCTGCTCCAATGGCGCCAAGGCCAGCATGGACGTGACCTACATCCCGCTGGCGGTAAAGCACGGGGCCGACATCCGTCCCAACTGCTTCGTGACCGAAATTGAGCGCAACGCCCAGGGCCGCGTCACGGCCGTGGTGTATACCCAAAACGGCCAGACCAAGCGCCAGCGCTGCCGCCACCTCTTCCTCTGCGCCGGGGCGGTGGAAACGCCGCGCCTGCTGCTGCTCAACCAAATCGGCCTCGACAGCGGGCAGGTGGGCCGCAACCTGATGGCCCACCCCGGCGTGCAGGTGTTCGGCACCTTTGCCGACGAGGTGCGGCCCAATAAAGGCATCCCGGGCGCCCTCATCTCGCAGGATACGCACCGGCCGCCGGATGCCGATTTTACGGGCGGCTACCTGCTGCAAAGCATTGGCATTATGCCCGTCACCTTTGCCGGGCAGGTGGCGCGGGGCCGCAAGCTCTGGGGCCAGCCGCTGCGCGACTACCTGCGCAGCTACAACCACGTCGCCGGCATCAACATCCTGGGCGACTGCCTGCCGCACGCCGACAACTTCCTGGAGCTGGCCGAGGAAAAAGACGCCCGCGGCCTGCCCAAGCCGCGCCTGCACTTCACCGCCCAGGCCAACGAGCAGCGCATGAGCACCCACGCCGAGGGGCTCATGCGCCGTATTTGGGAAGCCGCCGGCGCCACCGACATCTGGTCGTTCCAGCGCTACGCGCACGTCATCGGCACCGCCCGCATGGGCCTGAGCGGCGACGACGCGGTGGTAGACCGCGACGGCCGCGTCTTCGGTGTGCCCAACCTGTACATCGCTGATAATTCAACCTTTCCGAGTGCCTTGAGCGTGAATCCGGCGCTGACGATTATGGCATTGAGCTTGCGCACGGCAGATAGGTTTTTGGAGAATATGAAGTGAGAACGGTAAGCTCCCCTCCTTGGAAAGGAGGGGATGTGAGCGCCGAAGAGGCGCGAACGGGGGTGGTTTGCCCGTCCGCGCCGGTAGAACAAAGCAGTAAAATTCAATCCAATCATCAACCATAGCGCGTTGTTCAATACCAAGCTAACGGCGCGACCGGGCGAACCACCCCCGTCAAGCCTGCGGCTTGACATCCCTTCCTTTCCAAGGAGGGGAGCTTATCGTTCTACTCTATCTCTATGAAATCCTTCCTCACCGAAATCAAAAACCGCTTCGGCAACGGCCACTACGAGGGCGACCAGTACGGCGGCGCGCAGGGCCACAATGGTAGCGGCCTGCCCACCGGCCTGCCCAATAACTTCATGTTTGCCACCGGCATCGAGTGCAGCTACCCCACCATCGACCACGGCAAAACCCGCCGCGACCTGCTAGCTGAGTGCGACCACTACAACCGCTACAAGGAAGACCTGGCGCTGGTGAAGGAAATGGGCCTGCAGGTGCTGCGCTACGGCCTGCCTTACTACAAGATTCACAAGGGCCCCGGGCAGTACGACTGGGAATTTGCCGACCTGGCAATGGCCGAAATCCAGCGCCTGGGCATCACCCCGATTCTGGACTTGCTGCACTTCGGCTTGCCCGACTGGCTGGGTAATTTTCAGAACCCCGAGTTTCCGATATACTTCGCTGAATATTGCGAGGCGGTGGCCGCCCGCTACCCCTGGGTGCGCTACTACACGCCGGTAAACGAGATTTACGTAACGGCCCGCATGAGCGCCAAGGACGGCATCTGGAATGAGCAGCTGAAGTCCGACAAGGGCTTTGTAACAGCCATCAAGCACATCGTGGCGGCCAGCATCATGGGCAACCAGCAGATTGCCAAACTGCGCCCCGACTGCGTGATTGTACAGAGCGAGTCGGCCGAATTCACCCACGAACTGCGGGCCGAGCGCACGCCGGCCATTCAGCTCGACAACAAGCTGCGCTTCCTGGCCCTGGATTTACTCTATGCCCACCATCCCGAGGGAGAAGTGGTGAACTACCTCTACGACAACGGCATGACCCGTCGCGAATACGAGTGGTTTATGGCTGGCGAGCCGCCGGGCTACCAGGTGATGGGCAACGACTACTATGGTCGCAACGAGAAGATTATCCTGCCCAATGGCGAGGTTTGCACCAGCATGGACGTGCTGGGCTGGTACACCATCACCCACGACTACTACCAGCGCTACAAAAAGCCGGTGATGCACACCGAAACCAACGTTTTCGACCCCAAGGACGGCCCTACCTGGCTGTGGAAGCAGTGGGTCAACATCCTGCGAATGCGCAAGGAAGGCGTGCCAGTGCTGGGCTTCACCTGGTATTCGCTCATCGACCAGATTGACTGGGACAACGGCCTGGCCGAAAAGCGCGGCGCCGTGACGCCCTGCGGCCTCTACGACCTCGACCGCAAGCCGCGCCCGGTGGCCGAGGCATACCAAATGCTGCTCCGCGAATACGGGCAGATTACCATCGTGCCGCACGGCGAGCTGTTTGAGATAACCGCCCGGCCCGCCACGCTGAAAGTGGAGGTGTAGATGGCTGAAGACCTGCTTTTGCGCGTGCAGGCAGCCTGGCCCCTGCCGGGGCTGGGCTTGCTGGTATTGCCCGCCGGGCCCACGCCCGCGCTGGCGGGCTATGCCCTGCACACTGCGCTGATTGTGCGCCTCGATTTACCCAATGAGCAGGTTGTTGCGACGGCTACGGTCGAAGAAGTCAGCCACGACGCGGCGTCCGTGCAGACGCTGCTGTTGCACGACTTTGCTCAGACGGCCGTGCCCGATGGCACGGCCGTCTGGCTGGTCGAAGCGGCCTAGTTAGCTTTGCTGACGCTGCCGCCGCTGCTGGACTGTGACTTGAGCACCCGCGCCGCGCCCTTATAGCGCACCGAGCCGCCGCTGCTGGCCGCGGCCGATAGCTCGCCGCTAACCGCCACTTCGGCGGTGGCGCCGCTGCTGGCCTCGGCTTCGGTTCGGGAGCTTTGCAGCGCAAATGCGTGGTAGCTGGCGCCGCTGCTGACGGTGGCGTGCTGCTGGTCGGCCTGCCCCGACAGCGTGGCCGTGGAACCGCTGCTGATGCTGCTGGTCAGCTTCGCGGCCTTGAGGGCCAGCTTGGCCGAGGCGCCGCCGCTCACGCTGAGGTCGAGCACGTTGGCGCTGAGCGTGCCGGTGGTATGGGCCGAGGTGCCGCCGCTGAAGGCCAGCGCCTTCAGTGGCGGGCAGGTGACGTACACGTGGGCGTTGCGCTTGTAGCTGCTGTCGCCAAACCCGAAGGTTTTTTCCCAGCGGATTTGCAGGCGGCCGTTGCTCACCGTAGTCAGCAGTTGCGGCTGGGCTTTGGAATCGGCCTCCACGACCACGGCGGCAGTGTTGCCGGGCGTCAGTATCACGTCGACACCGCCGCCGGCTTCCACGGCATTGAAGGTGCCTACGGTGCGCGTCTGCTTTACCTGGGCTTGGGCGGTGCCAGCTAGCAGCACGCCAACGGCAAAAAGGAGGAGTGTTTTTTTCATGGATTATAAGGAGTGAGAGTGAAGTGGCAACATAGATGCGAAAGTAGCGGCGGCGGTTGCCTGCGATTTCTCCAGTGTACTTTTCGCCGCGTTACCACCTACTATCATCCTCCTACCACATAGTATGCTTTCCAAATCCGAAGCTGATAAAATCAGTAAATTCCTAAGCCTCGTGCTCCGCCACCAGCCCGAGGCACTAGGCATTGAGCTGGACGAACACGGCTGGACCGATACCGCCACCCTGCTCCGGCAGCTCAGTCGGCAGCAACGCCCGCTCGCGCTGGACGAGCTGCGCCAGGTAGTCGATACCAACAGCAAAAAGCGCTTCGCCTTCAACGACGACCTCACCCGCATTCGCGCCAGCCAGGGCCACTCGGTGGAAGTCGAACTGGGCTACCAACCCGTGCCGCCGCCCGCGCTGCTCTACCACGGCACTACTGACCGGTTTTTGCCCGGCATCCAGGCCGAGGGCTTACGCAAGGGCAGCCGGCACCACGTGCATCTCAGCGCCGAGGCCGCCACGGCCCACCAGGTGGGCAGCCGCCACGGCCGCCCGGTCATCCTGCGCATTCGGGCCGCCGAGATGGCCGCCGCCGGGCACAGCTTCTACCAATCGGCCAACGGCGTGTGGCTGGCCGAGGATGTGCCCGTGGCTTTCATCGAGTTTCCGGCTGCCGGTGCAGTTGGCTAACCACAGGCATTTTGGTACTTTAAATCCCGGGGCGCGAACCTTTCGGCGCCAGGCCGGCGTTGGACCGTCAATTCCAATCTTTTCATAGTACCAGCCCCGGGCCGCCCCGATAGCAATGCGGCTCCGCCTTTACCCGGCAGCAAAACGCGGCTTAGCCCCCTCTGAATGCGGTTTTTCCTTCCGGCCTCCACTCTCCTCTCGGTGCTGCTTTTGCAGCCCGGCCTGGCTCAAAACAATCAGCCCGGCACCCCCGCCAAACCCTCCGAGCGCATCGCGCTATCAACCCCAGCGGCCCCGGCCATCGACCCGGGCACGGTGCTCAACTGCCCCGTGCTGACGGGCCAGATACTCGATGAAAACGGCCGCCCGCTGGTGGGCGCCACCGTGATGCTGGCCGGCACCAGCTACATCAACAGCACCAACGCTGAGGGTTACTTCTCCCTCAACCGGCCGCTCAAGCCCTGGCAGCGCCTGCGCGTGAGCTCGGCCGGCTACGCCGATTTGGAGTTGCGCGTGGAGGAGTGCAATACGCCGCCCATCACGCTGCGGCCGCTGCCCGGCACCCGCATCAAGCAGGGTAAGAAGCACTATGGCAAGATTTTGAAAGTGGGCAGCGAGGTACAGTAAGCTCGCTACGGCGCCCGAATTCCGCATCATTGCGCACCAATTCTGTACGCTTCGCCGTGGTAGCGGGTGCTACTTTTGCAGCTTCATTTTGCGGTAATTTCTCTGCTTTTCATGCAAACACTCCGGTTCAAAACCACTATCAACTGCGCCAACTGCCTGCGTGCCGTCTCCCCCACCCTCAACGAGGAAAAAGCTATCGAAAGCTGGCAGGTTGACACGAATAACCCTGATAAAATCCTGACGGTAAACACTGAGCTCACGCCAGCGCAAGTAGTGGCGCTGGTGGAGGAAGCTGGTTTTGAGGCGCAACCTGCCTAATCGTAAGTAACCACCAAAAAGGCCTAAGCAACGGATGAGAATCATCTGTTGCTTAGGCCTTTTTTATTGATTTTCAATGAGGGGGCTTGCCCCCGCCCATTGGAACTGCACTTGTATGGCAAACGGCGCGGTTATGCCGGGCGGGAGCAAGCCCTGCCCCTACTGCAACCACTTTCTAGAACTCCATCGGCACTTCCATCAGCAGCAGCTCGGCGTTGCTGTCGGCCACGATATCCAGGGCATCAACTTCCCAGATGCCGAAGCCATCGCGGCGGTGCAAGGGCTGGCCGTCGATGGTCACATCGCCCTCCAGCACAAAGGCATACACGCCGTTGCCAGCTTTCTTGAGGTCGTATTTCGTGGCAAAGCCCTGGTCGAGCTGGCCCAGGTGAAACCAGGCATCCTGGTGCAGCCACACGCCGGCATCGGCGGGCGAAGGCGATACCACTTGCTGCAGGCGGTTGTGGCGGTCGGCGGGGGCGAAGGTTTGCTGGTCGTAGCGGGGGGCTACGCCGCGCTGGTTCGGGAACACCCAGATTTGCAGGAATTTCACCGGTGTACCGGGGCTGTGGTTTTTCTCGCTGTGGGCCACGCCGGTGCCGGCGCTCATCACCTGCACGTCGTTTTGGCGAATGACGGCCTGGTTGCCCAGCGAGTCTTGGTGCTCGAGGTCGCCCGACAGCGGGATGGAGATGATTTCCATGTTGTCGTGCGGGTGCTTGCCGAAGCCCATGCCGCCGGCCACGGTGTCGTCGTTGAGCACGCGCAGGGCGCCAAAATGCACCCGCTCGGGGTTCTGATACCCGCCGAAGCTGAAGCTGTGATAGGAATTGAGCCAACCGTGGTTGGCGTGGCCCCGGCTATCGGCGGGGTGAAAAACGGTGCGAGCCATAATTGAAACAGAAGGTTTTAAAGTAAAAGCAAGAGCCGCAGCGGCCCCGGCCGCCCGGCAAAGGGTCGGCGCGGAATCCGCTGCGGCTCTGCCATGTTGATTTGGGGGGATAAGGCGAGCCTTACCGGTAAGGCTTAGGCTTGCTTCACCAGCTGAATGTCGGCGGCGAGCTTCACTTCGTCGCTCACTACCACGCTGCCCGCCTCGGTTACGGCGCTCCAGGTGAGGCCGAAATCCTTGCGGCTGATTTTGCCGGTCACGGTGAAGCCGGCTTTGGTCTGGCCGTAGGGGTCCACCACGATGCCGCCCAGCTCCACGTTTACGGTCACGGACTTAGTTACGCCGTGCAAACTCAGGTCGCCGGTCAGCTTGGCGGTGTCGTCGCCGGTTTTCTCGAATTTCTGGCCCACGAAGCGCAGCTCGCCGTGATTGGCAGCGTCGAAGAAATCGCCCGACAGCAGGTGGCCGTCGCGCTGCTCGTTGTTGGTGCTCAGCGAATTTACGTCGGCCGTGAATACGATATCCGAAGCCTTGCCAAAGTCGTCGCCCTCGGTGCTCAGGCTGACGTCGAAGCTCTTGAAGTAACCGGTAACGGTCGTAATCATCAAGTGCTTTACTTTGAATTGCACTTCGCTGTGGGTGGGGTCGAGCTTCCAGGTGGTTGCCATGATGCGGAATTTTAAAAAATGATGGGGTGAAAGAAGAGGCGCGAAACGCTGGTTTGCGTCGGCGCTACAAATGTACATACATTTAATGTATGTACATTGTTCCCGAAGAAATAAAAAAAGATTTTGCCGCCGAAGCCACTCCCCGTCCGTCGTACTCGCGCTGCACGGCGGGTGAAAGTCTGCCTTTCCAGCGCAAATTCCGCCCATTGCCGGGGCAAATGCGCCAACGGCTCCCTTTTCCTGGGAAAATGTGTGGGGTAGCCTGAAAATTAAAACGTTCGGACACTAGGAAATGTGAAGCACTGTGAGTGAACTTTGTCTCCCTTTTTATAGCCTGAATTATAAGCGCCATAGGCCATTGGCAGCTTTTCTCCGGTTTTTTTCTGCAATTTTCTCTTGACACACTTTTCCGCTTTCTAATTGACACACTTCTGCTTCGGCGGGCTTGAGCAGTTGGGTCATACATTTCGGGGGTTGAAACCTGCGCTGCCGCTGACGGCTCTTACCGTTCAGCCGCAGCTTCGTGCGTTTCGGGCATCGCCCGGCTCACTTTCGCCCAACCAACCCCTGCCGACCTCTGCGCCGCCCGAGCGGCTTGCCAGCAGCTACGGCCTAAGCCGTGCTGCATCCGGCGCCAGTTGAGCCCCCTGATTATCAGGCTGCCCAACTAACTCACTCTTCCTCTTTTGAAAACAAGCTTCCTGCCCTGAGCGGCCTGCCTGCTGGCGGAGCCTGCGCGGGCGTTGCTTTTTGCTCATTGGCGCCGGCTTCCCGGGCTTGTTTTCGTTTTTCTCAACTTTTTCCCATCCCACTCCCAACAACTTTTCACTTTTAACTAACTCTTTTTCTTCGCTTACCCATGAAAAACCTCTTTACCCTCTGCACCGTGTTGCTGGTGCTGGCCAGCCAGTTCGTTTCGGCCCAGACCATTCGCCGTGTCAACCAATATGGCATCACCGGCCCCAATATTTACACCAGCATCCAGGCCGCGCACGATGCTTCGGCAGCGGGCGACATCATCCAGGTAGAAGCCTCGCAGGCCTCTTATAGCGGCTTCACCTGCTCCAAGGCAGTTACCATCGTGGGCACCGGCTATTTCCTCGACCAAAATCAGCCGCCCGTGCTGCAGGTCAGCCCCTACCCGTCGGTAATCAGCGGCACGGTGTATTTCAACTCCGGCAGTGCCGGCGCCGTCATCAATGGCCTCACCATTACCACATTGAACGTGGTCAACGGTGTTACCAACGTTACCATCCAGCGCAACAACATCGGCACGCTCAACCTGGCCTATATCTACAACAGCGGTAACAGCAGCTCCACCGTCACTACTTCGACCGCCAGCAACCTGATTATCCGGCAGAACTATATCAGCACGCTGACTGACTATCAGATTAACTACCAGTATTACCCATACAATGCCCTGAATTCGTACACGAACTCCAACCTAGTGATTACTAACAACATTATCACCGGCGGCGTGTATCTCACCAGCGGCTCGAACCTGTTTCCCACCAACGAGTTTTCCAATAACGTGGTGCTGGGCTCCAGCAGCTTCGACAACTGGCTGCTGCACAACAACTACTTCGGCGCCGGGCTCAGCACGACCATTTCGACCGATTACACCAACAACCTACTCGGCCAGGCTTCGCAGCCCACGGCCGGCTTCGGCTCGAACAATACGACCAACGTGACGCCGAGCAGCATTTTCATGCTCTCGCCGGGCAGCTCGCAGTTCGATGGCTGGTACCAGCTCAAGTCGGGTAGCAACCCGGCCCGCAGCGGCGGCGTGGGTGGCACCGACATCGGCGCGTTTGGCGGCATCAGCGGCTACCCCTACATCCTGAGCGGCACGCCGGCTATTCCGTCGATTTACCAGTTCAACGATGTGGTGAACGGCAACACGCTGAACATCTCGGTAAGCACCCGCGCCAATAAATAGTCGGCCGTATGCGCTTTTATTCCCAACCACGCCCCCACTCGGGGCGGCCGGTGCGGGCGTGGGCGAAGTGGCTGCTAGGGGTGTGCCTGGTGCTGTGGGGCAGCGTGCTGCCCGGCTACGGCCAAACGCCAGACATTACCCGCGTCGAGTATTATATCGACTCCGACCCCGGCACGGGGTTGGCTACCGCCCTTACCCTCCCCACTCCTGCCACCGACCTCAGCGCCACGGGAGCCGTGTCGCTGTCGTCGCTCACGCCGGGCTTCCACATTGTGGGCATTCGCAGCCGTGATGCCAACAACAAGTGGAGCCTGACCTCGCGACGCGCGTTCTACTACACCACTACGGCCGTGACCACGCTGCCGAACGTGGACAAAATCGAATACTTTTTCGATACCGACCCCGGCTTTGGCAATGGCGTGAACGTGCCCGTGACGGCCAGCGCCGACATTTCGGGGCAGGCCATCACGGCCAGCCTTGCCTCGCTCACGCCGGGCATTCACCAGCTGAGCATCCGCAGCCGCGACGTGAACGGCAAGTGGAGCCTCGTGACGGCGCGTAATTTCTATTACATGACCACGTTCACGAGCACGCTGCCGAACGTGAATAAGCTGGAGTATTTCTTCGATACCGACCCCGGTTTCGGCAACGGCGTAAACATCCCGGTGACGGCCAGCGCCGATGTTTCGGGGCAGACGGCGGTGGTGGATATTTCGGGGCTGTCGGTGGGTTTCCACCAGCTCAGCATCCGCAGCCGCGACTCGAACAATAAATGGAGCCTCGTGACGGCGCGTAATTTTTATTACACGACGACCTTCGTCAGCACCACGCCAACTGTCAACAAAATTGAATACTTCTTCGATACCGACCCCGGGTTTGGCAATGGTGTGAACGTGCCGGTGACGGCCAGTACCGACATTTCGGGGCAGACGGCAGTGGTGAATATTTCGGGCCTCACCCCAGGCATCCACCAGTTGAGCATTCGCAGCCGCGATGCCAATGGCAAGTGGAGCCTCGTGACGGCGCGGAATTTCTACTACACGACGACCTTCGTCAGCGCCGTGCCGAACGTCGATAAGATTGAATATTTCTTCGACACCGACCCCGGTTTTGGCAACGGCGTGAACGTGCCCGTGACGGCCAGCACCGACCTCGCCAACCAGGGCGTGGTGGTGAATATCTCGGCCCTGACGCCGGGCATTCACCAGCTGAGCATCCGTAGCCGCGACGTGAACGGCAAGTGGAGCCTCGTGACGGCGCGCAACTTCTACTACATGACGACCTTCGTCAGCGCCGTGCCGAACGTTGACAAGATTGAATATTTCTTCGATACTGACCCGGGCTTTGGCAGCGGCGTGAACGTGCCCGTGACGGCCGCCACCGACCTTGCCAACCAGGGTGTGGCCGTGGACCTCACGCCGCTCACGCCGGGTATTCACCTGGTAAGCATCCGTAGCCGCGACGTGAACGGCAAGTGGAGCCTCGTGACGGCGCGCAGCTTCTTCTACACGCCGCCGACGACGCGCACGACGCCCAACATCACCCGCATCGAGTATTATTTCGATAACGACCCAGGCTTTGGCAGCGGCATCAACGTGCCGATTGCCACGCCGGCCACCGACCTGCCCAACGTGAACGACGCGGCCAATGCCGCCGCCCTGGCCGACGGCAGCCACCGCATCTTCATCCGCAGCCGCGATGCCAATGGGCAATGGAGCCTCGTAACCAGCCTGTCGTTCGTGAAAAACGGCTGCGCCAGCTCCTCGAACCTGGGCGCCGGCCTGACGGCCAGCAGCTACACGGCGGTCAGCACCAGCAACCCGGCTTCGCTGGCCTTCAACACCGACCCGGCCCCGACGACGCCGAGCACCGGCAACTCGCCCTACGTGAGCAACAACGGGTATCTGCAGCTGGACCTGGGTTCGGCCCAGACACTGAGCAGCATCGGGCTGACGCTGCGGACCATCGTGAACACCAACGTAACGCTGCGGTGGCAAACCGCCAGCGCCGTGGGCGGCCCGTACACCACAGTAGATACCTACACGGCCGCCTTCACGGCCAACACCAACTACGACGTGCTGCGCACGCTGGCCATTCCGGCCACCGGTGTGCGGGCCGTGCGGCTGGTGCTGCAAAACACCTCCGGCTCGTACGTGCTGGTGAGTGGCGCGGGCCTCTACCGCTTCAACTGCCTCACCAGCCCCATGCTGAGCAGCATCGCCCCGACCAGCGGGCCGGTGGGCAGCACCGTGACGCTGAACGGCACCGACCTGACGGGCACGTCGGCCATTACCTTCGCCGGCAGCAGCGGGAACATCGTGACCACGGGATTCACCGTGAACGCGGCGGGTACGCAGATTACCGGCATCGTGGTGCCCAGCGGGGCCATCACCGGCAACGTGACCGTGACAGCGGGTGGCAACGGCAGCAACGGCGTGGCCTTCACCGTGACCGCGCCGCAGCTGGCCGTGGCGCAGGGCAGCACCAGCTATCCCAGCAACGGCACCGCGTATAGCTTTGGCAGCCAATTGGTGGGCACGAGCAGCACGGCCGTGGCCTTCACGCTGAGCAACCCCGGCACGGCGCCGCTGACCATTAGCAGCATCAGCGCCACCGGCGACTACGCTACCAGCGGCGCGATTCCGACCAGCGTGGCTACCGGCGGCAATGCTCCGGTGAGCGTGGTGTTTACGCCCACGACGACCGGTACGCGCACCGGCACGTTGGTAATTACTTCCAGTCTGGGCACTTACACCGTCAACCTGACCGGCACGGGCACCGTGCTGGCCCCGGTGGTGAGCAGCTTCACGCCCGCCAGCGGGCCGGTGGGCACCAGCGTGACCATTACGGGTACTTCACTGGCTAACGCTACCAGCGTGACGGTGAACGGCACGGCCGGCACCATCACGGCTAATACGGCTACTTCGCTCACTTTCACGGTGGGCGCTGGCACGACGACCGGGCTTATCAGCGTGACGACGGCGGGCGGCACGGGCTCCAGCAGCTCGGCCTTCACCATCATTCAGCCGCCGACGCTGACCAGCCTCACGCCCACCAGCGGCGCGATTGGCAGTACCCTGACCCTGAACGGCACCAATCTGACCAACGCCTCGACCATCACCTTCGTGGCCAGCGGCCTGACCGTGACCAGCGGCTTCGTGGTGAATGCGGGCGGTACCCAGCTTACGGGCGTGGTGGTGCCCAGCGGCACCACCACCGGCACCGTGCGGGTGACCACGCCGGGCGGCCTCTCGAACGCCCTCACCTTCACGGTGATTCCGGCGCCGGTTATCTCGTCGTTTACCCCGACCAGCGGGCCAACCGGCACCAGCGTGACCGTGACCGGCCTGAACCTGACCGGCGCCACCGTGGCGAGCGTGAACGGTACACCCGGCACGATTACCAGCATCATTTCGACGCGGGTGATTTTCACGGTGGGCGCGGGCAGCAGCACGGGCCTCATCAGCATCACCACGCCGGGCGGCACGGCCACCAGCAGCGGCACGTTTACCGTGATTCCGCCGCCCACGCTGGCCAGCATCAGCCCCACCAGCGGGCCGGTGGCTACGACGGTGACCCTGACCGGCACCAACCTGACCGGTACCACCCGCGTGACCTTCGCGGGTAGCGCCAGCAACATCGTGAGCACGGGCTATACCGTGAACGCGGCCGGCACGCAGATTACCGGCGTGGTGGTGCCCAGCGGCGCCCAAACCGGCCTCGTGACGGTGACCACGCCCGGCGGCGCGGCCAACATCTACTTCACGGTGACGACGGCGGCCTGCGCCAGCACCAGCTACTCGCGCCTCTACGTGAACCGGGCCCTGGCCCTGCCGGGCGACGGCGGCAGCTGGAATACGGCCTATAACAACCTGGGCGAGGCCCTGTACCAGGCCCAGGTGTGCGCCAACGTGACCGAAATCTGGGTAGCGGCGGGTACTTACATCCCCAACCGCGACCCCTTCGGCAACGGCAGCCCGACTAACGTGCGGGACAAGACCTTCGTCATCAAGAGCGGGCTGAAAGTGTACGGCGGCTTCGGCGGCACCGAAACCAGCCTGACGCAGCGTACCGCCGCCAACGTGACCGTGCTGAGCGGCGACGTGAACGGCAACGACATCGTGCAGGGCACCGGCAACACGCTTATTCTTAGCAGCGTGATTGACAACCTGTACCACGTAGTGATGATGCTCGGCAGCAGCTCGGCCACCGTGCTCGATGGGCTGACCATCCGGGGCGGCAATGCGAATGCCTCGACCTCGCTGACCGTGGGCGGGCTCACGGTATTGCGTGGCAGCGGCGCCGGCCTGTATATGGCTGCCGGCGCTACGCCGACGCTGAACAACTGTATTTTCCGGGCCAACACCGCCGCCAGCTTCGGCGGCGCCGGCATCTACTGCGCGGCCTCGGCCCCGGTGCTCACCAACTGCACCATCACGCTGAACTACGCCACCAACCCCGGCGGCGCCGGGATGTACAACACGGGCTCGGCGCCGGTGCTGACGGACTGCACGTTCAGCGGTAACTACGGCACGGGCAGCTTTGCCACCAGCGGCGGCGGCGCGATGAGCAACGTGGCCTCGTCGGCCCCGGTGCTGACGCGCTGCGTGTTTACGGGCAACGCGGCCCTGAGCTCCAACGGGGGCGGCGGCGCCGTGTACAACGATTCGTCGTCGCCTGACTTTGTGGACTGTACGTTCAACAACAACACCATGAATGCCACTAACCCTGGCACTGGTGGGGGCGCGATGTACAGCCTCAACTCGGACCCGCAGCTGACCAACTGCTTCTTCCTGGCCAACAGCGCCACGAACACCTATGGCTACGGCGGGGCAATGTTTAACAATGCCTCGGCGGCGACGCTGACGAACAGCGTTTTCAGCAACAACACCGCCAGCGTGTACGGCGGGGCCATCTACACCTCGGCCGCTACTTTGGCGCTGACCAACTGTACCTTCAACGCCAACGCGGCCAGCACCAACGGCGGCGCGCTGTATTACGACGGCACGGCGGGCGGCACGCTGACCAACAGCATCCTGTGGGCCAACCTCACGAGCAACACGACCGACAGCAACCGCGAGGAAATCTACAAGGTCAACCCGACCCCGAGCCTGGATTTGAGCTACTCGACGGTGCGCGACTACAATGCCTCGGCCACGTTCAACGTGACTTCGGCCGTCAGCATCAGCACTGCCAACCCGCTGTTTGTGAACACGGCCGACCCCGACGGGCCGGATAACCTCTTCCGCACCGCCGACGACGGCCTGGATTTGCAAGCCAGCAGCCCGGCCATCGACGCCGGTAACCCGGCCACCACCAGCCCGGCCACCGACATCACCGGCGCGTCCCGCGTGGGCGTGTTCGACCAGGGTGCCTACGAAGGTGCTTCGCAGACCGTGGCGCCGGTGCTCACCAGCATCAGCCCCACCAGCGGCGCGACCGGCAGCTCCGTGACGCTGAACGGCACCGGCCTGACCGGCACGACGATTATCACCTTCGCCGGCAGCAGCGCCAATACCGTCATCACCGGTTACACCGTGAACGCGGCCGGCACCCAGATTACGGGTGTGACGGTGCCCAGCGGCGCGGTGACGGGCCTCGTGACCGTGACCAACGGCAGCGGCACCAGCAACGGCGTGACCTTCACGCTGGCGGCCCCCGTGCTGGTGGTGCGCAACTACGGCCAGGTGCTTCCCAACGGGGGAACCTTCGCCTACTTCGCCCAGGCGATGTACACCAACAACGGCACGGCCACCTTCTCGCTTACCAACGAGGGCAATGCCCTGCTCACGATTTCCAGCATCACCACCACCGGCGACTACGCGCTGGACTTGGTGCAGAACGGCCCGCTGCCCACCAGCGTGGCCGTGGGCACTCCCCGCGTGGTAAGCGTGGCATTTACGCCCACGGCCCTGGGCCCGCGCCCGGGCACGCTGGTAATTGTGACCAACTTCGGCACCTACACCCTGAACTTCACCGGCACCGGCCTGCCGGCCACGCCCAGCATCACCAGCATGACGCCCACGAGCGGGCCGGTTGGCACAATGGTGAGCATCAGCGGCAGCGGCCTGAGCGGGGCCACCAGCGTAAGCTTCAACGGCACCATCCAGACGACGATTAGCACCATCCCCGGTGGGGTGCTGACCGTGCTGGTGCCCGCCGGCGCCACCACCGGCCCCGTGACCGTGACCACGCCCAACGGCACCAGCAACGGCGTCACCTTCACGGTGACGGCCCCGCAGCTGGCCGTCACGCAGGGCAGCACCAGCTACCCCAGCGGCGGCCCGGCCTACAGCTTCGGCGCGCAGGTGGTGAACACCAGCAGCGCGGCCGTGGCCTTCACGCTCAGCAATGCCGGCTCGGTGCCGCTCGCCATCAGCAGCATCACCACGACGGGCGACTTCGCCACCAGCGGCGCGATTCCGGCCAGCGTAACGGCGGGCGGTACGGGCACGGTGAGCGTGGTATTCATGCCCACGGCCACCGGCGTCCGCAACGGCACGCTGGTTATCACGTCGAGCCTCGGCACCTACACGGTGAACCTGACCGGCAACGGCCAGGTAGCGGCGCCGGCCATTGCCGGCTTCTCGCCGACCAGCGGCACGGTGGGCACCAGCGTGACCATTACCGGCACCAACCTGAGCGGCGCCACCAGCGTGAGCGTGAACGGCACGGCCGGCACCATCACGGCCAATACGGCTACGTCCATCACCTTCACCGTCGCTACGGGCTCGACCACCGGCCTTATCAGCGTGACTACGGCGGGCGGCACGGCTGCGAGCAGCAGCACGTTTACCGTGATTCCCGCCCCGCTGCTCACCAGCATCAACCCCACGAGTGGGCCGCTGGGCAGCACCGTGACGCTGAACGGCACCGGCTTGACGGGCGCCTCGCTCATCACCTTCGGCGGCGCTAGTGGCAACACCGTAGCCACCGGCTTCGTGGTGAACGCGGCCGGCACCCAGATTACGGGTATCGTGGTGCCGAATGGCGCTGCTACCGGTAACGTGAGCGTGACTACGGCTGGCGGCGTCAGCAATGGCGTGAGCTTCACCGTGACCACGCCGCAGCTGGCCGTGAGCCAGAATGGCACCAACTACCCCAGCGGCGGAACGGCCTACAGCTTCGGCCCTCAGGTGGTGAACACG
>Ga0247804_10000606_pt1 | contig 16483 bp, 9 predicted proteins | sample UWRJL029104C1_FD_181142 | JGI IMG/M metagenome (GOLD analysis project Ga0247804, IMG submission 181142) | Plant litter microbial communities from Arlington Agricultural Research Station in Wisconsin, United States - UWRJ-L029-104C-1 | ecosystem: Environmental > Terrestrial > Plant litter >...
CGTTTGCATCTCTGAATACCGGCTGATTACTATATGGTGAAGCACCGTATACGGCAGGGTCTGTAATAATTGCAGGCGTAAGTGGGTCTAAATTTATAGCAGAACTTAATGGTCCACCAAATTCACTATTTGTATTTCCAATACCATTTGTAATTGAATGACTATAACCAAGATTTTCTCCAATAGTTAACCATTTATAAAGTTTATGTGTAGAGTTAATACGAATATTTGCCCGATTGTATTTGGAAACATCCGTAGAAACAATACCATCGATTTTAAAATAGCCAAACGATAAGAAAAATGTTGATTTTTCACTTCCACCACTCAAACTGACCTCGTGGTTTTGACGAGCTGCGCTATTGTTAAAAATGAGCGATTGCCAGTCTGTACCCTCACCCAAAGCAGCTGCATTTGGATACGGCAACACCGGTGTTGTTCCTGTATAATCGTTTAGATAAGATTCGTTTCGTAACGTTGCATATTGAGTAGCATTTAAAAGGTTCAGTTTTTTAGCAGCCCTTGCCTCGCCATAATAGCCGTTATAAGTCAGATTTAAACTACCTGCTTTACCTTTTTTAGTGGTAACCAAAATTACACCTGAAGCTGCACGAGTTCCATAAATCGCTGCGGATGCCCCATCTTTCAGAACTTCAATCGATTCGATATCAGATTGATTCAAATAGCCAATGCCACCGTTATCAACTACAACACCATCTATAACCCATAATGGATCGTTTTTACCACCAAACGATGTAAAACCACGCAACCTAACTGTCGACGCAGATCCAGGCTGACCCGATTGTGCTGCGATGGTTAAGCCTGAAGTTCTGCCTTGTAAAGCTTGTTCTAAACGGGTAGTAGTGGGCTGATTTTCTAAATCTGCGGCTTTCACACTGGAAATAGCGCCGGTAACCACACTTTTCTTTTGCACGCCATAACCTACCACAACAACTTCACTTAAATCCTTGGTATCCGTTAATAGTGATACATTAATTTTCCCACCTGCTGGTACAGTTACAGTTTGCGCGATCATACCAATCTGGCTGATTGTTAGTTTCGCACCTACTGCTGCCTGAATAGAAAATAAACCATTTGAATCAGTAGATGCGGCCCGGGTTGTGCCCTCAACTTTGATTGTAACACCTGGGAGCGGGCTGCCGTCTTTCTGGTCTGTTACCTTTCCTGTAACGGTAATATCCTGCGCAAATAGCGCTAAAGGAAATGCCATGATACAGTAAATGAAGAATACGAATGTAAATCTTCTTCTCATAGAAAATAATATTAAGTTAAAATTTGGTTAGCTCGAGTATGGTTGTTGCCATAACTCGTTTCAAATCTATTGAGGAGAAGTAAGATTGTGCAATATCCCTATGCTACACAAACACTACAAAGCGTATTTTTTGTTCAATTAACCCTATTTATGCCCCTACATAAGCCCTACAGAAAACATATAAAACACTGATATTCAATTACTTAAATTTATACTGGCATTATGTAGCGGAAGTATTAAAAATCCTTGATCTAAGCCTTTTTTTGTCTGGAAATCTCCATTAAAAACTCATAAAGATTTGTTTCAGACTTAAGATTTAGTTTTTTTCTTAAACGATATCTACCAACTTCTACCGCTTTAATCGTGATATTCATCAATTGAGCCATTTCTTTTGAAGATAGATTCATACACAGATAGGCACAAAATTTTAAATCGTTCTGACTCAACTCAGGATATAGATCTTTTAACTTATTAAAAAATTCTGTATTTACATGATTAAAATGAACGCTTAAATGATCGAGTTCCTGATCTTTTTTCTCAACATCTTTAATCAACCTGATTAAGTGCCTGAAGCTTGGTGAATTTTCAGTAACATTTTGCTGATTTTTTATTACAGCCGAAATTACCTCTTTTATTTTTGCCAGAACCTTCCCTCTCTGAACCAGATGCATGGTCATGGTAGAAAGTTCTTTGTTCTTATAATTTACATCAGCTTCTAATTTCTCATTCTGAAGCCTTACAATTTCCTGCTCCGTTCTATCTAATTCCAATTGATGCAGATAGTTCATCTTTTCCTGCTCCTTTATGTGCTTTTTCTTTTGCCACCTGATGAGTAATCTGATAAGCAGGCCAAAAATTATCAGATATGCAATTTTCATCCAGATGGTGCTGTACCATGCCGGTAAAACAACAAAAGTGTAACTCGCGATATCCGATTCATTTCCTGCATCCGTTCTAGCCTTTACATTAAAAGTATATTCGCCATGCGGAAGATTTGTGTAGTCCTTTTCACTTTTAGAATTCCATGCCGACCAACTGCCATCAAAACCGACTAACTGATAACTAAACTTTGTGTTTTTTTCATGCTCAAATAAAGTAGAGGAGAATTCAAAATGAATGGAATTTAATGCATTTTTATATTCAGGTATTTTAGAAACGTCTTGTCTGGCTATTGTAATTCCATTTTTTGTAAAATAGCCACCGAAAACGGAACTATCTTTTTGCCCCATTAACTTAATCCAACCAATTAATACACGCGGCTTAACCAGATTATCTACATATTTAGCGTAATTAACATGGTAAGCCCCTTTATTAGCGCCAATAAAAATATTTTCATTGTCGAGTGTGTAAATCGATTCAAAACCCCCAACGATTTTTCCATCAAGCTCCGGTAAATAAATAATTGTAAATGCATTATTTGCTGATGGTTTGTGAAAATCAATTACACCTACTTTTTTATTACTGACAAACCAGACATTGCCATTATCGTCCTCTTTTAAATATTGTATTGAAATATCATCCAGTGCATTCCCAAACATTCTAAATCGTGAAAAACGATTATGAGCAGCATTATACTCATAAATTCCACGAACTGTGGCAATAACAACTCTGTTCTTTATACGAAAAACGTAGTTGTACAATTTAGATGGCAATCCGTTTTTATCAGAAAAAAGTGTGTTTTTATTTATCTTCTTTCTATCGGCTGAAAGTTCAATTTTATAAACACCGTGGTAGGGATGTGATGCCCAGATGTTATCATTATTATCAACAACAATAAATCTTAGAGTTTCATTCATACCTTCGATTTTACCGCCATTTGAAAATACGCCGTTTTTGTAATTTATGCTTTGTAAACCCTGGTAAGTTCCCGCAAGAATATCCTGAGCAGGGAAAACACTTTGAAGAGGCTGAAACATCCAGGTTCCCGGAAGTGCATAAACGGGTGTGGCAACATTTTCATTTATTATGGATGCACCATCTTCGTGCGCCATTAACAATTGGTTATTAATTTCACGCAGCCCCCAGACCTGGCCTTTTGTATTCTTCACTTCTTCAAAGGCAGAACTTGACATACTTAAATCTGATGCACTCGTATTGATTTTGGAAGTGTAAAGTCCGTTGGACGTACCGATGTAAATATTTTGATTTATTTTTCCGAAGGCATAACTCGTTATCTGTTTATTCCTGTCTGGAGAAATATTTTTAATTGCACTATTAATTGCAACATAAGCAATCCCATCGTCTAAAGCCAGCCACATATTCTTGTCTCGATCTAATAATATCCCTCTCACATTATTGTTTTGCAAGCCCTCTCTATAATTGTATTTTTGCCTCAGCTCACCACTTTTATTCATCAGGTAAACCCCTCCCGAGGTTGTTCCAACGGCATAAAGGTTTTTATTAAGCTGACTGGCAAAAAAAACCCTGTCGTTAAAGAAAACATTATCGAGTTTGGTTTTGAACGGGAACAACTGGTTATTATGAATTAAGAAAAAACCCTTTTTCAGTGTCGATACGAGTAAGGTATCTCCATTATATGCCGCTATTGATGTAATAGAAGATTGCTTTATAGTAGCAGCTGTGCAAACCGGTTTCCAAATCTCCTTATCATACAAAAACAAACCGCCATTTTTAGCTTGTGCATATATTTTATTATTCGCTTTACCTAAATAAGACCAGGTTTCAATCGGTTTATAATTTTTTATTACACCGTCTTTAAAATGGATAATTGCGTTTACAGAACGAAAGAAAACTTCATCATTAATGATGGCTATGTCCCATATGTCTGCAACTTTGCGTAAGTTTTCGGGCAGTAGATTTAATAAGGAAGTGTATTTTAAAATGCCCTGACCATCTGGAGAAAAATAGCCAATTTCATCCTGGCCACCTACATAAATTCTGTTCTTTGAATCAATGCCAATCGAGCGGACTGCTGTAAAGTTTGGCAAGCGGTAAATATTCCAATAACGCCCATTAAATGTAAGGAGACCTTCATTGTTACCAAAATATAAAATACCATTTTTATCTTGTTGAACATCCCAATTCTGAATTCCGCCGTTGTATTGTTCATTATTATAATTTACAATTTGAGGAATACCCAGCAAATCCTGAGCTATAACAGAAACCGTCGGAAATAACAAGATTAAAACCAGTAGAATTTTCTTCATGGTTAGGAAGGGATGAAAGGAAAAACAAGTATGAGGATTTATTTAATCAGATAAGGCTTAACTGCACGTTCCCAAATTGCATAACCATCTGGATTCATGTGAAGCATATCATTAACAAACAATTCTTTTCTTGATTGGCCATCTTTAAGCATTTTGGGAAAAATATCTATGAACGAAGTATTTGGCTCACCGGATAAAAACTTCTTAATTAATTCATTTGAAGCAACTGCCTTATCCCTGAATTTATCTCTGCTCGGGCTTGGCTTTATCGAGATATAGGCGATAGGCGTAAGTGGAAGTTTAGCCCTGATTGCCTTATACAACATTACTGTCCTATTGAGCACACTGTCCGGAGTTACCTTATCGTTTACAATATCATTTTCGCCTACATAAAGCACAATTTGACGGGGTTGATAAGGAAAAACAACATCGTTAAGATAAAACGTGATATCATTGATTACAGCGCCTCCAATACCACGGTTTAAGGCATTATATTTAGCGAAAACCTGAGTTAGGTTATCCCATTTTCTAATCGACGAACTACCCACAAAAAGAACCGGATGAACAGGTGGTTTAAACAGCTGATCGTATTTTTTTATAGTTTGAACATCATCCCAAAATGGCGGCTTTATCTGAGCCGCTGTCGAAAGTATAGATAAATAAAGAGCTGTAACTAAAAATATGATTTTTCTCATTGCCATGGCTTTAATAAGAATGCAAATTCGGCAATAGAATCAGTTTTATCAAAAATACTAAGAAATAAATGAAATTTACCGCAGATTTATTCACGGTAAAAAAGTCAGCAGCACAAACTTCATATCGAACATAGTCAATAATAGAATTTATTGGCCCTAATTTAAAGCTGTTTTAGGGTGTAGTTATACCCTTGCAGAAAAAGGAACAAATCTGCCCGACACAGTAGAACAAATACGAATACTAACAAGAAAGAAATTACAGTTAGTCTTAATCGATAAAGTCGCCAATTTTATGGACCATGTCATCGATAATATTATACTTTAAATTTATCCAGTTCTTCTCAGTGAGTGAATCATTTAGGATTGATTTGGTTCTGGAAGTTTGTAATTGCGGAGAACTTCTTAAAACATCTAAAATGTTTTCAATGTTTTTTGGTTCGTAAGTTCTGAGCGTTTCTATCCTCATTACAAGATCTTGTAATGTTTGTAAATAGATTAGGTTCTTCATAACAGTTAAGTTTACAAACAAAAATACAGATCAAATTGATAAGTTTAACCGTAAAATTACCCTGCTCTTAAAAATAGTTGACTTTTATCAATTCATTTATTTTAAAAAGCCAATATCAGGCCTCTTACGGCTTCATTAAGGAGTTTAAAAGAATATTGCCTGTTTATATTGCAACATTCCAAAATACCAAACTAAAATTTCAGTTAAAATAAAAAGCCTCCGGTTAATAACCGGAGGCTTAAATTCATATTAAGAGTTAACTAGTAAAGCGTAAACTCAACACGGCGGTTTTTCTGACGACCGGCAGCTGTTTTGTTAGTAGCAATTGGTTGACCCATGCCATAACCTGTAGCCTCAATACGAGATGCATTAGCACCTTGAGAAACTAAATAAGCTTTTACTGATTCAGCTCTTTCTTTAGATAAACGTAAGTTTAATGCTTTAGAACCTGTGTTATCAGTATGACCAGCTAATTTTAAGCTGAAGTTTTTCTGAACTAATAATGCCGCAACTCGGTTTAATGATGCAAAAGATTTAGAACGAATTGTTGCTTTACCTAAATCAAATTCTAAGTTTTTGATTGCTTCGTTAACAACTTTACGATCTTCTTCAGTTACAACAACTTTTTCAACAACTTTTTCCGGAGTTTTTAAAGGGCAACCAGCACCATCTACTACGGTACCTGAAGGCGTGCCCGGGCATTTATCTAATTTATCAGCAACACCATCACCGTCGGTATCTTTTAACAAATCAGCCATTTCTGAACGTAATTTTGCATTTTCAGCTTTTTGAGCATCTAAATCACCTTTTAAAGCATTCGCTGTATTTTTAGCTGCTAAAGCTTCATCGTAAGTAGCTGCAACTGGATTGTGGAAAGCCAATTGTTTTCCTTTACCTAAAGCAAACTCTAACCCTGCATAAGCATAGTTATATTTATCGTTGCTTGCTCCTTTATAAAATCCATCTAAGTTGTCACCATCAACAAAATTGATTGTCCAGCCTAAATCAAGGTTTACGCCATCAGAAATTTTAAATTTAGCACCAAGACCAACAGGTATGATTAACTCACTAATGGTCTTATCACCTGCGTACAATGAAGTACCTGCAGCCGTAGTAATTGTTGGTTTATAACCAGCAAGACCAGCACCTACTGAAGTGTACAACTGTAAAGTGTTTTCTTTTTTGAACATGTCTATATTAAACATGTTCACAACTGCGTTCAAACTTGCAGAATAATTAAGTTTCGTATCGAAAGCAGAAACAGTATTTGATGGAGTAATACCACTGTCGAAAGCTTCTGTATTGTCACCTTTCAATTTTCCCATAACTCCATCTAAACGAAGTGAGAAATAATTAGTGAATTGTTTTTTAACGTACAAACCGTAACCAAAACTAGTTTTGTTGTTACTGAAGTCATTTTTTCCACCTAATGGAGAAAGGGGAGTCAAAGCACCAGCGTTAACACCAACAGACCATGTTCTGAATTGAGCTGTGGGAGTAGCATCCTGGGCCATTGCAGCACTACCTGCAAATAATCCGGCTAATACTACCGGTAGAGATTTAAATAAATTTGATTTCATGTCTTTTAAGTTTAACGTTAATAGCGTCGCCGACTTATTACAACTGTCATACCAAAAAGCTCGTTTAAAAAAAATATTTTAAATTTAACAGGTATTAATACCCTATTGCCTTATCGTCACCACGTGGGTCTGCACCTCCCTGATACGCGCCCCACTTGGTTTTCAGAATTGCATCAACCCTTCCAATTGAACCACGAGGCAGTATTCTATAGCCTTTCGCCTTTAACTTTTCAGTTGTTAGACTATCTAAAGCATCCTTTTCTACATACACTTCATCAGGCAACCATTGATGATGGAATTTCTTTGCAGCTACAGCAGCCTGCATAGGCATTTCAAAATCGATAACATTTATAATGGTTTGAAAAACAGACGTAATAATCGTTGATCCGCCCGGTGTCCCTACAACCATGAATAGTTTTCCATCTTTCTCTACAATACTTGGAGTCATTGAACTGAGCATTCTTTTGTTGGGGGCTATTGCATTCGCTTCCCCTCCAACTAAACCATACATATTTGGCGCTCCCGGCTTTACAGAAAAATCATCCATTTCATTATTCAATAGAAAACCACCCCCTTTTACCACCACCAATGAGCCATAAGAACCATTTAATGTCGTTGTTATCGAAACTGCATTACCTTCTCTGTCTACAATGGAGAAGTGTGTCGTTTCTTCGTGTTCTTTTCCTTTTACATCACCGGCTAAAACAGATTTACTTGGCGTAGCTGCATTCCAGTTGAAAGTCGACATGCGTTGCTTATTGTAATTTCTATCTAAAAGTTCGTTCTCCGGTACATTATAAAAATCGGGATCGCCTAAATGAGTCGCTCTGTCTGCATAAACCCTTCGCTCGGCTTCAACAATAACCTGAACTGTGGAATCGGAATTATGGCCCCACTTTTTAAGCGGATATGACTCTACGCTTTGCAATAACTGCACTAAAGCGATGCCTCCGCTGGAAGTAGGCGGCATGGTAATAATTTTATAGCCACGATAATCGCCTGTAATTGGCTTGCGCCATATGGAATGATAATTTTGTAAGTCTGCTTTGGTAATTATTCCTTTTCCTTTTTGCATTTCGGCAACAATAGCATCCGCAACCTCTCCGTCATAGAAGCCAGCCCTGCCCTTTTGCTGAATAAGTTTTAACGTATTTGCCAACTCAGCCTGAACTAACAAATCACTTTCCTGCCAGGTCTTTTCCAGGTTGATAAATGCTGTTCCATCAGGATTAAATTTCATAAAATCTCTGTGCAGGCTGTTTAATTCAGAAGCTTGCCTTTTGGTGATTTTAAATCCATGTTGAGCTAAATCGACAGCAGGTTGAACAACCTCCTCCCAGCTTAATTTACCATATTTCTTATGGGCTTCAACCATACCGTCAACTGAACCCGGAACGCCTGCTGCAAGATGACCAAACAAGCTTTTAGTTACTATGGGTTTACCTGCACTATCCAGATACATATCCCTACCAGCAGATGCAGGCGCTTTCTCGCGAAAATCTAAAGCATTAATCTCACCCTTCGCGGAGCGATAAACCATAAAACCACCGCCACCAAGATTTCCTGCATTGGGATAAACTACAGCCAGCGCAAACTGAACAGCTACAGCTGCATCAACCGCATTACCACCCTTTTTTAAAATAGCCACACCAACTTCTGAAGCCTCCGGATGCGCAGATACCACCATCCCGTTTCTATATTCGCTACTGTTATTTTTGCCAAGCTGGCCGCTAACACAGCCAGAAATAAAAGTTCCCGCTAATAAAAAACAAGCTAAATAAAATACATTAGTTTGGCGCTTTATAATCTTGAGCATCTTTATATATTTTTTCAATTATACTGTTATTTTTCTCGGTGATGACTTTTCTTTTCAGGCTTAATTTTGGAGTAAGTTCACCACCGTCAATACTCCACTCTTTAGGTAACAGCGCAAATCTTTTAACCTGTTCCCATTTACCAAAACCGGTGCTCAAAGCTTCAATTACCTCCTTATACTTTGTAAGAACTTGCTCGTTTTTTATTATTTCTTCATTTGAGGTGAAGATAATTCCCTTTCTGCCTGCCCAGGTTTTTAAAGTTTCGAAATTCGGCACAATTAAAGCGGAAGGAAATTTTCGGTTTTCACCCAAAACCATTATCTGTTCTATAAAAATAGATTCTTTGTATTTATTTTCAAGCATTTGAGGTGCAATGTATTTTCCCCCTGCGGTCTTGAACATCTCTTTTTTACGGTCTGTGATTCTTAAAAACCGGTTATTAACCAACTCACCAATATCACCTGTATGGAACCAGCCCTCTTTATCAATAGCCTCATCTGTTAAATCAGGTCGGTTGTAATAGCCTTTCATCACCTGGTGACCGCGGGTTAAAACCTCTCCATCCTGTGCAATTTTAACTTCCACGCCCTTTATCACCTCTCCAACAGAGCCAAACATGGTTCCACCGAAATGGTTTACCGTAATAACCGGAGAAGTTTCCGTTAATCCATAGCCCTCAAAAACAGGCATGCCGGCTGCCCAGAAAATCCTGGCTAATCTTGGGTTTAAAGCGGCACCACCCGATACGATAACGATAATCTCTCCGCCCAATGCTTCCTGCCATTTTTTAAATACCAGCTTTCGGGCAATGTTTAACTTGAAATTGTACCAGGCTCCGGCATCGGTTGTATATTTCTCAGCCAGGGCCACCGACCAAAAGAATATACCTTTTTTAATTCCGGTCAACGCCTTTCCTTTTTCCATGATTTTATCATAAACCTTTTCCAATAAACGTGGAACAGTAGAAAAAGCATTTGGCTTTACATGCTGAATATCGGCAACAATTGTTTCCATACTTTCGGCATAATAAACAGCAGTACGGTTAAATAAATACAGGTAAATTATCATGCGTTCGAAAATGTGAGACAGCGGGAGGAAGCTCAATCCTTTTTTTACGCCTTCAGGCATCACAACTGCTGAATTTTCGAAATTTGCGACTAAATTATGATGAGTAAGCATAACCCCTTTTGGAGTGCCAGTAGTTCCGGACGTGTATATTAAAGTTAATATATCTTCAGGTGCTACTTTATTTCTATACTCATCTAGGTTAATTTCAGTACTTGCCTTACCATCATCAATTAACGTGCTCCAGTTTTCTGCTCCGGCAACATCATTGAATGTGTATATTTTTATGTGCGGATTTACAGTTTCGACATTTGGTTTAACCTTTTTATATAAATCTTCATCTGCGACAAAAATGACTGTAATTTCAGCGTCTTTCAAAATGAACTGAATATCATGATCGGCTAGAGTTGGGTAAAGGGGGATTTGATAAGCACCAATTTGATTGGCCGCAAAATCGGCTATATTCCATTCCGGGCGGTTATGAGACATTACCGCCACACGCCCGGCCTTACCAATTCCTTGCTTTATTAAACCCCGGCTTAAATTATCTACAGCATCACAAAATTCTATGGTGCTGTAATTTACCCATTTACCATTTATTTTACCATTAATAAATTCCTGCTGAGGTTGCTCGAGGCCATATTTTAAAAGATCGAATACGCGTGTGATTGCTGCAGCCATATGATTATAATATTTGGTTAAGTTAAAAAATCAAACATAAAGATTAGTACCTCTATGCGCTTTAATCGGAAAAATTTTCCCCGACCTAAAAATACCGGATTTAAATCCGTTTAAAATATTTTAATAAACTTAGCAATTACAAAATTGCTATGCAAGCATTGTTTTTATCCATCTGAATTTTTACCTAAAAAACATAATCGGCATTAAAGTTGTTAGGCTGATATCAATTAAAAACATTATAAATATTTAGATTATGAAAAAATTATTCTTTACTATTTTCGGTTGCGCAGCCCTATTTGCAATGAGTACAACAGAAGTTAAAGCTCAAAATTATAAAACCGGGGTTGGCTTAGGTCTTGATTTCGGTGATGGTGCAACTTTAGTTGGTCCATCATTAAGACACCACTTCAGTAGAAAAGGTGCGGTTCAGGGTGAGGTTCTATTCGGTGGTAATTCAACCATTATTCAGGCATTTCTTCAATACAATACGCCAATTAAAGGTGCAGCTGGTTTAGATTTCTACGCTGGTGGTGGTCCTTCTATTCAGTTATATGATGGCGGTTCGAGCTTCTATTTGGTTCCAATGGCTGGTTTAGATTATAAATTTAACGGCGCTCCATTAGCATTGGCTTTAGACTGGAGACCAAGACTATATATTGGCGACAATGACAGCGATTTCAACGCCGGAAGATTTGGTTTAGGCTTCAGATATACTTTTTAAACTTCAATATTCAACAAAAAACCCCGCCCGAAAAATTTCGGGCGGGGTTTTTTGTTGAATATTCAGAATGGATTAAATGCCCATCCATTTCTTTAATACTGTTTTTTGTGCAGCCGTAGCGTTTTCATCAATTGTAGCTTTTAAGCGAACACTTGGATTTGCTTTTAAGGTTAAAATGATTTCTTTTTCAATTCCATCGCGTTTCACCATTAATTTTAGCGAGTCGCCAATGTTCTTTTTAGCGACTAAGGGCAAAACCTCTAAAGCAATCATTGGTGAGCGCAGTTTAATATTACTTAAAGCGTCGCCAACTGAAGTATCATCAAGCGATATGATTACGTCGTTAACATTTAAACCTGCATCCCAGGCTGCAGAGTTACGCGTAGTAGAAGTTACAGTTAAACCATCATTCCCTAGTTGAGCCGCAGCACCTGTTACAGGTTTATCCGGCGTAGCATTTTCAGTAGAAACCTTTACACCTGCATACCCGAAATATTTAACATATTCTGCGTCATCTACACCATTTACATATTTGGCCCAGAAATTAGTAAAACTTATTCCTGAAATTTTCTCAACCATGGCTTTAAACTCTGCATCGGTATAACCACGTTTGAGAGTTTTGCATTGCAGGTACATGGCTTTCATCACATCATCTAAGCTTTTAGTGCCTTTAGTTGCATTAATGATTTCCAAATCCATTAAAATACCAATTACTTCACCTTTGTTATAATAGGATATGGAATTATTTTTCGAATTTTCATTCGGACGGTAGCCAATAATCCAGGCATCATAGCTGGATGCAGCAGCCGACTGCACTTTAGCTCCAGGAGTGTTTAAAACGGTAGCAATTCCGCCAGCAAGTGCATTCACAAACCCATTTGGATCATCAAAACCTGCTCTTAAAATGTATTTATTCTCGTAGTAAGAGGTAAAACCTTCTGCAACCCAAAGGTTGGTGGTGTAATTTTCATTATCGTAATCAAACGGACCCAAGGCGATAGGGCGTAAGCGTTTAACATTCCACAGGTGATGGTACTCATGCGCAACCAATCCTAAGAAACCTTTGTATCCTGCATCAGTACTGTAAGCATTTCTGCTTGCGCCTAAAGTGGTCGAGTTTAAATGTTCTAAACCGCCACCACCACGAGTGAAATTATGTACGATAAACAAGTAGTATTTATTTGGATTTTCACCATAAACTGCAGTTTCCTGTTCTACAATTTTAGCCATATCTACTTTTAGCTTTTCTTTATCGTAGTTACCGCCGCCATACATTGCAACTTCATGGCGAACGCCCGAAGCCATAAATTCAAATGTATCCTGGTTTCCAACTTCGATAGGACTATCATACAGAATATCAAAATCACTCGCCCTATAGATAAATGTTTCTCCAGAAACCAGTGGCATACCTGTAGAAACTTTGCTCCATGTTTTGTACGGGATAATTTTTACCGTGCTCGGCGATTTAATCATCCCCGCAGGGTGCATAAAAATACCTGTTGGCGATAAAAATGCGTGAGATTCATCGATAAAAGCGGTACGAACAGAAATCTCGAAAGCATAAACACGATAGTTTATTTTAATATCATTTGCTTTGGCCGAGAAAACCCTCCAGATGTTCTTCCTTACTTTTTCTACTTTCAATTTTTTGCCAGAAGCTGATGCGGTAAAGCCCTCAACACTTTTTTCAAACTCGCGAACCAGGTAAGAACCAGGTGTCCACACGGGCATTTTAACATCCACATAATCTTTAGCCAAACCTGAAATATTCATCTGCACTTCTGCGTAATGTGCCTGAGGTTCTTTAAAGGAAACCTCGAAACCTATTTTTACCTGCGCCTTCGCTGCCATAATAAATGTTAGTAATGCAACTAAACTTAAAATCGATTTTTTAGTAAACATATAAATGTGTTTTGCCACAAATTTATAGTTATTGACGAGGTTTTGGAATAAATTGAAAAAATAGTACGAATTCAGTTGTCCAAAAGGCGGAAGATTTAAGCGACCTAAAGGATAAACCTCAGTTATATCGCATGTAATAAAAACCTTTATTCATATTAATAAGGGCAGTTTGTATTTTTCATCCAGACTTCGGACACCCACCCCCTGACTGCCAACTTATTTAGTAACATCCTTAATACAACAAATTTATGATTAAACTAATTGAATATTTTTACAAGCTTTTTAAGATTATTACATATATTATTTTCTGAAAAGACGACCCCAGCACAAATGAAAAAAAGATACATTATTTACATTGTTTTGGCCTTAGGCCTTGCTTACCTGATTTATTACCGGATTAATTCAAACAAAAAACTGGAAGGTAAAGGAGGAGGAGCAGCATCCGGCCAGGGAAAAGGCGGTAAGGATGCTAAGGCTGCACCCGCGATGACTGTTGAAGGCATTGTGGTAAAGCCATCTAAATTTGATACGGATTTGGAAGTTACCGGTGCTATTGAAGCAAACGAATCTGTAGTTTTAAAAAGCGAAGTTTCGGGTTTGGTAACAGGAATATTTTTTAAAGAAGGTACTTCGGTATCTAAAGGTACTGTTTTAGTAAAAGTAAACGATAGAGATATTCAAGCGCAATTGCAAGATGCACTTACCAAGCAAAAGCTTTCCGGAACCAACGAAAATAGAGCCAAACAATTATTGGCTAAAGGCGCTATTAGTCAGGAAGAATATGATACTTCTCTTGCGGATTTAAAATCTTTTCAATCTCAAACCAATTTAATAAGGGCCCAATTAGCCAAAACTACCATTCGTGCGCCTTTTAGTGGCAGAATTGGTTTACGCAGCATTTCATCAGGAACTTATTTAACACCTGCTACGGTTATTGCGAATTTAGTGAGCACAAATCCGGTTAAAATTACATTTTCGGTACCCGAAAAATATGCTGGTCAAATAAAATTAGGTTCAGAAATTACATTTACTACAGATGGCTCATCAAAACAAAATACCGGTAAAGTTTATGCAATTGAGCCGGGAATAAATGCAGCAACCAGAACTTTAGAAATTAGAGCCTTAGCTCCAAACGCCGATAATATGCTCTTGCCAGGCTCATTTGCTAAAATTAAACTGGCTTTAAACACATTAGAAAATGCTATACTAATCCCTAATGAAGCAGTAATACCAGTTTTGAAAGGTAAAATTGTTTACATCCAAAAAGATGGCAAAGCGCAAGAAGTTAAAGTAGAAGCTGGTACACGAACAGATGATAGAATTGTAATCACTTCGGGATTAAAAGTTGGTGATACCGTTTTAACAACAGGTTCTATGGCATTGAAAAAAGACGCCCCGGTTAAAGTTAATCTGGTTAAACAATAATTATGAGTATCTCAACCACGAGTATAAAAAGACCGGTTCTTGCCATAGTTATGAACTTGCTGATTGTCCTTTTTGGAATAATCGGATACAACTTCCTTGGTGTGAGGGAATACCCTTCCATCGACCCAACAGTTGTTTCAGTTAGAACATCCTATCCTGGCGCAAACTCAGATATCATTGAATCACAGATAACAGAACCTTTAGAGAAATCCATTAACTCAATCGATGGAATTAGAAATATTTCTTCTTCCAGTAATCAAGGTACGAGTAACATCACCATCGAGTTCAATCTGGATAAAAATATCGAAGAAGCAACAAATGATGTTCGTGATAAGGTTTCGCAAGCAGCAAGAACATTGCCGAGAGATATTGATGGTTTGCCGATTGTGAGTAAAGCTGATGCGAATTCGGATGCGATTTTGTCAATGACTATCCAAAGTGATAAAAGAAATACATTAGAACTGAGTGATTTTGCAGAAAACGTAATAGCAGATAGGATCCAAACAATTCCAGGAGTAAGTAGTGTTCAAATTCAGGGGCAGCGGAAATATGCCATGCGAATTTGGATGGATCCAAATAAATTAAGCGCTTATGGATTAACGTCTCAGGACATTGTCACCGCACTGGATAATGAAAACGTAGAGTTGCCATCGGGAAAAATTACGGGTGCCACAACGGAATTAACCGTTAAAACCTTAGGAAAACTGACCAATGAAACTCAATTTAACAACCTGATTTTAAAAACCGATAGCAATCAGGTAATAAAATTAAAGGATGTTGGATATGCCGTTTTAGGACCTGAAAATGAAGAAACCATCTTACGCGAATCGGGCAGGCCGATGGTTGCAGTAGCAATAATCCCTCAACCTGGTGCAAATTACCTGGATATTAGCAACGAATTTTACAAGCGTTTCGATAAGCTTAAAGCAGATATCCCGCAGGATATCAAGTTAAAAGTTGCACTAGATACCACATTATTTATTAAACGTTCGGTAACGGAAGTTGCCGAAACCATTGGTTTATCGCTGGTATTGGTAATTCTTATTATCTATTTGTTTTTTAGGGATTGGGGAATTGCTTTCAGGCCACTGATTGATATTCCCGTATCATTAATTTTTACCTTTTTTATCATGTATGCTTTTGGTTTTTCCATAAATGTACTGAGTTTGTTGGCTATTGTTCTGGCTACAGGATTGGTGGTTGATGATGGTATTGTGGTTACAGAAAACATTTTTAAAAAAGTAGAAGAAGGGATGTCGCCATTTGAAGCTGCAATCAAAGGCTCCAACGAAATTTTTTTTGCTGTAATTTCCATTTCAATTACCCTTGCCGCGGTATTTTTACCGGTAATATTTTTACAAGGTTTTGTTGGCCGGTTGTTTAGAGAGTTTGGGGTTGTAATTGGAGCTGCAGTGCTGGTTTCGGCATTTGTGTCGCTAACATTAACTCCAATGTTAAACGCCTATTTAATGAAAAAAGGCGGACATAAACCTTCCAGATTTTACAATTGGACGGAGCCTTATTTTGTTAAACTAAACAATGCATACGAATCGAACCTGAATAAATTTCTCGATAAAAGGTGGCTTTCTGTACCAATTATTTTGGTTTGTATGGGCATGATTTTCCTGTTCTGGAAGGTTCTGCCAAAAGAA